>Ga0316205_10003559_pt1 | contig 14589 bp, 18 predicted proteins | sample 3monthpyrite_MG_FD_204941 | JGI IMG/M metagenome (GOLD analysis project Ga0316205, IMG submission 204941) | Microbial mat bacterial communities from mineral coupon in-situ incubated in ocean water Damariscotta River, Maine, United States -... | ecosystem: Environmental > Aquatic > Marine >... | reverse complement strand
CCTAACGTCGCATTAACCGGCATGTGTAAGTGGGCGGCTTTTTTGCTGAGCACAGCGACTGCAAAAAAGGTGCACACTTACACATGTCTGGTTGAATGCCTTGTTATGCTGTCGTTTGAACAAATTAAACTTACACCTCTATCCGTTTAACTATGAGTCACATGCATTTATTGCACTTAATTTCTACTAGCCCTGGATATTTGAATAAAACTTAATACCCATGGTGCACCAAAAACTATAAATATAATACAAAAGTAATAAATACCTATTATCTCTTTTGTAACTAACATGTAGCTAATCGCTGTTATCAATATAAGAATAAAGCCTAGTGCAACTCTGCGTACCAGCAATAAAAACCCTAAACCTTGAATAAATGCAGTTAATGATTCAAGTGTAACTGCTAGCGGTTGACTTTCAATATAGAGCGTCCATACCGATAACTGTGAGTTAAATGGCATTAATATAGCCGTAGCAAAACTTATAAATACCATTACCCACGCCAACATATCTGTAATAATAAATGACCCTGATATGATTTTGCTTTTTTTCATTTATTAGGCATAACAGTTATATATACGTACGTTCGTATAATACACAAGTACGTATATTCGCATAATACAAAGAAAATAAATGCATTTTACATCCAAAATTAACATTCAACTTATTGTTAAATATATTCATTTACCCAGTTTGCTTCAATTCTTCGCGAATAACTTTACGTAATGCAGCTTCTAATGACTTATCATGTGAGCTAATGTGATCACGTAATGCATCATTAATAAGCGTTTGATAATTTCCACCACCTGCTGAATAAACCTGATCTTTAAAATAATCAATAATGTCACCATCCAGTCGTATGGTTATACGTACTTTATTAGGAGCAGGTTTTATGACTGCTCCTCTTTTGCCGCTGCTGAAATCTTCACTCATGATTGATACCTCGGTAATACTGTTTGATTTCACTACGATCTGCTTTTCGTGCTGAAATAATACGAATTCGATCTTGATCACGATAAGCATAGATAACAAAAAGAATGTTTAGCCAAGGCCCCATCCCTAATGTTTTAAATCGCTGCTCCTCGTGATCTAAATCTTCAATTGTGAGTGCATTTTCATCCTCCAATGCAATAACAGCATCAGCAAAATCCACGCCATGTTTTTGCAGATTATCGGCAGCCTTCCCTGGATCCCAATCTATAATCATATATAAGTGTATGTACAAATAGTGCACGTGTCAATGTCATACAAGTTATTGTAAGCTATCAATTTATTGATGTTGTTTAGCAAGTTCTATTTCTTTCTTTGATCTTTTTTCTTTTTTGTTTCACAATCCAATCAAGTACACTACTTTAATCAATCATAAATAATGCAAGGGATGGCGTTATGAAAGATGAGCAGATCTCCCGTTTCTGGGATAAATACATTGAAAAAACCAAAAGTTATGGCGTACAGGATAAAGTTATACGCTGGTATGTTTTACGTGTTGAAGACTATATCAAACGACACGCAGACACCCGGCTTGCCCTGCACTCTGACAATGTACTTGAACATTATCTAAATGATTTAGGCGCTTCCGGAAAACTTGCTGACTGGCAAATGATACAAGCTATAAAGGCAATGCAAATTCTGTTTGTTGAGATAGTTAAGACCGAATGGGCCCCCACGTTTCCATGGGACGACTGGGTCGAATCTTCACATCAATTGCCCGATACTCATGCAAGCGTCGCTCGCAGTTATGATCCAACGGGCTCTGACCCGAACTATAAAGCAAGCGACACGATAGACCCTGACTTGATACAACAAATCAAATTGCAGCACAAGGTATACATTAATAGGTTGGTAACCGAAATCAGGGTTCGACAGTACTCTATCAGAACAGAACAATCCTACCTGGCCTGGGCGTGCCGCTTAATTGCTTTTCATAACGGCCTTGATCCTGCGTCAATGGATCATCCACATATAACACAGTTTCTCGAATACCTGGTGGTTAATCGTGGCGTATCATCAAGCACGCAAAGTCAGGCATTAAATGCACTCGTCTTCTTTTTCCGCAATGTATTACAAAAGAATACAGAAGAACTGGTTTTTGCACGCTCAAAAAAACCGAAGCGTTTGCCTGTTGTTTTATCACGTGCTGAAATCATAAGTTTGTTTGCCAATATTGATAGCGCTCTTCACTTGCTAATGGCTAACCTGTTATATGGTTGTGGACTGCGCCTGATGGAGTGTGTGCGTATGCGTGTTCAGGATATTGATTTTGCCTACCAACATATCATGATCAGAAATGCCAAGGGGCGTAAAGATCGAATTGTACCCTTGCCCGAAAAATTACTGGATGCGCTACGTGAACAAATAAAAACCGTCACTCATATTCATGCCTGTGATTGTGATAATAATATTGGCGGCGTTTATCTTCCTGATGCATTGTCACGAAAGTATCCTAATGCCGGTAAGGAACTTAAATGGCAATATGTGTTTCCTGCTCATTGCATTTCTACTGACCCGCGCACCGGAATCATACGGCGCCATCATGTTCATGAACGCGGCTTGCAGTTGAAAATTAAACAGGCGGTTGATAAAGCGAATATCCATAAAAAAGTGAGCTGTCATTCGCTAAGGCATTCGTTTGCAACGCATTTGCTTGAGTCGGGATATGATATTCGAACTGTACAAGAACTACTCGGTCACGCAGATGTATCAACAACTATGATCTATACACATGTACTAAATAAACCGGGGGTTACTGTGACCAGTCCGCTGGATTTGCTTAACTAAAAGTCGGAAACAACTTTTAAGAAGGCATCATTCTCTTCTGATCTGCCAACAGTAACTCGCAGGCAATCCTTCAACATTCCAGGAGCCGCTGACAAGTTCTTGATCAGCACGCCTTCTTGTTTGAGTGCATCGAATAACTCCCCTGCCTTACCCTGCTTATCCCGAAACAGGATGAAATTAGCCTGGCTGGGATAAACTGTGTAGCGCTCCAATGCAGACAAGCTACTAAACAAACGCTGCCTTTCTATACGTAAACTTTCAGTTTGTTGATCGAGTACATCCTTATGCTTTAAAGCAAACTCGGCACTTAACTGAGTGAGGATATTAATATTATAGGGTAACCGGATTTTGTCGAATTCATTCAGCCATTGCGATGGTCCTGCTACATACCCCAGACGTAATCCTGCCAAACCCATTTTTGAAACAGTACGCATGACAATCAGATTGGAATACTGGCCGAGACTGGACATGAAACTGTGATCAGCAAATGCTGCATAGGCTTCATCAATAACTACCAAACCCGGGGCCTGTTCTATGATTTCACGTACCTGTCCTTGATCGAATAAATTACCGGTTGGATTATTGGGATAGGCAATAAAAATGACGGCGGGCTGGTGTAGCTCTATAGCCGCTTTCATAACATCCATATCCAATGAAAAATCATTGGCATTTAACGGCACACCAACATATTTCATGCCGACAAATTCTGCGATCATTTTATACATGACAAAACCAGGCTCAGGAGCAAGAATAACCCGGTCACTTCCGGCTACTGCCATAGCAATAATCTGGATGATTTCATCCGAACCATTGCCAAGTAAAACTTCCATATCGGGATTAATATCAAAGGCAATACGAATTTGTTGTTTAAGCGCACGACTGCCTGGATCCGGATAGCGATTGATTTCAGCATCTTGTAACAAGGCTTGCCAGTCATGGACCATGTCGACAGGCCAGCTATAGGGATTTTCCATAGCATCAAGTTTGATCATGTTACCTGGATCAGGAACATGATAGGCATTCAGTGCCTGGATCTCAGGGCGGATCCAATCTTGGGGGTCATTAGTCATTTGTCGTTGGTCATTTGTCGATAGTTAAAAGTCTAGTCCGCATGCAATAGTAATCTTTTACTTTGCGTCCTTTGCATCTTAGCGCCTTTGCGTTAGATCTTTTATTTTTTAATTCTGTATTCAGCCGACTGCGCATGTGCAGTTAAGCCTTCACCACGCGCCAGTACTGATGCTGTTTTACCTAAATCAGATGCACCTTGCGCCGAGCACATTATCAAGCTGCTGCGTTTTTGAAAATCATACACACCCAAAGGTGATGAAAAGCGCGCAGTTCGTGATGTAGGTAATACGTGATTGGGCCCAGCACAATAATCACCCAAAGCTTCGGCAGTATATCGCCCCATAAAAATCGCTCCGGCATGACGAATTTGTTTTGCCATTGCCTGCGGATCTTCAACTGATAATTCCAGATGCTCAGGAGCGATGTAGTTAACCATCTCTATCGCTTCATCAAGATCTTCTACCTGAATCAAGGCACCACGGGCTGCCAGTGATTTTTCGATAATGTCCTGGCGTTCCATTTGTGTTTTCAACTTGTTGATACTGACCTCTACCTGATCAAGAAAATCGGCATCATCACTAACCAGAATAGACTGTGCATCTTCATCGTGCTCGGCCTGGGAAAACAGATCCATGGCAATCCAGTCCGGATCGGTTTTACCATCGCAAACCACCAGTATTTCTGATGGCCCGGCAATCATATCGATACCTACGGCTCCAAATACCTGTCGTTTAGCTGTGGCCACGTAAATATTGCCGGGGCCCACTATCTTGTCTACTTGTGGCACTGTCTCGGTACCATAGGCCAATGCCGCTACTGCCTGTGCACCACCGATAGTAAATACACGATCTACGCCGGCAATGGCGGCGGCGGCGAACACCAGTTCATTGATTTCATCATCCGGAGTCGGCACCACCATAATCAGTTCCTGCACACCAGCAACCTTGGCCGGTATTGCATTCATCAGTACTGATGACGGGTATGCTGCCTTGCCACCAGGTACATATAAACCAACACGATCAAGTGCTGTGATCTGCTGGCCGAGCAGAGTGCCATCTTCTTCGGTATAGTTCCATGATTCCATTTTTTGATGCTGGGCGTAACTGGCGATACGTTTGGCTGCAAGCTCCAGGGCCTGGCGCTCCGGTGCGCCTATAGCATCCAACGCCTGCTGCAAACGTGCAGGAGAAACTTCCATCTCGGTCATTTCATTGGCACTAACACGATCAAACTGTTTGCTATATTCAATTACGGCTGCATCGCCACGGCTACGTACAGCATTAATAATGTCCATAACCGTTTTTAATACCACTTCATCAGAAACCGACTCCCAGGCCAATAACTGTTTCAGTGTTTCATTAAAATCACTACTTGCGGTGTTGAGTCTTTGTATTGCCATACTCAGGAACCCGCGCTGTTTTTATTGACAGCTTCCTGAATTTTGCTGATGAAATCACGTATACGTTCATGTTTCATTTTCATGGCCGCCTTGTTAACCACCAGACGTGAGCTGATATCGGCTATGTGCTCCAGTGGCACCAGACCATTAGCACGTAAGGTATTGCCGGTATCGACTACATCAACAATACGATCAGCCAGGCCGACCAAAGGAGCCAGCTCCATAGAACCATAAAGCTTGATAATTTCAACCTGCTTACCCAGTCCTTCATAATAACGACGAGTGCAGTTAATAAATTTTGTCGCTATGCGCAGACGACCATTATGAGACAGCTCACCCTCGGGGCCTGCAACCATCAGTTTGCATTTAGCTATTTCCAGATCGACAGGTTCGTACAGACCTTCACCACCATGCTCCATCAATACATCTTTTCCGGCGATACCTACTTCGGCTGCACCATATTGAACATAGGTAGGCACATCCGTGGCACGGATAATAACCAGTTTGACGTCATCGTGATTAGTATCGAGGATAAGTTTACGACTGGTCTCAGGATCATCAATTGCCTTGATACCTGCGTGTGCCAACAATGGCATCGTCTCTTTAAAAATTCGTCCTTTGGACAATGCGATAGTAAATACATCTTTCATGAGGGAACCCTGCGAATTTTGGAGCCTAACAATAATAATTTTTCTTCAATGCGATCATAGCCACGATCAATATGATAAATACGATCAATAACGGTGTCACCTTCAGCAATCAGGCCGGCCAATACCAGGCTGGCCGATGCACGCAGATCGGTTGCCATAACCGGAGCTGCGGTTAATTTTTCTACACCTTTAATGATGGCGGTATTACCTTCGACACGAATGTCGGCACCCATGCGTTGCAGTTCCTGCACATGCATAAAGCGATTTTCGAACACCGCCTCACGGATAGTTCCAACACCGTCTGAAACTGCATTGAGTACCGTAAACTGTGCCTGCATATCCGTTGGAAATGCAGGATAAGGAGCCGTATGAATATCAACTGCATGTGGGCGTTGCCCATGCATATCCAGCTCTATCCAGTCTTCACCAGTGGTAATGTCAGCACCAGCCTCGGTCAGTTTCGATAACACTGCATCCAATAATTCCGGACGTGTATCGCGTACCTTTATGTGGCCCTTGCTAACCGCTGCCGCAACCAGAAAGGTACCGGTTTCGATACGATCCGGCTGCACGTCATATTCAGCGCCGGATAGATTTTCAACACCTTCTATGGTAATTGTACTAGTACCGGCACCGGTAATTTTGGCACCCATGCAATTCAAACAATCAGCCAGGTCAACCACTTCAGGTTCACGAGCAGCATTTTCGATTACAGTTGTGCCTTTGGCCAGAGTGGCTGCCATCATAATATTTTCTGTGCCGGTTACGGTAACCAGATCCATGACAATAGTGGCTCCGACCAGACGGTCTGCCTTGGCGTGGATATAACCATTTTCTACGCGAATATCAGCACCGAGTTTCTGTAAACCTTCAATGTGCAGATTGACCGGACGCGAACCAATTGCACAACCACCTGGCAGTGATACTTCGGCTTCTCCATATCGCGCCAATAATGGACCCAAAACCAGAATCGATGCACGCATGGTTCGAACCAGCTCATATGGTGCATGAAAGTGCTGGATGGTGCCCGCATTGATTTCAATGGTCATGCGCTCATCCAGGGTCAAATCAACCCCCATACGTCCAAGCAGCTCCATGGTGGTGGTAACATCTTGCAGATGTGGAACATTACCTATGCGCATAACACCATCGGCCAGTAAAGTTGCCGCCAATATTGGCAAGGTTGCATTCTTGGCGCCGGAAATACGCACGTCACCCTTGAGGCAGGTTCCTCCACTTATGATCAGTTTATCCATATCGTGTTTTACTCTTTATTGGTTTTATTATTGGTAACAATCAGTCCTGCATGGACTTCCATTGTTCAGGTGTGTACGTCTTCATTGATAAGGCATGAATGATACCTGTTTGCATGCGGTCACCAAGCGTGCTGAACACCATGCGGTGCTGGGCAATCATGTTTTTACCGTCAAAATCGGCACAAACGACGATACCATCAAAATGCGAGCCATCATCACCTTCTATCATGGCCTCGCAATTGGGTAAGCCGGTTTCTATTAACTCTTTTATTTCTTCTTTAGTAATCATAATGTTACAAACCATTTTCTCGTAAATTCAGGGGCTAACCCGGGAATCTCATTGATTTTCCGGTCATATGCCCGTCTGGATAGGCAATGATATAGAAATTTGGTATAAAACGGGAGGATTTAGGGCATATTTATGGAAAAAACGTTTAAGTTCGGTTTTATATAATTATTGTTACGCAAAAACTAAAATTAAAAGTCTTTTACGCCTTCAACAAAATCCCATCCAGCCCACTGACATGTGCTATTGATAACATCTGTTCGGGGATATTCAAAAATTTTATATCAACTTCTTTTTCGCGAGCGGTATGTAGCCAGTCAAGCAACATGGCGACGCCTGCGCTGTCTGAACGACTGACCTTGGCCAGGTTAATCACCAGCGCACTACCATCCTTGATTACATCAACAATGCGTTCACACACATGCGGTACTGATTCGAAACTAAGTTCACCTTCAATCTCGTACTGAGACAGTTCATTTTGTTCCATACTAACAATCATTTATTTCGCAGCCCCTTGTTCAGTTTCCTTGATCAGGAATTGTCCAACCATGCGTTCCAATACAAATGCAGATTGGGTTTCTTCTATAGCATCATCGTCAGCTAAAAACTCACTGGCTCCACCCGGGTTGATGCTAACGTATTGCTCTCCCAGCAAGCCCGCTGTATAGATACTGGCATTACTGTCTTCGGGGATACCATTGTGCTTGCGCATGATGTGCATGCTGACAACCGCTTCCAGTTGCTTGCTATCATATTCAATTGCAACTACGCGGCCCACTCTAACTCCACCCATACGTACAGGGGAGCGAACCTTGAGCCCGCCAATATTGTCAAAACGTGCACTGAGTGTATAAACATCGGTCTCGGTAAATTCAGTAATGTTACTTACTTTCATCGCCAGCATAAAAAATGCGGCAAGCCCGGCTGCGACAAATAGTCCAACTAATATCTCTATAGTCCTGCTTGTTTTCATTTTAGCTTTCTCCAAACATAATTGCAGTCAGAACAAAATCCATTGCCAGTACCGCAAAGGCGGTATGCACGACAGTTCGGGTCGTCGCATTACTAACGCCTGCGGTCGTAGGAATTGCGGTATAACCTTCAAAAACAGCTATCCAGGTGGCGATAATGCCAAATACAAAACTCTTGATAATGCCATTCCATATATCCTTGTCAAATGACACCTTGTGCTGCATCTGCGACCAGAATGCACCGTCATCAACACCCAGCAAACCGACTCCTACCATGTAACTACCCAGGATTCCGACGGCACTAAAAATTGCGGCTAACAGCGGCATCGATATAACACCTGCAACAAATCTTGGCACCACTACGCGCTTAACCGGATCTACAGCCATCATTTCCATTACCGATAATTGATCCGTTGCTTTCATTAAACCGATCTCGGCAGTCAATGCTGATCCCGCACGTCCGGAAAATAGCAGCGCGGTCAAAACAGGGCCCAACTCGCGTACTAACGACAATGCAACCACAGGCCCCAATGATTCTTCAGTGCCGAAATCAACCAGGGTGTTATACATTTGCAAACCCAGCACCATACCAACAGTAAGACCTGAAATAACGATAATAGCTAATGACTGTACACCAACTGAATATAACTCCTGGATCAACAGGCGCGGATGACGCAACAAACCAGGCAATCCTGCCAGGATTTGCAACTGAAATAACATGGCCTGACCCAGACGCTGAAACACTGACATAGAACGCCGGCCGAGGATTTGAAACTGATTAAACATTATTCATCCTCCAGTAACATGTCATCAATGAATGGAATTACCGGGTAATGAAAAGGAACAGGTCCATCCGGCATGGCGCTCATAAACTGTTGCACCCAATCCGATCCTGATTTTTGTAATTGTGACGGGCCACCACTATCAACTACATGTCCATCGGAAATCATAAATAGCTGATCGGAAATTGCACACACTTCCTGCACATCATGAGAAACAATAACGCTGGTCATACCCAAACTGTCGTTAAGCAGACGAATCAATTGCATGATCACGCCGACCGTAATCGGGTCTTGTCCGGTAAAAGGTTCGTCGTACATTATCATCATCGGATCCAGTGCTATGGCTCGTGCCAGCGCTACACGACGCGACATTCCTCCCGATAATTCTGATGGCATCAAGTGACGTGCGCCACGCAAGCCAACGGCTTCCAGTTTCATCAAAACCAGCGCACGTATGATGTGCTCGGGCAAATTTGTATGTTCTCGCACCGGAAAAGCGACATTATCATACACTGACATATGCGTGAAAAGCGCGCCACTTTGAAACAGCATCCCCATACGTTTACGCATCAGATACAGGTCATCATTTGCTAACGTATGCATATTAACGCCATCAAAATGAATACTGCCCTGGTTCGGGGTCAATTGCCCACCGATCAGGCGCAGCAAGGTGGTCTTGCCGCAGCCACTGGGGCCCATGATGGTGGTTATTTTGCCACGCGGGATTTTAATGTCGACACCATCAAGAATGGTGCGGGAACCAACCGAATAATGGACATTATTGATGTCCACCAGCATTTGCTGGTCTTGTTGTGGATCCTGACTAACTGACATTTAGATGATTATTTCCATAGCTGATTCGCCACAGTATAAAAGGAATAATTTTGACATGCGAATTTTTGTGGGACGTTAAAATCAAACCAGCATTTGTTCAATTATACGAGTATCTTCCATAGCCTTGATCAAGGGCGGCTGACCTTCAAATATCAGATATAAAACACTATCGTCTTCGCCCTGCTGCAGGAAGGCTTCGATCAATTTTCGCATTGCGCGTGTATCAGTGGATTGCTCGGCAGAAATAATCCCCAGTATAGTGGATTGAACTCGTCTGCCATCTCTCCAGCAACATTGCATCTGTTTATCATTAGCACTGTCATCACTATCAATCAGTACGGTGGCTATACCCTGTAACACAGCGATATCATCTGACTGCAAAACAGCGCTATCACCCTGCCATACCAGCCCCGCTAGTCGCTCGGTCAGTACACCTTTAATCATCTGCAACTGCTGTATTGTTGCCTGGTCAGGAACCTGGCTCAACTGCAAAAAAAAGACAAAATCAGTCTTTACATCTGATAACCACTGCTCCACATCATCTTCACTGGCTTGTTTCCAGTCAGCAAAGGGCATTAGCAATACGTTGAAATGATGGCTGTAAAAATCAAGGCGCCAGTCTTCAGGCAGGTCTTCGGGGTAATAGTTGTCGTCCCAGCCCGAATGCATGCATCCGAAAGCACCTATCTCTAATGTTTTATTGCTCATACATCCACTAACCTTGTGCACAGAATTGGGAACAGCGATAATAAAAGGATGGCAGACATTTTACCATTTAAAAAACCGACACTGGCTCAAAAACACAAAGGCAAGAGCCTGTGCCGTAGCGGATTACATAAATGGGAAGCAGACAAACATAGCAGCTTTGATGTAAGTCAGGGTAAACTGATCACGCTCTATCGCTGTAAACGCTGCGGAGCCACAAAAAACAAACTTACCTGATAGGGACAAAGTTTAGCATGTTCGAAGATATTCTGATTATTATCGCGGGTTTTGTAATACTTTTATGGGGTGCCGACCGTTTTGTCAATGGCGCTTCATCGATCGCCAGCAATCTTGGCATCAGTCCTCTGGTAATCGGTCTTACTATTGTTGGTCTGGGCACTTCTGCCCCGGAAATTCTCATCTCTGCAGTATCCTCATTTGAGGGCAATCCTGACCTTGCCATTGGTAATGCCATTGGCTCTAATATTACCAATGTCGCTCTGGTGCTGGGGTTCACTGCATTAGTGATCCCGCTAAGCGTACGTTCGGAGACGCTAAAGCGGGAATACCCGATGCTATTGGCGGTTACTGTGGTTAGCATGATATTGCTGATGGACGGCCATTTTAGTCGAATTGATGGAGCAACACTGACTATCGGTCTGTTTATTGTGCTTTATAGCATCACTATGATTAGTATGCGCACACGCAAATCTGACCCGATTGTGCATGAATTTGAAGATGAAATACCAACCGATGTCAGCACTGGCAGAGCTGTCTTTTTGTTTATCCTGGGCCTGGGCTTGCTACTGCTGGGTTCAAAGCTACTGGTTAATGGCGCTGTCAGTATTGCCACTGCCCTGGGTGTTAGCGATGTCATTATAGGCCTGACCATCGTTGCTATCGGCACCAGCCTGCCTGAACTGGCGGCATCTATAGTCAGTGCCTACCGCAAGGAGCATGATATCGCCATTGGTAACATCATCGGCTCTAACATGTTTAATCTGCTGGCCGTGCTTGGCCTGCCAGGCCTGATTCGTCCAGGGCCATTGCCTGAGGATCTGATGACCCGCGACTTCCCGCTGATGGCAGGACTCATCGTGCTTATGTTTGCTATGGCTTATGGCTTTCGTGGCCCCGGTCGTATTAATCGCTTTGAAGGCGCAATTTTGCTTTGTATATTCATTGGCTATCAAATTACGCTTTATTATTCACAAATGCATCAGGACTCAATATGAGCGATTTAAACTTCAAAGCCACCAATATCAAATGCATGGGTTGTGTTAACAATATTCGTGAAGGCCTGCAAAATATCAACGGCGTAACCTCGGTTGAAGTTGCCCTGGAAACAGGACTGGTAGACGTTAGTGGTGATGACTTGTCTGCGCAAGCAATTATCGACAAACTGGCAAGCCTGGGCTATCCGGTGGCATAATTACATCCGGACACAGGTATAATAATAAAATGACTGAACATAATTTCACAGAACTGGGCAAGGCTGTACTGCGTAATGAAGCAGATGCCGTTGCCGCCCTGATTGATCGCGTAGACCAGACATTTCATGATGCCTGCGAAATCATGCTTAATTGCGAGGGTCGCATCATTGTCACCGGCATGGGTAAATCTGGACATATCGGCGGTAAGATAGCAGCGACTCTGGCCAGTACCGGCAGCCCTTCTTTCTTTGTTCATCCAGGTGAAGCCAGTCATGGTGACCTCGGTATGATTACCAGCAAGGATGTGGTTCTGGCGTTATCCAACTCGGGTAAAACCGGGGAACTACTCACAATCTTGCCACTGATCAAACGCATGGGTGCGCCATTAATCAGCATGACCGGCAATCCATCCTCAGAGTTATCCACCAGCGCCAATGTTAATCTTGATGTCAGCGTTGCTACCGAAGCATGTCCTTTGGATCTGGCTCCAACATCCAGCACCACAGCTACACTGGCGATGGGTGATGCGCTTGCTATTGCCTTGCTGGAAGCACGTGGCTTTACTGCAGAAGATTTTGCTCTGTCACATCCGGGTGGTAGTTTGGGACGACGTCTACTGCTGCATATTGAACAAATCATGCATACCGGCGAGACCATACCTGCGGTACCAGAACAAGCCTTGCTCAGTGAGGCCTTACTGGAAATTACACGCAAGAATCTGGGCATGACTGCTGTCGTTAATGATAACAATCAATTAATTGGTATCTTCACCGATGGTGATCTGCGCCGCACCATTGACCAGGGTCTTGATATCCACAATACGCCCATTCGTGATGTGATGACGGCCAACTGTAAAACAGCTACCGCCAACCTGCTGGCTGCTGAAGCCCTGCGTATAATGGATGAGTATAAAATAAATGCGCTATTAATTACTGACGATCAAAAAAACCTGGTAGGCGCACTCAATATGCACGACCTGCTACGAGCAGGTGTCGTGTAGTTAAACTGATAAACTGGAAACATAAACATGAAAGATATTGAAGAAAAAGCCCGTCAAATAAAAGTCGTTATTTTTGATGTAGACGGTGTACTGACCGACGGTTCTTTATTTATTGGTGATGATGGCCAGGAATACAAGGCCTTTAATTCACGCGATGGTCACGGCCTGAAGATGCTACAAAAAACAGGTGTCATTGTCGCTATCATCACCGGCCGTACCTCAGAGGTGGTTAAACATCGCATGCGAGATCTTGGTGTTACACATCTTTATCAGGGCCAACACGATAAAACAGTTGCCTTTGCCGATCTGTTAAAAACCCTTAATGTCAGCGCTGATGAATGCGCATATGTAGGCGATGATGTGGTTGATTTACCAGTCATGGGACAAGTAGGACTTGCGATCGCTGTTGCTGATGCGCATCCTATGGTTATCAAGCATAGTCATTGGCAAACACCTCATGGTGGTGGCCGCAGCGCCGGACGTGATGTCTGTGAATTCATCATGGAAGCACAGGGATCACTGCACGATGAACTGGAAAGCTACCTGCATAAACCATGACCCGACTGCGCACCATTTTACTTCTCATTTTAATCAGCCTGATGGTTACTCTGAGTGTGCAACTAACCGAACAGTTTTCAACACAGACGATAAATCAGGCAGACAATAGCAAAGCACGCGAGGTTGATTACAGTATCCAGAATTTCAACCTCACCACTATGGATACCAGTGGCCAGACCCGATACCATTTAAATGCTGCCAGCATGCTACATTATCAGGAAAGTGATGAAACCAGCCTTGAAAAACTTAATATCGATTTATTCAGAGAACCGCGCACGCACTGGAACATTCAGTCCAGCAAAGGCTCGGTTGCAGCACATGGCAAGTCTGTCGATTTGAGTGGCAAGGTGGTGATTAAACGCGGTGCAACGCCTGCACAAAATGAACTGGTCATTACTACCAGCGCATTGCATATTGATGTCGAAAAAAATATCGTCAGCACTAAACAACTGATCAAATTGACCAGTGCTGGTGTAAACATCCAATCCAAAGGCTTGCTTGCTAATATGAACAAACAAACTATTAACCTACTGGCTAAAGTGCGGGGGACCTATGCACCTATCCACTAGCATTATCAGAGGCATGTGCCTGATAATTGCGCTAACATTTTCTTATTCAGCACAGGCACTCAAGGCTGATCGCAAACAACCTATCAAGGTCGAGGCTGATAAAGCTAATATCGAAAAACAGAGTGGTATCAGCACCTATAGCGGACATGTTGTCATTCGCCAGGGTAGTCTCATCATTACTGCTGATAAGCTTAAGTTATATACTAAAAATGGCAAGCTTGAACGCATGGTTGCTAATGGCAAGCCTGCCACTTTCAATCAACGCGGCGCACAGGGTAAAAATGTTCGCGCCAATGCCAA
>Ga0316205_10003558_pt1 | contig 14596 bp, 10 predicted proteins | sample 3monthpyrite_MG_FD_204941 | JGI IMG/M metagenome (GOLD analysis project Ga0316205, IMG submission 204941) | Microbial mat bacterial communities from mineral coupon in-situ incubated in ocean water Damariscotta River, Maine, United States -... | ecosystem: Environmental > Aquatic > Marine >... | reverse complement strand
TTCCGACTTTCCGCGCCCCTCGACCTTGAGGCTATCGACCCCGATGCGCAAATACTCATCAAGCTTGGGCATGATGCAAAGGTCGCGCGAATTGAGAATATAGGAGCCGCGCCCGTCTTCCTCGATCGGCATCAGCTCACCGGGGCGTTGGCCTTCTTCGAGCAGGAATTCAAACATATCAACGTTGTTCTCGTTGATGTCCAGTTCCTGCACGGTGCCGTCTTTCATCCGCATCCGCACGTTATAGCCCCAGCGGCAGGAATTGGCGCAATTGCCTTGGTTGGCGCCGCGTTCCGACATAAAGTTGGAAAGCAGGCAACGGCCCGAATAGGTCATGCACATGGCCCCGTGCACAAAGGCTTCAAGCTGCACATCGGGGCATTTTTCGCGAATTTCGGAAAGCTCGGCAAAGGAAACCTCGCGCGCCAGCACCACCAGATCAGCCCCTTGGGATTTCCAGAAATTTACCGAAAGCCAGCTTGAAACATTCGCCTGTGTCGAAATGTGTAGCGGCAGATCAGGCGCGCGCTCTTTCACAAACTGGAATACGCCCGGGTCGGCGATGATCAGCCCGTCGGGGTTCACCTTGCGCACCGTGTCGATATATTCCTCCAGTTTCGGCACGTCTTTATTGTGCGAAAACAGGTTCAGGGTCAGATAGGCGCGCTTGCCGTGGGCATGGCAAAATTCAACGCCTTCCACCACTTCTTCAAGGCTGAACTGGCTTTTCGTGCGCAAGCTCAGATCAGGCGTGCCCAGATAAACAGCGTCAGCGCCGTAAAGCACCGCCATTTTTAGTTTGCGCAGGTTGCCCGCAGGCATAAGAAGTTCGGAACGACGAGTCATAAGTGGCCTCAAATCAGGGTAAGCACCGGCTTTAGCCGATAATGGCGCGATTTCCAAGCCCGAGAAATCCACTCGCGCTTCGCTGTTTCCGGGGCTAAACTGGTCGCTCCAACGCAAAGCGAGACCGACATGCCCTATATTTTAGCGATTGACCAAGGAACAACCTCGAGCAGAGGCATTGTTTATGACGGCGATATGAAGCCCGTTGCCAGCGCGGCGCAAGAGTTTCCGCAGCACTTTCCGGCATCAGGCTGGGTGGAGCACAACCCCGAAGATATTTGGCGCACCGCGCTAAATACAGCGCAAACTGCGCTAAAAAAGGCCGGTGTTCAGGCGGGGGCGCTCGCCGGCATTGGCATTACCAACCAACGCGAGACAACAATTCTGTGGGACCGCAAAACCGGTGAGCCTGTCTACAATGCGATCGTATGGCAAGACAGACGGACAGAAGCGACCTGCGCCAGACTGCGCGCCGATGGCCATGAGACCATGTTTACCGAAAAAACCGGCCTTGTGCTCGACCCTTACTTCTCGGCCACCAAAATCGCGTGGATTCTGGAGAACGTAGAGGGCGTGCGGGCACGTGCCGAAGCCGGAGAGTTGGCCTTTGGAACGGTTGATAGCTTTCTTATCTGGAAGCTGACCGGAGGCGCTTCTCACCTTACAGACGCGACAAATGCGGCCCGCACCATGCTCTATAATATTCATGGCGGATGTTGGGACGCCGATATCTGCGCCCTGCTTGGTGTGCCAATGTCTCTGCTTCCCGAAGTGCGGGACTGTGCCGATGATTTCGGCTTCGCAGAGCAACTGGGCGCATCAATATTGGGTGTGGCCGGAGACCAGCAAGCCGCTACTCTCGGGCAAGCGTGCTTTGCCCCCGGTATGATGAAATCAACCTATGGCACAGGCTGCTTTGCGCTTCTCAATACCGGAGAAACGCCGGTGCGCTCCTCTAATCGGATGCTCACCACAATCGCCTACCAGCTTGGCGGCAAGCCAACCTATGCGCTGGAAGGCTCGATCTTTATCGCTGGTGCCGTGGTGCAATGGCTGCGGGACGGGCTCGGGATTATCAAAGACGCCAGCGAGAGCCAGGCATTGGCTGAAGCGGCTGATCCGGCGCAACAGCTTTATCTGGTGCCCGCCTTCACCGGCCTTGGCGCACCCTATTGGGACGCCAACTGCCGCGGCGCCATTTTTGGCCTCACGCGAGCTTCAGGCCCCGCCGAATTTGCCAAAGCAGCGCTTGAGAGCGTCGCTTATCAAACCCGTGATTTGGTGGAGGCCATGCGGGGCGACTGGGCAACCGCGAGCGAGACTGTGTTGCGGGTAGATGGTGGCTTATGTGTTAACGACTGGGCAATGCAGGCGCTTTCAGATGTGCTCGGCACAGAGGTGGATAGGCCAGCAATGCTGGAATCAACCGCGCTCGGCGCGGCATGGCTTGCTGGCCTGCAAGCCGGAATATACCCTGATGCAGAGGGCTTTTCCAAAAGCTGGGCGCTGGAGCGGCGCTTTACTCCCGCACAGAGCAAAGAATGGCGCGACAACAAATATGCCGGCTGGCAGGATGCGATATCACGGACTCTAAGCAAACCTTGAGGCGTTGCGCCAAGCGACTTACAATTTGTGTCAGGCTAAGGCGCGCAGCTTCAATTGGAGACCAACTATGAAAATTTATGTCACCAGCGTTTTTGTTGATGATCAATCCAAAGCGCTGGACTTTTACACCAACACGCTCGGCTTCACTCTAAAAAGTGACATACCCGCTGGCGAACACCGATGGCTCACTGTTGTCTCGTCAGAATATCCCGCCGGAACCGAGCTACTGCTAGAGCCTAGCACGCATCGCGCTGTCGGGCCGTATAAAAAGGCTCTTTTTGAGGACGGAATTCCCGCTGCCTCATTTCAGGTTGATAACCTGAACGCCGAACACCAGCGGCTAAGCAACCTCGGTGTTGTTTTCACTCAGACGCCGATGGATGCAGGACCTGCCCGGATGGCCACATTGGATGACACCTGCGGAAATCTAATTCAGCTGATAGAAATCAAAGACGCGTAAACGGGCAGATGCTTCAAAAATAATTGAAGCAGATTTGCACCGCTTCCCAGCCTAGCGATTGGTGCCAAAAAGCATATCAAGAATGGTGCGGTTGCGGCGTTCTTCAACCGGCGTATCTACTTGTTCAATCGGCCTTGGTTCGGGCGGCAGGATCATCGGCAGCGGGCGCGGGGTGCGGCCCTCATGCACGCGGGCCATTGTTTCTTGCCAGATTTGCGCGGGCAGGCCCGAGCCTGTAACGCCGGTGAGCGGGGTATTGTCATCATACCCCATCCAGACACCGGCAACAAAATCGGCGGTAAAGCCGAGGAACCATGCATCTTTTGCGCCTTGGGTGGTGCCGGTTTTGCCGCCCACCTGCCAGCCATCGATCTGGGCCCGCCTGCCCGAGCCGGTTTCTACAACCTGATTAAGCATATAAACCAGATAGCCGTCGGCCAGTTCGCTTAGCACGCGCCGCCCTTGGCTTGGCCGCCCTATAGGAAAGGGTTGTGTGCCGTCTTCAAGGGTTAAGTCTGTCATGCCAAAGGGCTTGCTCAGCCGCCCGCCGTTAAGAAATCCGGCATAGGCGCCAGTCATTTCCAGCAAGCTGATTTCAGACACACCAAGCGCCACAGAAGGCCCCGAAGCGATCTCGGAGGTTATTCCGAAATCCATCGCCATTGCCCGCACCCGCTCGCGGCCCACCTCTTCAGACACCCGCACCGCAATCGTGTTAATAGATTTGGCCATCGCTTCGGTCAAGGTCATCAAACCACGATAGCTGCGATCATAATTCTGCGGGCTATATTCTCCGGAGCCGGGAACGTTGATTGTCAAAGGCGCATCTTCAACCACGTTGTTGGGGGTGAATCCGGCTTCAAGCGCTGCCGCATATACAAAAGGCTTAAAAGAGGAGCCGGTTTGACGGCGGGCCTGTGTGGCGCGGTTAAAGTAATCGCCCTCGATATTACGCCCGCCTACCACGGCCCGCACCGCTCCATCGGGCGACATCACCACAATTGCCGCCTGCGCGTTTGAGCCGGCAGACACGCGCGTTGAAATCACGTTTTCAAGCGCGGCCTCGGCGGCGCGCTGAATAGACGGGTCAAAGGTGGTGCGAATTTCCACGTCTTCCGCTGTGTCGCGAGTAAAGGCTTGCAACACTTCGTCGCCATCCATAGCCATCACCCAATCGGCAAAATCTTCGCCGATCAGGGTTTTGGCAACCGATGAAAGCGTGGCTGGTGTTGCGCGGGCAAGGTCAGCCTCGACTCGGGTCAAATAGCCCTGATCCTGCATCAGCCCGATCACCACAGAGGCCCGCCCCTGTGCGCGCTCGATATTTCGCGTTGGCGCAAAATGGCTGGGCGCGGTCAGCAAGCCCGCCAGCATAGCCGATTCCGACGGGGTCAGATCTCGCGCCGATTTCGCGAAATAACGCTGCGCCGCGGCCTCAAAGCCATAAGCGCCCGCGCCGAGATAGGCGCGGTTGAGATAGATCGAAAGGATATCGTCTTTGGAGTATTTCAGCTCCAGCGCAAAGGAAAACGGCATTTCCTGAATTTTCCGCCAAAGCGATTGCCGTCGACACTCCTGCTCGGTTTTATCTGTATCACCAAGGCAAAGCAGCTTGGCCACCTGCTGGGTAATAGTCGAGCCGCCATTTCCGGAAAGCGGCCCTCGGCCTTCACGCAGATTGATCCGCACCGCGCCGGCAATACCGCGCGGGCTAATCCCGAAATGGCTGTAAAAGCGCTTGTCTTCGGTCGCAACCACAGCGTTGCGCAGGAATGGAGACACGGTCTGACTGCGCAACGAGCCGTCAAACTGCTCGCCACGCCATGCAAATATGTTGCCGTCGCGGTCCAACAAGCGGACAGACCCGCGGGCGCGGCCATCAAGCTGCGCCTCCATCTGGGGGAGTTGAACGTAATAAAACCCTGTCCAGAGCGCCAGCACCACAGCGCCAAGAATACCCCCGCGCCATGTGAACCACCACATGATGCTAAAAAATTTGCGGAAGAACCAGCGTAGCGCCCGTGAAAAGATATTGCGTTTGGGGGCCGCCTTGCGACGCGCCGCTTTGCGCGCCGCCGGTTTTGCCCGCTTTTTAGCCGGCTTTTTGGGAACAACTTTTTTGGGGGCAGGCTTTTTGGGCGCAGCTTTTTTGACGACCCGGTCAGCGCGGGCCGCAGTTAGAGGCGGCGGCGCGGGCTTTTGCCGCTTTCCCGCCGGTGGTTGTTTTTTTTGCACCATCTGGCTGCCTGTAAGCTCGTTATAGTTTTTCACTACATAACGAATCCTGTTTGCTTTGTAGAGAGCGATTTTTCTATCAGCACGTATTCGCCGCATTCATTATGCCTAAAACATATGCATATCTAAGTGTTTGCCTATTTTTTGTGCTGAATCCAGAATTCTGCAATTTTTTGGCCTCAATATGCTTCCTTTTTAGCCAGTTTCGCCCAAAACAGGCTTCATGCGGTGCATAGCCACCTGTTTTTAACCGCGCAAAAGGAGACATTATGAAACTTGTCATTGCAGCGATCAAACCGTTTAAGCTCGAAGAGGTCCGCGAGGCCCTTACCGAGATTGGTGTTCAGGGGCTTATGGTTTCTGAAATAAAGGGCTACGGGCGGCAGTCGGGTCATACCGAAATATACCGTGGTGCCGAATACACCGTCAATTTCGTGCCCAAATTGAAGCTCGAAATGGTTGTCACAGACGCGATCAGCGAACAGGTGGTCGAAACTCTGGCGAACACAGCAAAAACCGGATCAATCGGCGATGGCAAAGTTTTTGTTCTCGATGTGGAGCACGCCCTGCGCGTGCGCACCGGCGAAACAAATGAGGAAGCAATCTGAGGTGTTCAGCCCGATTGAAATAAGGAAAACCAAAATGAAACTAAGAAATCTTATTCCGGCAAGTGTCGCAGCATTCAGCGCCTCTTCTGCTTATGCGCAGGAAGCTGTTGAAACCATGGACAAAGGCGACGTCTCCTTCATGATCTTTGCGACCGTGATGGTGCTATTCATGATCCTGCCCGGCCTCGCCCTATTTTATGGCGGCCTTGTGCGCACCAAAAACATGCTTTCGGTGTTAACGCAAACCACAATGATCACTGCATTGGTAATGGTGATCTGGGTGCTTTACGGCTATTCTTTCGCCTTTGGTGGCAGCACAAGCCCATGGTGGGGCGGCACCGGCAAGCTCTTCCTGTCAGGTGTAACCATGGATTCTATGGCAGCCACCTTTACGGACGGCGTTGTGATCCCTGAATATGTGTTTATCGCATTCCAGATGACCTTTGCTGCGATTACCCCGGCCCTGATCATCGGCGGCTTTGCCGAGCGGATCAAATTTAAGGCGGTGATGATCTTTACCGCACTTTGGGTCACATTCGCCTATTTCCCTGTTGCCCACATGGTTTGGGATAGTGCTGGCTATATCTTTAACCTTGGCGCGCTTGATTTTGCAGGCGGCACAGTTGTGCACATTAACGCGGGTGTTGCCGCCCTTGTTGGCGCGATCGTAATCGGAAAACGCAAAGGTCTCGGCAAAGACATGATGGCCCCGCACTCGCTGACCCTTACGCTTGTTGGTGCCGGCATCCTCTGGGTTGGCTGGTTTGGCTTTAACGCCGGCTCCAATCTGGAAGCCAATGGCGGTGCCGGCCTTGCGATGATCAATACCTTCACCGCAACCGCAGGTGCGATCCTCGGCTGGGCGATTGTTGAAGGCACAATCCGCGGTAAAGTCTCGCTGCTTGGCGCTGCGTCGGGCATGATCACCGGCCTCGTCGCTGTCACACCGGCAGCAGGTTCAATTGGGCCTGTTGGTGCTATTGTCCTTGGTGGCGGCGCATCGATTGCAGCTTTCTTCTTTGTAACCACAGTTAAAAACAAGCTTGGATATGATGACAGCCTCGACGTCTTTGGCATTCACGGTGTGGGTGGTATCATCGGTGCTATCGGCACCGGCATCTTCACCGCGCCTTCGCTCGGTGGCGTCGGCGGTGAAGATTATAACATGATCGGCCAGACCTTCATTCAGGCCGAAGCAGTCGGGATCACCGTCATCTGGACAGCCATTGTCACATTCATTCTCTTCAAAGGTATCGATATGACAATCGGCCTGCGGGTTTCTGAAGAAGACGAAGCACGTGGTCTCGATCTCACAACCCATGGTGAAGCGGCCTACCACAACACCTAGGCGAATTCCAAAACCTAGCTAAAGCCCTGCCAGACTGGCAGGGCTTTAGCGCTGAACAAAAATGCCTCGCTCCAGTTTCCCGAAACGAGGCATCTCTACTTTGACGGCCATCGGCGTCCCCGCCTGTTCCGCATCCTGACATTTATCTAAAATGGTTTCTACTTTGTTAAAATATCCCCGCCGGAGGCAAGAAAGTTGAATCAAGCAGGGGGGCCTTCGAGCCCCCCTCGTGACATTCGTCACTCCCCCCTTGAGGATATTTTCCCAAAGTAGAAACTAGCCAAGCGCGTCGAGCCGTTTGATCGCTTCGGCAATCTTTTCGGCTTCCGCCTCCACCCGCGTAAGGTTCTCACGGTTTTCGGCCACCACAGCTTCCGGCGCTCTGGCGAGGAATTTCTCGTTCCCAAGCTTTCCTTTTAGCCCGCCAATTTCCTTGGCCAGCTTGCCCATTGCTTTTTCCAGCCGTGCTTTCTCGGCATCCATGTCGATGATATCGGCCAGCGGCAGGCAAAATGCACCACCCGTCACGGCGACTGTTACCGCGCCTTTTGGGGCTTCAGCCACAAGCGACACATCAGAGAGCCGCGCAAGCCGACGGATCAGCAAGTCGTTCCCTTTCAGCGCGGCGTGGCCCGCGGCATCAAGCTCAAGCTGCAGCATCGGAATCTTGGCACCGGCAGGCACATGCATTTCCGCCCGCACCGAGCGGATATTCTCGATCAGCGAAATCACCCAGTTCATCTCGCGGTCGGCTTCGGCATCGATCAGGCTTTCCGGCATTTCCGGCCAGTCCTGATGCACCAGCATGTTATCGCGCGTGGTTATATCGCCCCAAAGCTGCTCGGTAATGTAAGGCATAATCGGATGCAGCAATATCAGACACTGGTCGATCGCCCACGCCATTGTTGCCCGCGTTTCGGCCACCACATCAGCATCATCTGATTGCAGCAATGGCTTGGCAAATTCGACATACCAGTCACACACCTTACCCCAAACAAAGCCATAAAGCCCCATCGCCGCGTCTGAGAACCGATAAGCCTCTAGCGCTTTATCGGTGCCATGCAGCGCCCGCACAGTTTCGCCGATAATCCATTTATTCACCGTTTGCGTTGCCGTTGCCGGGTCAAACCCGCCGGGTTTACACTCGTTCATCTCGGCAAAGCGGGCGGCATTCCAGAGCTTGGTGCCAAAGTTCCGATAGCCGGTAAAGCGGGTGGGGCTGAGCTTAAGGTCTCGGCCCATCGCCGAAAGCGTGAAGCGCACCGCGTCTGCGCCGAATTCGTCGATCATTTCGATCGGATCAATCACGTTGCCCGTGGATTTGGACATTTTCTTGCCCTGCTCATCGCGCACCAGCGCGTGCAGATAAACCGTGTGGAACGGGATTTCATCAACCACGGCGAGCTGCATCATGATCATCCGTGCAACCCAGAAAAACAGGATGTCAAAGCCGGTGACCAGCACATCGGTGGCAAAATACTTCTGCATTTCCTCGGTGTCTTCAGGCCAGCCAAGGGTGCCGATGGGCCAGAGGCCGGAGGAGAACCATGTGTCGAGGACGTCGGGGTCTTGCGTGAGCGCCTTGCCACCGGCCAGCGCCCTTGCTTCTTCCTCAGTGGCCGCGCAATACTGGTTGCCCTCGTCATCATACCAAACCGGAATCTGGTGCCCCCACCAGAGCTGCCGCGAAATGCACCATGGCTCGATGTTTTCCAGCCAGTGATAATAAGTTTTCTCGCCACTTTCGGGGATGATTTTGATATCACCATCGCGCACCGCATCCAGCGCGGGCTTCACGATTTTGGCGGTGTCCACATACCATTGCTGGGTCAGCATCGGTTCGATCACCACTTTTGAGCGGTCACCAAAGGGCTGCATGATCTTCTTGTCTTCGACTTCGATCATCAGGCCTTCCGCGTCGATATCCTTAATCACGGCCTTGCGGCACACGTAGCGATCCATGCCGCGATAGGCATCGGGCACGAGGTTAAGCCCGTCCACTTCAGCCGATTCAAAGCCAGCACCCTCGGAAATTTCCTTGGCGCGGGTAGCGGCAGCTACATAGTCCATGCCATCATCGCGCATATGGGCTTTGGTATCCATCAGGCGGTAAAGCGGGATGTTGTTGCGGGTGGCAACGCCATAGTCGTTGAGATCATGCGCGCCGGTGATTTTTACCGCGCCTGAGCCGAAGTTCATATCGGGGTAGTCATCGGTGATGATCGGGATCAGGCGGCGGTGCGCTTTTGGCCCGACAGGGATTTCGCAGAGCTTGCCCACAATCGGGGCATAGCGGGCATCATCGGGGTGCACAGCCACGGCGCCATCACCGAGCATGGTTTCAGGGCGGGTGGTGGCAATGGCGATATAATCGCGGGTCTCGCGCAGGGTTACGTTTCCGTCCTCATCCCGCTCGACATATTCATAGGTTTCACCCCCGGCGAGCGGATATTTGAAGTGCCACATATGGCCGTCAACTTCGGTGTTCTCTACCTCAAGATCACTGATCGCGGTTTCAAACTTCGGGTCCCAGTTCACCAAGCGTGTGCCTTTATAGATCAACCCTTTGTTATACATATCGACAAAAACCTTGAGCACCGCGTCATGGAAGCCTTCATCCATGGTGAAGCGGTTGCGCGACCAGTCGCAGCTCGCGCCAAGGCGCTTGGTTTGCTCCATAATGGTGCCGCCGGATTGCTCTTTCCACTCCCAGACCTTTTCGAGGAACTTCTCGCGGCCCAGCTGTTTGCGGCCTTCGTTACCAGCCTCGGCCAATTGGCGCTCGACCACCATTTGGGTGGCAATGCCCGCGTGGTCCTGCCCCGGTTGCCAGAGCGTATCATAGCCTTGCATCCGCTTCCAGCGGATCAAAATATCTTGCAGCGTGTTGTTAAAGGCGTGGCCCATGTGGAGCACACCGGTCACGTTGGGGGGCGGGATCATGATGGTGAAGGTTTCATCGCGGGAAGCATTGGCCCCTGCCTTAAAGGCCCCGATGCTTTCCCAGGCTTCGTAAATCCGCGCCTCGTTGGTGGCCGCATCAAAGTTTTTTTCCATCGCCATTTCAATTGTCCTTGGACCACAAATATTTTGGGAGGTTCTACCCAATGAAAGGCTCAAGGGAAAGGGTCAAATAATAGTCATTTGCTTGGCGGCGTCGGATGACCTAGGCTTGTCACATGAGTATTCTGCAAACCCAAGGTATCCATCACATCACACTGAACGGCGCAAACCGCCAGATCAGTATCGATTTTTGGCAGCGTGTGCTTGGGATGCGGCTGATCATCGAGCAGCCAAATCTTGATGATGCAAACATCAACCACTTGTTTTTTGAAACCGGCGACGGCTCGACCTTAACTGTCTTTACTGACGAAAGACGGGAGGTTGCGGATCAAGATATGCCGCAGCCGGTTGGCTCGCTTCATCATATTGCGTTTAATGTGAGCATGGCCACGATCCGCGTGGCAAAGGCCCGCCTCAAGGGCGCTGGTATTGCGAGCAGTGGCATCATTGATCGCGGCTTTATGGATTCGCTCTATTTCCGAGAGCCGCTTGGCCTGTTGCTTGAATTGGCTTGCTACAAATTTTCGCCGCCGCAAGGGGCAACTCACGGACAAGTGCTGCATCAGGCGCAGCTGATCCGCATCCGTCGCGGTGCAGCGGCGATCGAAGAACGTGATGTGGCAGATGCGCTTTTAGCATTGAGTAGTAGCCTATAGCGGCATTTCTTTGCTGTCGTCCAAGCCTAACACTTCTGACGCACGCGGTCGTCCTAGAAATCCCCTTCGGCCGCCCGCTCCAGAATCTGTTTCATGGTTTCCTTCACCTCCAGCGCCTCGCGCAAAAGATCCTCGGGAAGGGTTTCTCCGCCATAAATCATCAGGTCCATATTGAGCGTATAAATCCACAGCTGCCCGTCTTCGTCTTCCACGAGAGACACGCGGCAAGGCAGATATGCCGCATAAGCCGGATCAAACTCGACCATTTTTGCAGCGGTCAGCGGGTTGCAATAAAGGTAGATTTTCAAGGTGCGCCATGGGGCGCCGGTCATGGCCTCCACCTGATCACCAAGCGGGAGTGCGCCCACATTTCTGATGTTGCGCTCATCTGCAATGGTCTGAATCGATTGATCGACATCCTCGAAAGTTAAGCCATCGGCGACTTTCGCCCGCCACACGGTCGCGGCTGCCGCATTGCCGGTTTCCACCAAAATATCTGCCATTTCCTTATAGGTTTCAAAGGCCTTTGGGTCAAAACCGTCAAACGCGACCTTATATTTCCAGAGTCCGGGGCCAAAATACACCATGGCGGCCACAGCTGCGATACCGATCAGCGTCAGAAGATTTCGGAGAAATTTCATGCGGTGCGTCCCTTTGTCAAAAAATCATTTCCAATCACATTAGGATACATGAATATTGAAGCAGATCAAGCGCGCAAATGTGAACGAAATATGTGCTGTTCTGCGCTATGCTTGTCCAAACCACTGATGAGGCCCCATGCCCCGCACCCATGTATTTATCATTGACGGCACGCTGAGCCGCATAAAAGACGGAGAGGAGACCAATGCCGGCCTGCTCTACAAGCTCTTGTGCGACGTGCCTGATATCCGGGTCGGGTATGATGCCGGTGTGCAAGGGCGCGGGCTAATGAAATGGGGGAATGTCTTAACCGGAAACGGGATAAACTGCTCGATCCGGCAGGGCTACGAAGCCCTGGCGCGGGGCTATGCGCCAGGTGACAAGATCTACCTTTTTGGCTTTTCGCGCGGCGCCTACGCCGTGCGCTCAATCGCCGGGATGATCGCCAAAGTCGGGCTTTTGAAGCCGCGCCATGTTGACAGGTGGCACGTTCGGAAGGCGTTTCGTCTTTATGAGCAATGCGAAAACCAAGATAAGGCGGACCGCTTTCACAGCGCGTTTTGCTACAATCGTGTTGAGATCGAGATGATTGGTGTGTGGGACACTGTGAAATCGCTCGGCCTGCCTTTCCCGATTCTCTCCCACATCGCGCCGATGGCCACCGAATTTCACAATCACAGGCTTTCGTCGATTATCCACAACGCGTTTCAGGCTTTGGCCGCCGACGAAAACCGCCGTGCTTTTACGCCAATTCCGTGGATGTGCCAACCCGATTGGCCGGGAAGGCTGGAACAGGCATGGTTTGCGGGCGCTCATAGTGATGTCGGCGGGTTTGTGTATGAAATGCCCGAAGCCCGCACTCTTTCCAACATTTCGCTGAACTGGATGCTAAACCGTGCCGCCATGTGCGGCCTGCCGCTGCCTGATGGCTGGCAAACCCGTTTCCCGACCGACACTTTGGCCCCGTTTCAAGGCCCTTACGCGGGGTCGAGCAAGCTGTTTTTGTTTCGATGCCCGCGAGATTTTGGCCCCACTCAGATAGACTATCTACACGAAAGCCTGATCGAACGGATGAAAAGCGGGTATAAACCGCTATTGAGTGGCTATCCTACTTGCCCCCAAACAGCGCCATCTCTTCACGAAATACCTTCCGGATAAGCGCTTCGAGTTCGTCTTGATCGGAAACGCCGACAGCAGCCTGTAATTTAGTCGTAAAATCGTCCGGCGCGGGTGCGGGCACCGGTTTTGATTTTATCACAATGTCGGGTTCGGCTTCCTGCAACAACAGATCCACGCGCGCTTCGGGGCGCAAGATCAAAAGCTCCCTCTTGGCCTGTTTGCGCTCGACGGAATAGCGCGCATTCGCCTCGCGGCTCACCATCTCGCGAATCTCGGATAAAATATCCTTCATCGGCATGTTATCATGGCTATATTGCACGACTTCGGTCATGGGAATCCTTTGTGGAGGCCCCGACTATAGCACTTTATTCTCCATATGGCACCCAGATGTTTTTCACTTGTGTCGCTTGGCGGAGATAGCGCTTGCCTTGTCCCGAACCGGGGTTGAACCAGTCAGCAGCACTCGACCAGACGATCTTCAGATTGCCGGCAGAGCCTGCGTCGATATCCGCGCTGGCAGGGCCAAAGTTCCACACTCCGATGACATCATCATGGTCTGCCAGCGTGGGGGCCATGGCGCCATGCGCCCCGGTGAGTAGGTTAACCACACCAGCCGGAACATCACTGGTCTCGAGGACCTGCATAAAATCTCCGGCCATAAGCGGCGCTGCTTGCGACGCCAGCATCACCACACGGTTGCCCATCGCCAAAGCCGGCGCCATCAGCGAAACCAAGCTCAGAAGTGGCGCTTCGTCGGGGCATATGATTCCCATCACACCGATCGGTTCGTTCATCGCCAGCGTTACGTGGCGGGTGAGGGTAGAATGCACCTTGCCGTCGTATTTATCGGCATAGCCCGCATAAAAGCTGATCCGCTGAATCGCGAGATCCACTTCCTCGGCGCCTTTGCTGCCGGTCATCAATGCGAGCCGGTCGGCAAATTCATCACGCCGCGCCTCTAGGTTTTCGGCTAAGTAATAGAGGATTTGCGCCCGTAAATGAGGGCTCGAGCCGCTCCAACCCGCTGCTTTTACCGCCGCTGCCACAGCATTGCGCACATCTTTTCGGCTGCCCAGCCCGGCTTGCGAAATTGGCTTACCCTTGGCGCTATAGGCGGTGTAGGTTGCGGCCCCGTCAGGGCGGGCCTGCTTGCCACCTATATAAAATTTCGCGGTCCGGTCCATCGTGTCTGCGCCATTGGCACCAACAGGAAGTGGTGAAAAATCTATGGCTTGTGGCTTGGAAGCCTTAACTTTTGGCGCAGGCTCAAGCAGATATTCCATCATGCCTTCAATGCCACCCTCGCGGCCAAAGCCGCTTTCGCCATACCCGCCAAAGCCGGCTGCCGCATCAAACATATTTGTGCTGTTTACCCAAACAATTCCGGCTTTGACCCGTGCCGCCGCATCCAGAGCGACACTCAATGTTTCTGACCAGATAGACGCGCTCAATCCGTAACGGGTGTTATTCGCCAGCTGAATCGCCTCGGCATGGGTGCGAAAAGTCATTGCGGTCAGAACCGGTCCAAATATTTCTTGCTGCACCACCGTCGAGGCGGTGGTCACTTCGCTCAATATGCTCGGTGGGTAAAAACAGCCCTGATTGGGCAACTGGCAAGAAGATTGCCATAGCACAGCGCCCTCGGCCTGCCCTTGAGCGACCAGTGTTTGAATTGTTTTCAGTTGGCTTTGGTCGACGATCGCGCCGATATCGACAGATTTATCCAGCGGGTCTCCTACCACCAGCTTTTCGGCCCGCGCCTTGAGCTTGGCAATAAACCTGTCGGCCACCGCTTCCTGCACCAGCAGGCGAGAGCCCGCGCAACACACTTGCCCCTGATTAAACCAGATCGCATCCACCACGCCTTCAACAGCGCTATCGAGGTCAGCATCCTCAAACACAATAAACGGAGATTTCCCGCCCAGCTCAAGCGAGAGCTTTTTGCCCGAACCCGCGGTTTGGCGACGAATGATTTTGCCGACTTCAGACGAGCCGGTAAATGCAACTTTGTCCACAT
>Ga0316205_10003557_pt1 | contig 14598 bp, 14 predicted proteins | sample 3monthpyrite_MG_FD_204941 | JGI IMG/M metagenome (GOLD analysis project Ga0316205, IMG submission 204941) | Microbial mat bacterial communities from mineral coupon in-situ incubated in ocean water Damariscotta River, Maine, United States -... | ecosystem: Environmental > Aquatic > Marine >... | reverse complement strand
GCCCGCAACCTGCTGATGCAGACCGATATGTCGGTGATCAATGTGGCGCTGGCCTGCGGCTTTGCCAGCCCGTCGCATTTTTCCAAATGCTACCGCTCGCAATACAACACAACGCCCTATCGCGAACGTGGCAGCCACGGGGCGCGGATCACGACCCCGGGGTGATCCGGTATACGGCGCCCCGATCGACGCTGAGAAACCAGATGCTGCCGTCGGGGGCTTCGCGTATATCGCGAACGCGGCCCGTTTCGCGCGATTGCAGCGCTTCTTCGGCAAATCCGGCTGTTGGATCAAGCCTGGCGATATAGTCGAATTTCAACGACCCGATAAAAAACTGCCCCCGCCATTGCGGCCACAGTTTGCCGGAATAGATCATCATGCCCGAAGGCGCGATCGAGGGGTCCCAGTAATGCTCTGGCTGTTGCATGCCCGCCTTGCGCTGCCCTATCCCAATCGTGCTGCCGTCATAATCGCGGCCATAGGTGATGACGGGCCAGCCGTAATTTGCCCCCCGGCGGATCAGGTTGACCTCATCCCCGCCACGCGCACCGTGTTCATTGATCCACAATCGACCCTGCTCATCCAATGCCGCGCCTTGCGGATTGCGATGCCCATAGGACCAGATTTCAGGCAAGATCTCTGGATCGCCGACAAAGGGATTGTCAGCCGGGATGGTGCCGTCGGGATTGATGCGGATTACGGACCCGGCGTGCGTTGCGCGATCTTGCGCGGTCATCTTGCCGCCCCGGTCACCAATTGTCAGAAACAGCCGGCCCTGCGCGTCTTCAACCAGACGCCCGCCAAAATGGACACCCGCTTCTGAGGCGGGCAACATCGAAAAGATGGTCTGGACATTGAGCAACGCGGTGCCGTCCGCGCTGAGTTGGGCTTTGCCGATGGCGGTGCCCACCGCGCGGCCGACGGGGCGGGCATAGCTGAAAAACAGCCACCGGCTTTGCGCGAAATCGCGTGCGGCGATGACATCCATCAACCCGCCTTGCCCAAAGGCCAGAATGCGCGGCAGGCCCCGGACCGGGGTGGCCACACCGCCCGCCACATACAACAAACGGCCCCCACGCTCGGTCACCAGAAAGTCCCCATTGTCCAGAAAGGCCAAAGACCATGGCTCATCAAGACCGTCGAGCATGGGTTCGACCACCAACCTGCCCGCGCTGCTTTCCAGCGCCTGCGCGGGCATGGACAAAAATACCAGACAAAAAACAGAAACGAATATCCGCGGGAGTGTCATAATCCGACCTTTTGACCATGAATTGTGCAAGTTGACGTTAAGGAGTGGCTAAAATTCCCAGTTTTCTTGGCATTAGCTCTCTTTTCAAATCAAATTCACGACATTAACGTTGCGTTTAGAAAAAACAAAATCTCAGGGAGAGACTAAATGAAAAAACTTTTGATGGCGACAAGCGCGCTGGCATTTTCCGCGGGCGCAGCTTTTGCCGGCAGCCATGCCGAGGAAATCAAGATTGGTATCATTCTGGGCTTCACGGGCCCGATTGAATCGCTGACGCCCTCCATGGGTGACGCCGCCGAAATGGCCATGGCAGAAGTGACCGACAGCGGCTTGCTGTTGGGCGGTGCCAAGGTCAGCGGCGTGCGCGCTGACAGCACTTGTATTGACGCAGGCGCGGCCACTGCCGCGGCCGAACGTCTGATCACTTCTGATGGCGTCAAAGGCATCATGGGTGCCGATTGTTCGGGTGTAACCGGCGCGATCCTGTCCAACGTTGCATTGGCCAACGGCATCGTGATGATCTCGCCTTCTGCGACCTCACCTGCACTTTCCACCGCCGAGGACAACGGCCTGTTCTTCCGCACCGCCCCCTCTGACGCACGTCAGGGTGTGGTTATGACCAACGTTCTGATGGATCAGGGCATCAAGGAAGTGGCGCTGACATATACCAACAACGACTACGGCAAAGGTCTGGCTGACAGCTTCCAGGCGGCATTCGAGGCCGCTGGCGGCACCGTGACCATCAACGCCGCCCATGAAGACGGCAAGGCCGACTATTCCGCTGAGGTCGGCGCGTTGGCCGCCGCAGGCGGTGAGCGTCTGGTCGTTGCCGGTTATGTGGATCAGGGCGGTTCGGGCATCGTGCGCGCGGCCCTGGACAGCGGCGCCTTCGACAGCTTTCACTTCCCCGATGGCATGATCTCGGCCAAATTGACCGAGAATTTCGGTAGTGAGATTGACGGATCCTCCGGCCAGCACCCAAGCCCTTCCGATGAATTGGCGGCAGCCTTCACCGATCTGGTTGGCGGTGCCTTTGATGCGACCTCGCCTTTCACCCCAGAGGCCTATGACGCCGCTGCCCTGATCATGTTGGCCATGCAGGCCGCAGGATCGTCGGATCCGGCCGAATACAAGAACAAGGTTCTTGACGTGGCCAATGCACCGGGCGTGCAGATCCAGGTGGGAGAGTTGGGCAAGGCCCTGCAGATCCTGGCCGATGGCGGCGAAGTTGACCTGGTTGGCGCCACCAATGTCGAACTGATCGGCCCCGGTGAAGCGGCAGGCAACTACCGTGAAGTGGGCTTTGACGGCGGTGAGGAAGTCACGGTCGGTTTCCGGTAAACGGAGCCAAGGCACTAAATTTGCAGCCCGGGCCAGATTGGTCCGGGCTATTTTCTACCGGGAAGATGGGGGCTTGGCGGTATGATCGAAATACACGATCTGCATAAGCATTTTGGCGGATTTCATGCGGTGGATGGGGCCAGCATGGCCATAACCGAGGGCTCGATCACCGGGCTGATCGGGCCAAACGGTGCCGGAAAAACCACTCTTTTCAATGTGATCGCGGGCGTTCTTGCACCAACTTCCGGTCGCGTGACCATGGCGGGCGAAGACATCACCGGCCTGCCCCCGCATGAGTTGTTTCACAAGGGCCTGTTGCGCACATTCCAGATCGCTCATGAGTTTTCTTCGATGACCTGCCGTGAGAACCTGATGATGGTGCCGCCCGGCCAATCCGGCGAAGTGCTGTGGAATACATGGTTTGGCCGCAAACGCATTGCCGAAGAAGAACGCGCATTGCGCGCCAAGGCCGACGAGGTGATGGAGTTTCTGACCATCGAACATCTGGCCGATCACAAGGCGGGTCAGGTTTCTGGCGGGCAAAAGAAATTGCTGGAACTGGGCCGCACCATGATGGTGGATGCGCGCATCGTCTTTCTTGATGAAGTGGGCGCAGGGGTGAACCGCACCCTGCTCAACACCATCGCCGATGCGATTGTCCGGCTCAACAAGGAACGCAACTACACTTTCGTCGTGATCGAACATGACATGGATTTCATCGGGCGCATTTGCGACCCGGTCATTTGCATGGCCGAGGGCAAGGTATTGGCGCAAGGCAGTTTGGATGAAATCAAGGCCAATGAACAGGTGATCGAAGCCTATCTGGGCACCGGTCTGAAGAATAAAGACAAGGTCGAGGCATGACATTGACCACAGTTTCCGAAAGCCCGCGTGCACAAGATGTAGGCGCCATTTCCCGAGGCAGACATGAGCGCTGAACCCTATCTCATTGGCGATGCCATGACCGGCGGCTATGGTGCCGGGCCGGACATATTGCACGATTGCACCGTGGCCGTTGAAAAGGGCCAGATTGCAGTGATTGTTGGCCCCAACGGGGCAGGAAAATCCACGGCGATGAAGGCGGTCTTTGGCATGTTGAATGTGCGCAAGGGCGCTGTGCGGATCGGCGGCAAGGACATCACCAGATTGTCCCCCCAGGACCGCGTCGCCGAAGGCATGGCCTTTGTGCCGCAGACCAGCAACATCTTCACCTCGATGACAGTGGAGGAAAACCTGGAAATGGGTGCATTCCTGCGGCGCGACGACATCCGCGCCACGATGGAGCAGGTCTATGAGCTGTTCCCGATCCTGCGGGAAAAGCGCCTGCAGGCCGCGGGTGAGTTGTCAGGCGGGCAACGCCAGCAAGTGGCCGTGGGCCGGGCGCTGATGACCCAGCCGCAGGTGTTGATGCTGGATGAACCCACAGCCGGCGTCAGCCCGATTGTGATGGATGAACTATTCGACAGAATTATCGAGGTCGCCCGCACGGGCATCTCGATCTTGATGGTAGAGCAGAACGCTCGCCAGGCATTGGAGATAGCCGACAAGGGCTATGTCCTGGTTCAAGGCCGCAATGCACATACCGGAACGGGCAAAGAATTGCTGGCGGATCCGGATGTGCGGCGGTCCTTCCTGGGGGGATAACGCAATGAAAGTACTGACATTTTTGGCTGTTTTACTGGGCTTTGGCTCAATGGCGCAGGCCCTGGAATACGCCTGCACGACCGAGTTGGCCTGCATCACGACCAATGGCTGCGAGGCCAGCGCGGCCCCGGTGCGCATCGTGCTGAGCAATGACAGGGCGGTGCAATTCAATGTCGGCACCGCGGCCCATGCCATGACCCGCCTGGCGCCGGCCACGGGCACACGCGTCATGGCCTATGGCCCGGGCGAGGCTGGTCAGGGGCTATTGGCATTGACGATATTTGACAATCTCAACTTCACCTACACCAGCCATTTGAAGCTGGTGATGGATCCTGCAAGCGGGGTCAAACGAGCGGTCAATGTGACGGTTCTGGGAAAATGTAACGGGGGCACTGGGGCATGGACATTCTGAACGCGATTGTGGCGCTGTCCAATTTCGTGCTGGTCCCCGCGATCAGCTATGGCAGCCAATTGGCCCTGGGCGCGCTTGGGGTCACGCTGATCTATGGGATCTTGCGGTTTTCCAATTTCGCCCATGGCGACACGATGGCATTCGGGGCCATGGCCACAATCCTGTTCACCTGGCTGTTTCAATCCATGGGGATCACTTTCGGCCCGCTGCCCACCGCCCTTTTGGCCCTGCCCTTCGGCATCATCTGCACCGGGCTGCTGGTGCTGGGCACAGACCGGGTCGTCTATCGATTCTACCGCGCGCAAAAGGCCGCGCCCGTGATCCTGGTGATCGTCTCGGTTGGGGTGATGTTTATCATGAACGGGCTGGTGCGGTTCATCATCGGCGTGGATGAGCAGCGCTTTGGCGATGGTGAGCGTTTCATCATGACCGCGCGTGAATTCAAGGAAATGACCGGGCTGAAAGAGGGGCTGGCACTGAAAACCAGTGCCGGCATCACCGTTGTCACGGCCATCATCGTCGTGGCGGCATTGTTCTGGTTTCTTAACCGCACGCGCACCGGCAAATCCATGCGCGCCTATTCCGACAATGAAGACCTGGCGCTGTTGTCGGGCATCAACCCCGAACGCGTGGTGATGGTCACCTGGCTGATCGTGGCCGCCCTGGCGACCATTGCGGGCACGCTTTATGGTCTGGACAAATCGTTCAAACCCTTCACCTATTTCCAATTGTTGCTGCCCATATTCGCCAGCGCCATCGTGGGCGGGCTGGGCAATCCGCTGGGGGCAATTGCCGGCGGTTTCATCATCGCCTTTTCAGAAGTCACGATCACCTATGCGTGGAAAAAGGTGTTGGGCTATATTCTGCCCGAAGCGCTGAAACCCGATGGTTTGGTGCAGCTCTTGTCCACCGATTACAAATTTGCGGTCAGTTTCGGCATCCTTATCATCGTCTTGTTGTTTAGGCCGACGGGCCTGTTCCGGGGGAAATCGGTATGAATTTGCGCAATATTGGCCTGTTTGCGATCATTTTCGGCCTGATCGTGCTGACCGGGGTGATGAATTCCTGGAATGTCGCACTGGGACTTTTCAACATGGGATTGATCTCGGCCATCATGGCTTTGGGTGTAAATATCCAATGGGGTTACGCGGGTCTGTTCAACGTCGGGATCATGGGCTTTGTCGCCCTGGGCGGGCTGGCCGCTGTGCTGATCGGAGAGCCGCCCGTCGGCGAAGCCTGGGCCGCAGGCGGTGTGCAAGTGCTGCTTGGCTTGGCGTTGGGGGCCGCCACAATCGTGGGCGCGGTCATGATTTACAAACGCATGGCGCCGGGAGCTACACGTGCGCTGTCCATGGTGGCGGTGCTGGTGGCGGGCTTTTTCATATTCCGGGCTGTATTTGACCCGGGTGTCGCGTTGGTGGAGGCGGTCAATCCCGCGGGCACCGGCTATCTGGGAGGGCTCAATTTTTTCGAATTGTTCCGCGATCCCGAAGGGCCGCGGCGTGCCGATCTGTTTATTTTGCTGTCCTGGCCCGTAGGTGCCTTGTTTGCCGCTGGCGCGGCCTGGATCGTGGGCAAGACCGCCCTTGGCCTGCGGTCGGATTACCTGGCCATCGCTACACTTGGGATTGCCGAGATCATCATCGCGCTGTTGAAAAACGAAGATTGGCTGTCGCGCGGCGTCAAGAACGTCAACGGCATCCCGCGCCCTGTGCCCTATGAGGTCAGCCTGCAGGAAAACCCGGCCTTTGTGGAGCGCATCGTGTCGATGGGACAAGATCCGGTCGCGGCCAGCGCCATTGTCGTCAAACTGGGCTACGCGCTGTTGTTTGGCGCGGTGCTGCTGACCCTGATCTGGCTGACCGAAGCGGCGTTGAAATCGCCCTGGGGCCGGATGATGCGTGCCATCCGCGACAATGAAGTGTCGTCCGAGGCCATGGGCAAGGATGTCACCCGCCGCCATTTGCAGGTATTCATCATCGGATCGGCGATATGCGGTATGGCAGGCGCCATGCTGGTGACACTGGACAGCCTGTTGACGCCGGGCACCTATCAGCCGCTGCGCTTTACGTTTTTGATCTGGGTGATGGTGATTGTCGGGGGTTCGGGCAACAATTGGGGCGCGGTGCTGGGTGGCTTTGTCATCTGGTTCTTCTGGATCCAGGTCGAGCCGATGGGCCTGTGGCTGATGAATGTGATCACCGCGGGCATGGCTGACGGATCGGCGCTGAAATCGCATCTTCTGGACAGCGCGGCGCATATGCGGCTTCTGACCATGGGCGTGATCCTGTTGCTCGTTTTGCGGTTCAGCCCGCGCGGACTGATCCCGGAGAAATAGCGGGTCATGAGCCATCCTGCGCTCAGAATTCTGATCCTGGCCGCCGGCGGGTCTACGCGGATGGGCGGCGCTGACAAATTGCTGGAGCCCATCAATGGTCAGCCACTGATGGCGCAGGTGATGGGCCGCGCCCTGGCCACAGGCCTGCCGGTTTCGGTGACGTGTCGCAGCGACGACGTGGCCAAACTGTCCCTCATTCGCCAGACTGCGGCGACGCCGATCGAGGTGTCGGATGCCGCCAGCGGCCAGGCCGCCTCATTGCGGGCCTACGCGCATTGGGCACGCGGGTGGCCCGCGGCGGCAGTCATGGTCATGCTGGCGGACATGCCCGACATAGAGACGTCAGACTTGGTGCAAATGATTGTGGCGGCGCGAGCCCATCCTGACCGGATCTGTCGCGCCACCAGCGAAAATGGCACGCCCGGACATCCGGTGGTATTTCCGCAGGCCCTTGTGGCACAATTCGAACAGCTTCAGGGCGATCGCGGCGCTGTCGCTCTGGTGCGGCGCCACGGGGCCGAACTGGTTCCCCTGCCCGGCAATCGGGCCGTGACGGACCTTGATACGCCGCAAGACTGGGCCATGTGGCGTGCCGCGCAAGACCCCCGCGAAAATGGTTAGGGTCAGGCGCTGACGGCCAGCAATTGCGCTTCATACCGCTTGAGCGTGCGGCGCGCCGCCGAAAACGTCTGGCCGCTGGCATGGGCGCGCAATTCGGGGAACAGCGCATAGATTTCTTCGCGTTGCGCAGCCCCCATGCCGGCCATCGAATAATCACCGGGTTGGAAGGTCTCGGTCCAGGCGCCGTTGGACAAGACGATTTCATGTCCTTCGCACATGAAATGAATATAGTCGACCTGGGCCGAGACCCAATGTTCGACGCCCGGCATGCCCACCAGGTGTTTGGCAGCAACCAGGACTTCGTTTTCTTCAAACAACAATTGCGCGGCACGTTCAGCCAACAAGACACGGTGATTGGGCGAGACCAGAACATCCCTGTCCGGCAGCCCGTAACCCAGTGCGCCCTTGCGGATCAGGATGGGCTGCAATTTCTGGCTGAGCGTCCCATTGCCCAGTGAGATCTTCTTGCGGCCAATCCAGGTTATCGGCTGCGCACCGTTGTCACGGGTGAACACCCGGTCACCGACCTGCAATTTCTCGACCGGCACTTCGCCGGTCATGGTGGCAATAGTGGTTCCAGGTGTAAAACAAATCACGCGCTCAATCTCCTTGAAGGTCGCCGTATGGGTGGGTTGGCCGTTGCTGTCGAAAAAGGTGATCGTGCCGCTTTCAGGGCCGGTATAGGTAACTGTGTAATTACCGGCCCCGCTCAGATCGATCGTGTCGATGTCATTGCCATCGGCATCCTCGCCGCCGACAATCTGGTGATAGCCCGGCAGCACATAGAATGTGTCGCTGCCGGTGCCGCCATCGGCTTCATCGCTGCCGGCATCCAGGTGCAACTTATCCTCGCCCGCGCCGCCCAACAGGCCATCCTGGCCCGCGCCGCCGAACAAGACATCATCGCCGTCGCCGCCATACAGCTGGTCATTGCCATCATCGCCATACAGAGTGTCATGGCCGTCACCGCCGCGCAGGTCATCATTGCCCTGCCCGCCAATCAGCGTGTCGTTGCCATCTTCGCCGACCAGTTTGTCATTGCCCGCCTTGCCGTCGATGACATCGTCATCATCGGTGCCGACCAGGACATCCTCGTCGTTGGTTCCGTTGATATTGGCCAAAACGCAGCCCCCCCCACAAACTTGAGCACAATGCCCCATGTGGCGCCCCAGATCAGCCCGGCAATCACAATCCCGCCAGGCTTTCGCCACATTTAAGACATAATTCACCAATGCTCATGGGTAAAGGCGGCGCAGGACGTGGCGCTTGGGCCACAACCCCCGCAAGTGCGCGATGCGCCCAATTCACCCAGGATTGTCGCCAAATGTCTTGTAATGGCCAAATTTACGCGGACTTTCTGCAGGGCTGCGAACAATCCGGGGTATTGGTGCCGCGCGGGCATTTCTGTGTTGCTAAATGGCAAACCGAGCAGCGGCAGCAATCCGGTCAAATGGCAAGCTTTGTTGACGAAACAGACGCCACGATTCGCGGCCCTGCCCGAATTCAGGTGGCAGAACCGCCGCTTTGCGGGTGATCTACAGCACGCACGGGTCATTTTCTCTGGATGGGTGGTGCCCGAGGAGAGACTCGAACTCTCACGCCCGTGAAGGCGGGGGATTTTGAATCCCCTGCGTCTACCATTCCGCCACTCGGGCCACCTGAGCCGTTTCCTAGCGCCCTCTTTGGCGACGGACAAGACCAAAAACCACCCAACCGGGTTGACGCAAGGATTTTTTCATGCGGAAAGGGCGCGATTGTATATGTGAGTGGAAGTGAAGATGATCAAAGGCTTATACGACTGGACGATTTCGCTGGCCGAGCACCCCCGTGCCTTGTGGGCCCTGGCGATTGTGGCCTTTGTTGAAAGCTCTTTCTTTCCGATCCCGCCTGACATCTTGATGATCCCGATGATCATCGCGGCCCCTACCCGCGCCTTTGTGATTGCCGCGGTGGCGACCGTAGCCTCGGTTCTGGGCGGCATGTTCGGCTATTTCATCGGGGCGGTCTTGTTTGACAGTATCGGCCAGCCGGTGCTCGAATTTTACGGCAAGGGCGACAGGATGGTCGAGTTCAACCAGCGCTTCAATGATTTCGGTTTCTGGCCGGTGCTGATCGCGGGCATGACCCCCTTTCCTTACAAGGTGATCACCATCATGTCGGGCTGGACCGGTCTGCCCGTCATGACCTTTGTCATCACCAGCATCATCGCGCGGGGCGCGCGGTTCTTCCTGGTGGCCGGATTGTTGTGGAAATTTGGCCCGCCCATGCGCGAATTCATCGAAAAACGTCTGGGCCTGATGTTCACCTTGTTCATCATTTTGCTGTTGGGCGGCTTTTATGCCGTGCGGTATCTGTGATGATGACACGGCTTGCCGTCTTGGCCGCTTTGGGGTCTTTCGCGCTTTTGGCCGGCGCATTCGTCTTTCAGTCTCTGGGCTATGCGCCGTGCAAACTATGCCTGTGGCAACGCTGGCCCCATGGGGTGGCCGTCGCCATTGGTCTGCTGGTTCTGTGGCGCCCCTTGCCCGCGCTGATGCTGGCCGGTGCCGCTGCGGCGCTGACAACCGCGGCCATTGGCGCCTATCATACCGGGGTGGAGCGCGGCTGGGTCAAGGGCCCGAGCACCTGCACATCGGGCAGTGTCGGCGGCTTGACGCCCGAAGAATTGATGGCGCAAATCCTGTCGGCCCCGTTGGTCCGCTGCGATGAGGTGGCCTGGGCTTTTCTGGGCGTGTCGATGGCCAGCTGGAACATGCTGTTTTCCGTGGGGCTGGCCGGCCTTTGGTTATGGGGCTTTGCCGCGCGCGACCGCCGGGTCTAACCCAGCTGATAAAGCGCGCGGAACTTCGTCTCGACATAGCGCAAAAGTGGCTCGACCGAGGGCGTGCCACCTGTGGCACGTTCAATCAGTTCTTTTGGCTCATACAGGCCGCCATGGCATTGCACGTTTTCGCGCAGCCATGTCGTGGCAGCCGCGGTATCGCCTTTGGACAATTGCCCGTCCAGATCCGGAACGGCCTGGCGCATCGCCTCATTCAGGCAACCCGCATAGACATTGCCCAATGTGTAGGTCGGAAAATAGCCAAACAACCCGACAGACCAGTGCACATCCTGCAAACAGCCGTTCGACGGCTTGTCGACCGTCAGCCCGAAGTCCTGCTTGAACCGCGCATCCCAGACCCCCGGCAAATCCTGGACTGGCAGATCGCCTGACAACAACGCCCGCTCCAGATCAAATCGCATCAGGATATGCAGGTTGTAATGCACCTCATCGGCCTCGGTGCGGATGTAGCCCGCGCGGGCCCGGTTGACCGCACCATAGAATGCCTGCGCATCCGCCACGCCCAGATCGCCGAACGCCTGGCGCATCTGCTCAAACAAATAAGCGCAGAATGGCGCACTGCGGCCCAGCTGGTTTTCATAGATGCGGCTTTGGCTTTCGTGCACGCCCATGGATACACCCGCGCCCAAAGGGGTCAGCAGGTAGTCCCGGTTGATGCCCAATTCATAACTGGCATGGCCCACTTCGTGGATGGTGGAATAGACGCAATTGAACGGATCATCGATCGCCGTGCGTGTTGTGATGCGCACATCCAGCCCCGAGCCGGATGAAAACGGATGCACGGCCTTGTCGATGCGACCATATTCGAAATCATAGCCGAATGTCGCCGCAATTTCCCGGCTCAGTGCCAATTGTGCTGTCTCATCAAACGCGCCTGATACCGGTGCGAAATCCCGGCCGCTGTCGGCAATGGCCTGGCGCAGCGCCACCAGACGGGGCCGCATCGCATCAAACATCACCTGCAAACCGGCCTCGGATTCACCGGGTTCATAATCCTGCAACAGCGCGTCGTAGCGGGACATCCCGGTGCCATCGGCCAGGGCGTCGGCCTCTTGCTGGCGCAGGTGCAACACCTTTTCCAACACCGGCGCAAATGCCGCGAAATCTTCATTCGCGCGGGCTTCGGCCCAGATCCCTTGCGCCTGCGACGTGGTGCGGGCGATCTGGGCGGCCAGTTCGGCGGGCACGCGGGTGGCACGCTCATAGCTGCGCCGGATATGGCGCAATTGTGCGGCACCAGCAGCATCAGGGGCCTGCGCCTGGTCCAGCCAATCGCCAATGCGCGGGTCACAGCGCCGCGCATGCAATACACCTTCGATCGCACCGAACTCCTCGGCACGTTGCGCCCCCGCGCCGGGCGGCATCATGGTTTCCTGATCCCAGCCCAAACGGCCGGCGATCTGGCTTAACGCCTCTGTTTCACGGACAAAATGCATCAGATCGTCATAGGCGGGCATGGTTCAGCCTCCACGTATTGATTGGGCGACGGGAAACCGCGTCATGAAGCGTGCATGAAGGATGGCCACCCAAAGGATGACGGCAAGCATCTGATGAGCAAGCGCAAGACCGACCGGCGCCACATAAAGCACCGTGCCGATGCCCAGCACGACCTGGCCGAACAACAACACCGCCATCCAGTCAAAAGCCCGCCTGGTGAGCGTGTTCGCAGAGTTGCGGGACAGCCGCCAAACCACGATCCCCAGCGCCAACAGCCCATAGCCCCACATGCGGTGAATGAACTGAACCAGACCCGGATCTTCAAAGAAATTGCGCCACAGCGGGGACAGCGAAAATGGCTCTGGCGGCAAGAACCCACCGGCCATCAAGGGCCAATCCGTATAGCTGCGCCCGGCATCAATGCCGGCCACCAAAGCACCCAGCAATATTTGTACAAAGGCCACCGCCAAAAGAACGCCACCCCAACCCGACAGCCGGGCCTCGGCCAGACGCCGGGCCTGCAATAATTGCGCCTCGCTGCGGCCAAGCTGCATGAAGAAAACCGCAATCAGCCCCAGAATCACGAACGCCAGGCCCAGATGGGTGGCCAGACGGTAGCTGGCCACATCCAGCATGGTGCCGGTCAGGCCGGAAGAGACCATCCACCAGCCGATGGCCCCCTGCAACCCGCCCAAAGCCCCCAGGGCCAGCATCCGGTTGGTCCAGCCACGCGGGATCTGGCGCCGCAATGCAAACCAGAAAAAACCAATCGCCCAGACCAGCCCGACAAAGCGGCCCAATTGGCGGTGCCCCCATTCCCACCAATAGATGAACTTGAACTCCGACAGGCTCATTCCCTTGTTCTGGATCTGGTATTCCGGGATCTCCCGATATTTGGTGAATGCCGTTTCCCAATCCGCGGCATTCATCGGCGGCAAAGCCCCGGTAACGGGTTTCCATTCGGTGATTGACAGCCCACTGTCGGTCAGGCGCGTCAGCCCCCCAACCATGATCATGATCATAACCAGGACAAACAATATGCCCAGCCAGATGCGTATGCCGCGCCGCGCCGCGGATGTGTCGCGCGCAATCAGGCCGCCGGCTTGCACCGGCTTTGTGCCCTGTTCCGGGGCCTCTGCATCAACTTCTTGAAAAACGGGGCGTTTTGCCATGTCCAAACCATCTCGACTGCACTTGCGGGTAACCTAGTTTGCCGACCGCGGCGGGGCAAGTATCGCGCCGCCTATTTGGATGATGTGTCGCGCTCTTTCCAGCGCACCATCTGACGCATCACCCCGTGCAGCATCTGCACATCCGCCCGCGTCAGAGGCATGCGGGCCCAAAGATTGCGCAGATTTCGGCGCATGTGCTCGGCCTTGGCATCGGGATAAAAGAAACCCGCCGTCTCCAGCCGGTCCTGATAATGTTGGGCCAGTTTCTCAACTTCGATCTGTGAGGCGATATCCACCCGCCTTTCATCGACGCGTGGGGTTTTTTCAGGCATCTGGCGCGACAATTCATAGGCTGTCAGCAGCACACATTGACCCAGGTTCAACGAGGCAAAATCCGGGTTCACCGGCACGGTGATGATGGTATTGGCACGCGCCACATCGTCATTTTCCAGCCCGGCGCGCTCGGGGCCAAACAGCACCGCGCATTTTTCACCGCCTGCCTGACGCAGCGCCAGATCTGCCATTGCCTCTTCGGGGCTCAGCACTGTCTTGGTCATATCGCGCGGGCGGGCGGTCGTGGCATAGACATGGGTGCAATCGGCCAGGGCACCAGGCAGGTCGCCAAACAGCTCGGCCTCATCCAACAGCCGCCCGGCCCCGCTGGCCATGGCCACCGCGCGCTGATTGGGCCAGCCGTCACGCGGGGCCACGATGCGCATATGATCCCAGCCGAAGTTCCACATCGCGCGTGCCGCCGCACCGATGTTTTCGCCCATTTGCGGGCGCACGAGAACGAAGGCAGGTTTTGGCGGCGTCATGATAGGCAAACTCCCGTTGGGCGGACCGGTGCGGTCTTACGCCGGGCGCGGGGCGCGGGCAAGCACAGACAGTCTGGCCAGAAGGCCTGCGCCCCTGCAGCCACGCCGAAATCGCCAAATTGCGTCATCTCAACGTAGTAAACCACGCACAGGCAGGCTATAGCACTGGAAACAAGGTCAAAAGGCACCGACATGGCAGAGCCAGAATCCCCGCAAATCTACCTGATCACACCGCCGGTGGTGTCGTTGCAAGATTTTCCAGCCACACTCGCGCGGGTATTGGATGCCCATCACATCGCCTGTGTCCGGCTTGCGTTGGCCACCCAGGACGCCACAGATGTCGCCAAGATCGCCGATGCATTGCGCGACACATGCCACGCGCGCGACGTGGCATTGGTGATCGACAGCCATATCGGCATGGTGGCCCGACTGGGGCTGGATGGGGTGCATCTGAATGATGGCCCCCGCCACGTGCGGACCGCGCGCAAGGAGCTGGGCGCGGACGCCATTGTCGGGGCCTTTTGCGGCACGTCGCGCCATGACGGCATGAGCGCCGGAGAGGCCGGGGCCGATTATGTAAGCTTCGGCCCGGTTCGCAATACCGGTCTGGGTGATGGCATCATTGCCGAACGCGACCTTTTTGCCTGGTGGAGCGAAATGATCGAAGTGCCGGTCGTGGCCGAAGGCGGGCTGGACAAAACCGTGACGCGCGAGCTGGCACCTG
>Ga0316205_10003556_pt1 | contig 14600 bp, 13 predicted proteins | sample 3monthpyrite_MG_FD_204941 | JGI IMG/M metagenome (GOLD analysis project Ga0316205, IMG submission 204941) | Microbial mat bacterial communities from mineral coupon in-situ incubated in ocean water Damariscotta River, Maine, United States -... | ecosystem: Environmental > Aquatic > Marine >... | reverse complement strand
ATTAATATAGGAGTTGCTAATAGCCTGATTAGGCCCTCCAACAACGCGAAATCCTTTAAAATCGGGTGGGTTAAAATTATCCCCATCTTGATTCATGACGAAGTCCACTCGCAGCCGTTCGTTAATTCCCAAACGCTTTTTGCTCACTTTCGATTCAAACTTCACTTGAGCATTTGCAAAGCCAAAAGCCAGCATACAAAATAGTGCTCCTATGAAATATTTCAACCGCATTCCTACCAGTCTTTATTCGATTTTACCTTTGCCCCTTTTTGTTTTTTGGCATTGATTTTATCCTGAACTTTCTTTTCTTCATTATTCATTGCCTCTAAGAGATTTTTAATCTGCTGCGGAGATAATTGTCCGGGGATGGGTTGTTGTTTAGGTTCTTTTGGCTCTTTTGGCTCGTCAGGATTTCCTTCCTCTTCTTTATTATCACCCTCCTTCTTTTCGTCCTTTTCATCTCCCTTATCCTCATCTTCCTTTTTCTCGCCGTCGTCACTTTCCTTGTCCTGACCGTCGCTATCCTTATTCTCGTTATTGTCTTTTTTCTCGTCTTCGTTCTCTTTCTGGTCTTCTTTATCATCCTCTCCATCGCCGCCATCAGGTGGGTTCTTCTCGAGCATTTCCTTAGCTAAGGCTAGATTGTATCTCGTTTCTTCATCGGTTGGATTATTTCGCAAGGCATTTTTGTAAGCCTCTACTGCTTCTTGATATTTCTTAGCATTCATAAAGGTGTTCCCTAAATTATGAAAGGCCTTATGCTTTTCAGGTTTTGTTTCTGAAATGGCCGATGCCTGACTAAATCTTCGCATCGCTTCATCGTTCTTAGCTTCGTTATAATAGGCATTTCCCAAATTGTACTTTCCAGTTTCTTCCGAAGGGTTCATCGCAATAGACTTTCGGAAATTCACCTCGGCATCCACAAATTTGTCTTCCCCAATATCTTCTGCGGCTTCGCTTAGATACGCCCTAGCTTCTTTGAGCTGCTTTAACTGTTTCTTATCTACTTCTTTCTTCTGTGCTGTCCCAATTCCGAAGAAAAACAACAAAACGCAACACGCGATTTGCGTCTTCAAAAACTGGATTTGATTCCTATGTAGATTCATTTTAATTGCTTTCATTAAATAAGTTTAACTTCTTAACCCAAGCTGTTTTACGTTCCAATAAAAGTACGTCTATTGCCAGTAAAATCAGTGCTCCCAATAGAAACCATTGAAATTGGTCTTTGAAATCGGTATACTGTTTGGCTTCAAATTCGGTTTTGTCCATTCCGTTTAAAATGGCGGTAACCTCTTCTACCACATCTTTGGTGTTGCTCCCGTCGATATATTGTCCATCTGCCAGTGATGATATTTCGGTGAGGGTTTCCAAGTTTAAACGTGTGATTACTTGCACGTTGTTCTGGTCTCTTTTGTAATTCTGAAGGATTCCATTCCGTTTCACCGGGATAGGCGCCCCTTTTTCAGAGCCAACGCCGATGGTAAAGATGCGAATGCCCATTTTTGAAGCCTCCTGAACGATGGAAGAAACATTTCCTTCATGATCCTCTCCATCACTAATTATAAATAAAACCCGATTGGTCTGCTCTTCATCGTTGTAATAGGTCTGTGCCATGGCAATGGCCTCTGTAATTGCCGTTCCCTGCGAGGAAACCATATCGGTATTCATACTACTTAAAAACAACTTCGCTGCCGAAAAATCTGTCGTAATTGGAACCTGTGGAAAAGAACTGCCGGCATATCCAATAATCCCTACGCGATCTCCCGCCAAACTATTGATGATTTGAGCAATTAATTGTTTAGATTTTTCTAACCTATTGGGTGCAATATCCTCTGCCAGCATGCTTTTAGAAACATCCAATGCAAATACAATATCTACCCCTTCTCTTTTTACCGTTTCTAGTTTGGTTCCAATTTTAGGATTCACCAAAGCGACGCTTAAGCAAAACAGAGCCAGCGAAAGCACCAAAAATTTCAACACCGATTTAAATATGGATCGGTTGGGAGCCAATTTTTTTAATAAGCCATTAGAGGCAAATTTTTTCTGAGTTCGCTTTCTCCAAAGTAGTGCCAACAAGAAAAGGACCGCCATCGCTGGGATGGCGAACAGTATGTAAAAAAATATGGGTTCTTCAAATTGATACATAACTAAACGAAGCTTTTAAATAATGTGTATCGAAACAATAATTCCAGCCCCAAAAGCACCAATGCAAATAGAACTATGGGTCGAAATTTCTCATCGTAACTTTTAAATTTAAATTCTTCTATTTCGGTTTTTTCAAGTTTATTAATCTGTTCGTATATTTCACCTAAACGCGTGGTGCTAATAGCTCTAAAATACTCTCCACCCGTAGTCTCTGCAATTTCCTTTAAGAGCTCTTCATCAATCTGAACGGGCATATTTCCATACTGAAATTTACCATTGGGCAATACCCCAATGGGAGAAACAGCCATCCCGTTGGTTCCTAATCCAATGGTGTAGACTTTGATGCCAAACTCCACAGCCAATTCGCTGGCAATCTTAGGGTCGATGGCCCCCGAATTATTCACTCCATCGGTCAATAAAATAATGACCTTGCTTTTGGCTCGACTATCTTTCAATCGATTAACGGAGGTCGCTAATCCCATTCCAATAGCTGTTCCGCCTTCAATTATGGTATTGTATTTTATACTTTTGAGCGAGGAGAGCACAATTCCTTTGTCACTAGTCAAAGGTGTTTTAGTGTAACTTTCTCCTGCATACTCCACCAATCCAATTCGATCATTGGGGCGAGCGTTTATAAATCGGGCAGCAACATTTTTCAATGCCTCCAATCGATTCGGTTTTAAGTCTCTTGCCAGCATACTGGCCGACACATCGATGGACATCACAATGTCAATCCCGCTTGTAGTTTTTATTTTGGTGCTTTCATCCACATCCCGTGGCCTCGTTAATGCAACGATAATAGCGGCTAAAGCCAATAGCCGAAGCGCAAATAGAATGGGGCGCAGTTTTGCCAACCAGTTTTTAGGTGTTTTAAACCCTTCCAAGCTTGAAATGGTCAACGCAGCTGTTTGCTTTCTTCGTTTCAAAATATACCATACCAATAGCACTGGTAGCAGTAATAAGCACCAGAAATATTGCGGATTTACATATTCAAAACTCTGCATTATTGTTCCTTTTTTGGTTTCGGTTGCACGTCTTGAACTTCCAATTCGACCGAATTAATAATGCGTTGCACCATCCCTTCAGAATAGCGGTCTTCGGCACTGTATACAATCACAATTTGTTGTAAGGCCATTTCCTGTCCAAAAATGAGCATCTCATAATTCTGCTTGGTTCCTGGTTTTATAGATGGATCACTTGGCTCAAAACTTCCATAGGCCTTCAAACCCTTCACACCTTTATCGGTTTCAAAAGATTCTCTCTTTACAATTAAATTTTTAGCGCCTTGTTTCTCTAAATTGGCCAGACCACTCTCCAAAGCTTGTTCTAAATTCACCTCTACAGGTTGCGCTAATTGTGTGGTACTAACAACCACATAAAACCTATCAATGATACTCCCATAAATAAAAACGCTGTTATCCTTTATTTGCGCCCGCACTTCTTCTGGAAGTTCGACTTGTATTCGCTTAAGAACAACGGGGGTTTCCATAACTACGGCAGGAATTCCATATTCACTCTTATACCATTGACCTTCTACCAAATCTTTGGTAGGGTGACCAAGCACATTATCTTTTAAGAAATCCCAACCATAAGTAGCGGCTAAGACTCCTGCGGTAATTACTAGAATCAAAAAGCCAGATCCTGTTCCAATTAGCAGTCTTCTGAAACGTCTTTTACTTCTTTGTTCTTGAGCATACAGCTCATTCTGAAGCAATTCTTCTTCCGTTGGTTCGGGCAGTGCTTCCTTCGTTTCGTTAATAATCTCTTCGATGGATGACCTATCAGCTCTGGCCTGGCCCATCTCTTGTCTCATTTTGGCGAACTTAACCAAATCGGCTCGTTTAAAAATATCGGCCAATTTTTGAATGGTATCATGATCAAAATCGAAGCTACCAGCATCCTTGTGCAATTGCAGCCTTTCGATTACCTCATCACTTGTGCTTTCTAGAGCCGTATTATCCACTTCCCGATCTAGGTATCGTTTTACGATTTCGGTGAGTGAGGAGTAATAGGCTTTGGACTTATTTTCGTTTAAAAATTCTGAAGCATCTAATTTCTGTAAGGCTACCATGGCCTCCTCATAAGGTGGTAGTTGTCGCTCTCTTTCTTCTTTTAATCTTTTTCTTCGGAATATAAAATACGCTACCGCACCCAATACAATAATGGGTAATAAAATGTAAAGCAACCAAGTCAAATTGAGCGATGGCCCGTCCACTTCAATCGCGGGTTTGATATCGAACATTTTTTGTTGAGTGGTATCTACTGGCACATCTCTTACTTCCACTAAGGAAGAGTCGGTATTGAATGCCCGATCATCAATCATCACACGTTGTGCTGGAAGTCTAAAAGTCCCCGAATCGAATTGCGTTAGACCATACTTTTTAATCAGTCGCATTTTGGCTTCTGCGAAGGAGGTGTCTACTTTATAGGATTCGATAACTTCCAAAGGCGCGAAACTTTGCCCTTCAGGAAATAATACCAATGCCGTGCTGTCTGCTTCTACTTCAATGGTATATTGTATTTCTTCACCAATTCGAATAAGGGTGGTATCGATGGAAGACTTTACCTGCGCAAATAAAGCCGTACTTCCTAAAAATAGAGCAAGCATCAAACACTTCCGAAGTAAAATTCGGAAGGAATATGAAGCTTTATGTGATCTCAATTTTTGCATCAAACTTATCGTCTCTTAAAATATCCTAACAATTTTTTGACATAACTTTCATCTACGCGACAACTCAATACTCCAGCACCACTTTTTAGGAAGGCCTCGTTGAATTCGGCAACGCGCTCTTTATAATAAACATGGTAGCTGCTGCGCACTGCTTTGGATCCCGTATTCACTAACATAAGCTCTCCAGTTTCCTCATCTTGCATTTGAACCATTCCCAAATTCGGGATATGCTCTTCATGGCGATCGTAGATTCTAATTCCCGTAACGTCATGTTTTCTGGATGCAATTTTTAGCGTGTCACTATAACCTTCAGTAATAAAATCGGAAAGCACAAAAACAATGGCTTTCTTTTTCATCACGTTGGAGAGGTATTTTAATGCCTGGGCGATATCGGTCTTTTTACTTTGAGGTTTGAATTCGATCAATTCACGAATAATACGAAGCACATGAAACTTCCCTTTCTTGGGAGGGATAAACAATTCAATCTGATCTGAGAACAGAATGAGTCCAATTTTATCGTTATTCTGCATCGCCGAAAAAGATAAGGTCGCGGCTATTTCAGTAATAATTTCGTTTTTAAATTGTGTTTCGGTACCAAAAAGTTCCGAAGCACTTATATCTACCATCAACATCATGGTAAGCTCACGCTCCTCTTCAAACACTTTTACATAGGGTTCGTTATAACGTGCTGTTACATTCCAATCTATGGAGCGAACATCATCTCCAAACTGATATTGACGCACCTCGCTAAAGGTCATCCCTCTTCCCTTAAATGTACTATGATACTCGCCACCAAACACGTGATCGCTTAAGCGTCGTGTTTTGATTTCGATCTTTCGTACTTTTTTAAGAAGTTCTTTGGTATCCATCTTTTTAAGTATACAGTTGGTAGTAGCAATTGGCAGTAACTATTCATACGATATCCAGCTCTTGACTGCCTACTGAATACCGAATACTGTGTACTGACCTAGGGTACTTCGATTACGTTAACAATCTTGTTGATGATATCTTCGGAAGTAATGTTCTCGGCCTCCGCTTCATAGGTTAATCCAATTCGATGTCTCAATACATCATGGACAACTGCGCGAATGTCTTCGGGAATTACATAACCTCTGCGCTTAATGAACGCATAGCATTTAGCAGCTACGGCAAGGTTAATACTTCCCCTTGGAGATGCTCCAAAACTAATTAGAGGTTTGATGCTTTCGAGACCGTAATTTTCTGGATTACGAGTAGCAAAAATAATATCAAGGATATACTTTTCTATTTTTTCGTCCATATAGACTTCCCGAACCGCGGCCTGAGCTCTATTAATCTGCTCAATGGTGACCACTGGGTTTACTTGTGCGTATTCTCCCTTTAAGTTTTGGCGGATAATCAATTGCTCCTCTTCAATCTTAGGGTATTTGATGACCGTTTTTAGCATAAAACGATCCACTTGTGCTTCAGGCAGTGGGTAAGTTCCTTCTTGTTCAATAGGGTTTTGGGTAGCCATTACTAAAAACGGCTTATCCAAGATGAAAGTCTCATCACCAATGGTAACTTGTTTTTCCTGCATGGCCTCTAATAAAGCCGATTGTACTTTGGCAGGAGCTCTATTGATCTCATCGGTAAGTACAAAATTGGCAAAAATGGGACCTTTTTTAATCGTGAAATCATTGGCCTTCATATTATAAATCATGGTACCAATAACATCGGCCGGTAATAGGTCCGGTGTAAACTGAATTCGACTAAATGACCCATGCACTGCCTTTGCCAGTGTATTAATAGCCAATGTCTTTGCCAAACCTGGTACACCTTCCAATAAGATGTGCCCTTGACCTAATAAACCAATAAGCAATCGTTCTACCATGTGCTTTTGCCCTACAATCACCTTATTCATTTCTAAGGTAAGTAAGTCCACAAAGGCACTTTCTTTTTCAATTTTTTCGTTTAACGCTCCTATATCTAGGGCACTAGCTGTGTCTTCCATAAGTATTTCTTTTCAAAAATCGCATTACATTTTTCAATGGTCTGCAAATTCAAAATTTCTGCTGTAATTTGATGTTAACAATTGGTTAAAAGTTATTGTAAATAAAAGGGCTAAGCCACTTTTTACTAATTTCAATTTTATAATTTTATAAAGCTGTAAAAATAACACATGAATCAAAATTTTTCAAAAATAATTCAAGGCTGCATGACCTGGGGAGCTTGGGGCAAGCAACTAACTAAAAATGAGATGATTTCGACCCTCCATCATTGCTTGGATCATGGAATCACGACCTTCGATCATGCCGATATTTATGGTGATTACACCACCGAAAAAGACTTCGGAAATGCCTTCGCCGATAGTGGCGTTTCCAGAGAAAGCATCCAATTAATCTCCAAATGTGGTATTCAGTATGTGGGAGAAACACGCGATAATATCGTTAAACATTATCAATACGACGCAGATTATATCATTTGGAGTGCCGAAAAATCCATTAGTGACCTGCAATGTGATTATCTCGATTTGCATTTAATTCACCGCCCTAGCGCATTAATGCATCCGGACGAAATTGCAAAAGCCGTGGACGTATTGACTTCAGAAGGAAAAATTAAAGCCTTTGGAGTTTCCAATTTCACCCCTTCCCAAACCGATTTAATTGCCTCTAAAAGCACTGTGAGTGCCAATCAGATTGAATTTTCTCTCACTGCTCATGAAGCCATACACAATGGGAGCTTGGATCATATGAAACTATCTAATATTACTCCCATGTGCTGGAGTCCGTTGGGTAGTGTTTTTAAAGCTGAAGACGAACAAAATAAACGCATTCACACCCTTTTGGACGAACTGTCTCAAACCTATGATGCATCGAAAGACCAATTATTACTAGCATGGATTTTAAAACATCCTGCTGGTATTCACCCTGTCATTGGCACCACCAATATGGAACGAATTTCTCTCGCATCAAAAACGGAAAATATTGCCCTTTCAGAGATCGATTGGTTTCGAATGCTTGTTGAATGCCAGGGACATAAAGTACCTTAGAATAAAGAACGAACAACTTATGCATACTAATAAAACAGCCCTAATAACGGGTGCAACCTCAGGAATTGGTCAGGCTACGGCTCGATTATTTGCTAAAGAAGGAATCCGGTTAGTCATCTGCGGAAGGCGCCAAGAACGTCTGGATGCGCTGGTTTCCGAACTTTCAAAGTTAACCGAAGTACATGCCTTAAATTTTGATGTTCGAGAACGCAATCGTGTATTGGATGCTATAGATGATTTGCCGTCTTCTTTTTCTGAAATAGATATACTTATCAATAACGCTGGTAACGCTCATGGACTAAACCCTATTCAGGATGGAAGTTTAGACGATTGGGATGCGATGATGGATATTAATGTGAAAGGACTGCTCTATGTTTCGAAAGCCATTATTCCGAAGATGATCGCAAGAAAGACCGGCCATATCATTAATATTGGCTCCACGGCTGGGAAAGAAGTTTATCCCAACGGAAGCGTTTATTGCGCCAGTAAACATGCCGTAGATGCTATCAATAAAGGAATGCGTCTCGACCTTAATGGAAAAGGTATTCGAGTAGGAGCTGTGAACCCGGGACTGGTTGAAACCGAATTTAGCGAAGTAAGATTTAAGGGCGATACTGAAAGAGCCGACAAGGTGTATCAAAATTTTACGCCGCTACGGCCAGAGGACATCGCCGATATTATTTGGTTTGCCGTAACTCGACCTCCTCACGTAAATATTGCCGATTTAACCGTCATGTGCTTGGATCAGGCCAGTAGCACTATTGTAAATAAAACGAAATAGGTCTCGTCTCCACTAGACCAGAAATCCCATGATAAATAAGCGTCTTCTTATCAAAAACCTATTAGCTCACAACGATGAGAGTAGCTTCTATGATAAAAAGAGGAAGATCAATTTAGGGACTAAGGAAGGAAAAGCCAAATTTCTAAAACACATTTGCGCTTTGAGCAATAGCAATCCTGCCAACAATAGCTATATCGTTATTGGAGTGGAAGACGAAGGGAATGAAATAAACGGAGTTGACTTTTTTGACGATAGTAAGATTCAAAATCTGGTGAATGCTTATTTAAGCAACGCTCCCTTAATTTCCTATGAAAATGTCATGTTTCCGCATTTATCCGATGATAAAGTAGTAGGGTTGGTCACCATTAGACCCACTGGTGAAATTACGTCCTTGCGAAAAAATATCTGGAAGTATTGGGGCGGCTCCATTTTCCTTAGAGACGGTAGTATTTCCATGCCTAAAGATTTCGATATTGAAATTAAGGATGTGAATTCTGAAATTGTCAAATCTATTGAAAATAGAGCTAAAAATAACATTGAACACACGCTGGACGGGGTCATCGATTTTATCAATAATCGGCACAGCGATTTACAGTCTCACTACAAAGTTTTCAAAGAACAGTTCGTCGTTTGTTGGGCCGGAAACACCAAGCAAGTTATAGGGGAAGAGTACTTTTCGCGTGTAGATATCGAGCTCATTAACGAGCAGGTTCGGTTGTTTTATTCGGCTTTGGATGAGGTGAGCATTTTGGTGACCGATGATGTATTCAAAATTACAGAATATGTCCATTTAGGATTTAACCAAAACTATCGCTATTACCCACTCGAAGAAGTAAATATTACTTTTAATGAAAATGGATCTTATCAAATGGAAACTCAACTTATTTTTGAGCCACCACAGTTTAACAAGCGGACCTTATATCATCTTTACAACGCCAACAATGCCTTGCTCGAGAAAATAAAAAAAGGAGTCCCTTTATCGATTCAGGATGAAAAAGATCTACAACATCTTCCCGCTACCTATCTTATTTGTTTTTTAAACGATTTTGAGGATGCCAAAGAAAAATTGGCTGAGGCACAACCTTTTTTGAAACAAATCAAGGGAAAAGTATATCAATCGTATAAGGAATCGACAAGAATTCTTCGGAAAATGAAATACAGTTAATCTTATTGTTAATCTTATTTTTCTACCATTTTTTGAATCACTTTATCTTTCTTAGTTGATACTTCAACAAATAGAAGACCCAGAGATAATCGGGTAACATCAATTTCATGAAAATTTCCCTCAACTTCTATTAACCTTCTCGCTAGAGCATCATTAAAGACAACTTTATCGATAGGATAAGGGCTGTCTATAGTTTAATAAACTTGGCAACTTTAAGTTGTCCATTTTTGGTTGTTAATTTTAATATATAAAACCCTTCTTGCAAGTTTGAGATATCAATCGATTTATCTGCCAAGCCGCCTTCAAGTTCAATAATTGGCCTGCCATTTAAGTCATAAACTGTCGTGTTTAAGAGGTCATTAAGTACTATAGTGTTCGGTAAGTTTAGGGTATTATTGCTGGGGTTAGGAAAAACATTGAATTCATTTAATTTGTTATCCGAATTTGTTAATAATTTGTTTCTGTAAAAAGCTTGATCACCATTATCTGAACTAATTATCAAATCCATATCACCTTGATGTTCAATAACTACATAATTGAAAGGGTTTGAAATATTATCTTCAAAAAAATGATTCAAATAAAAATTCTGATAATCGCCATTTTCTGAATCAACACAGCCAAGTTGGGTAATTTCATAGCTAATGAATGTAAATTGTAAATCAAAATATGAAACCGTTCCACTTAAAATATCACAAACATTTGTACTGAATTCAGGTTTTGGAGTAAAATCTAAGGCAATAAACGGAACTTCATTATTTGATGGAGGCTGGTAGTTCTGATTATCTATTTTCAGACTTGTCAAATACCAAGTAGTTTCCAAAAGTCGTGGATCTTGAGCTACGCCATTTAGGCAAGTGCTTATCAGTAAAAACGTTAATAGTCTCTTCATTTGTTGCATAACTTAAAGATAGTGTTGTTTCATCGAAAATCAATTTTGCTTTCCGTATTAGAATAAAAGATAACCTCATTCTTCATTTGTTTCTAAACGACTTTGAAGATGCCAAGGATAAATTGGCCGAAGCCCAGCCTTTTTTGAAACAAATCAAGGGAAATGTATATCAATCGTATAAAGAATCGACTCGAATTCTACGGAAAATTAAATACAGCTAAATTTTTAGTAACTTTCAGTATTCATCTTAAGAGCGGCTAGCTATGAAAAAAGTAATCTTATTAATGAGCATTTGGATGTGCTGCGCCACTACTTCCTTTTCTCAATGCGAAGTGAGCACCTATATTGAAGACGAATACACTCAAGATGCAAAATTTCTAGCGTTACGTGAAATTCAGAGTGATCCCACAGATCCAGACCATAATAACCCTATCATTCCTCTGGAGCGAATTACCCCCTATTTAGAAAAACTGTCGGCTATCTATGAAAACCCAAATTCGGACCCACTTATCGATCAGCTATTTGGAGATTTCAGTATTGACGTAAATCCTGAATATACGGTACGCACACCTTATAACACCATTAGATTGATTGTCGATTTATCCGCTCCGTGGCTCAATGACTTTATCGATACCGGTATTTCTGGCAATGCAGCTTTAGACGATCTCGTGAGTACCTACGGATTTTTTTTAGAAAGCCTTTTAATTACCGGTGTTGCACAGTTAAACCTGGAAACTACCATGGATGCAATAAATATGATCGCTTTGGAGGATGAGTTCTTAGCTATTGATTTCGTGGATTCTAGTTTTGCCGACGTCAACCTTCAAGACCGTTTTAATTATGATGGTATTACCTATAGCATCAATAATGAGCAAGTAACCACTTGTGACATTAGTGTTGAAAACAACAGCTATACCTTCTGTTTGTATTCAGGCGATTGTCCCGCCGGTTGTTTGTACGCTGAATGTTGGGTCGTGGAAGTTTCGGAGGACTGCTCCATTGTTACGGTATTGGATGTACCCACCACTTCTATTGGGAATTTTACTATCTACCCTAACCCTGCTTCCGATGTAATTCACATACATGGTGTAACATCTCCAATTAAAAACACACTAATTTATTCGGTGACTGGTCAATTAATGCAGTCGGCACCTTTAAATTCAGAAACAATAAACATATCAAACCTTCAATCTGGCATCTATTTTCTTGAAATAATTACTTCTGAAGGGAATAAACAAATTCAAAAATTTATTAAACACTACTAATTACATCTAACAAAAACTATGGGACTTTTTGACAAAATAAAAGAGAAACTGAGTCATGAATTTATTGACATTATTGAATGGCTCGATTATACGGACGATACGATCTGTCATCGTTTTGAACGTTACCAAAATGAAATTAAAAACAACGCAAAACTCATCGTACGCGAGGGGCAAATGGCGGTTTTTATAAATGAAGGCCAACTGGCCGATGTGTTTGAACCAGGAACCTATACGCTAAGCACGCAAAACCTTCCTATTTTAACCACTCTTAAAGGTTGGAAATATGGTTTTGACAGCCCTTTTAAAGCTGAAGTGTACTTTGTAAATACGCATCTTTTTACCGACGAAAAATGGGGCACCAAAAACGCAATCACCCTAAATGATGAGCGTTTCGGATTGGTAGAAATTAGAGCTTTTGGAACCTATGCTTTTAAAGTAAGTGACCCAGGTAAATTTATCGTTGACATTGTTGGAACCGACAATAATTTCACCAATTTTGAGATTAATGAACACCTAAAAAGCCTTATAGCTACGCGTTTCACCGATACCGTTGGTGAAGCCAATCTACCTATTGAATTATACGCTGCCAATACTTCGGAATTGAGCGAAACTTGCCAGGAAGTAATGCAGCCAGAATTTCAAAGTGTAGGTATTTCGTTGGAAAGATTCTATATCGAAAACGTTTCGATGCCGGAAGATCTCAAAAAAGAAATCTTCGAATATAGTCGTATTGATAAACTAGACCTTGACAAGCTTACCAAATTTAAAACCGCGAAAGCTATTGAAGCAGCTGCCTTGAACGAAGGTGGTACTGCTGGTGCTGGAATGGGAATGGGAATGGGCTTTGTTTTAGCCCAACAAATGGGTGGTATGATGAGTCCTCAAATGGGGGGTCAACAGCAAATGCCGCAGCAACAAGCCGCAGCAGTCCCACCACCAATGCCTCAGGCCGTTCAGTATTTTTATGCTGCTAATGGCCAACAAGCCGGACCCGTTGGTTTTGATCAATTAAGTGCTCTATTTGCTAATAGAACGATTAATAAAGACTCACTCGTTTGGAAACAAGGAATGGCTAATTGGACCGCTGTTAAAGATGTGGAAGAATTAAAATCTTTTCTTGGTGGAAGTACCCCACCACCATTACCTGGTCAATAAGAAATAATCATTGTGACATGGTAGATTGAGCGCGGTCGAAACCTACCTAAATGTCACTATTTTTAGTTCCCGACTGCGCTCGAACAGACATTTTAATGCAACCCACGCCAGAGCAAAAATCCGAACTCAAAAAGTCCTGCATCAACTGTGGGGCTGAATTGAAATACGCACCGGGTACCACCGAGCTCAAATGCGAGTATTGTGGCCATACGCAAGATATTCCTCCTTCAGACAATGGGTTTGAAGAATTGGAATTACAAAACTATATGGACGCCTTGGGTAGCCAGTCGCATAGCGAGGCTATTACCATTCTCAATTGTAAAAATTGTGGTGCCAATCAGCATATAGAAGAAAATTACAAATCGCTTCACTGTGTTTATTGTAATTCGCCGTTAATTATTGAAGATGCGCGAACCGAAGAATGGATTTTACCGGGTGCTGTCCTGCCCTTTCAAATAGATCAGAAAAAGGCACATCTCATTTTTAAAAATTGGGTGCGTAAACTTTGGTGGGCGCCTAATAAATTGCAAAAAGCCACTTTAGATCCTCAAAATACCAAAGGATTGTACGTTCCGTATTGGACTTTTGACGCACAGTTATTTGCTACTTATACGGGTCAAAGAGGTGATTATTACTATGTTTCTGTCCCTTATACAACTTCCGTGAATGGAAAGTCTGTGACCAGAACGCGTCAGGAAAGACGTACTCGATGGTCACCCGCAAGTGGTACGATATCTGGTTTTGTGGATGATACTTTGGTTAAAGCGTCTCTCCAAAAAGCAGGAGTGATTCCTTCAAAAATTGCTCGGTGGGACCTAAAGAAATTACAGCCCTTTGACAGTAGTTATTTGTCTGGTTTTGTCACTGAAAAATACACCATTCCACTTGAAGATGGGCATTTAGTTGCAAACAAAGAAGCGAAAAATATTGCCAATCGATGGGCTCGCCGTGATATTGGTGGGGATACGCAACGCGTAAGCACGCTAAATATGAAGCTTTCCGATGAGACTTTCAAACACATTCTATTACCTGTGTTTGTGAGTGCCTATACGTTTAAAGCGAAACGTTATAATTTCTTTGTGAATGGGCAATCCGGAGCCTTATCAGGAAAACGCCCTTATTCTTTTTGGAAAATTTTTCTTTTCGTACTCACCATTATCATTGTTATCGTGGGGATCATATTTTTTCTTGACAGCCAAAACTAACGATGAGAACTCTAGTTATTGGCGATATTCATGGTGGTTTACGAGCCCTTCAAAAAGTGCTTCAAAAAGTAAACCCAACAACGGGCGATCACTTTATTTTTTTGGGAGATTATGTTGATGGTTGGAGTGAAGCTACCGAAACAGTTTCTTTTTTAATTCATTTTTCTGAAACCCATGATTGTACCTTTATTAGAGGTAATCATGATTATTTGGCGTATCGGTATCTTAAACATGGCAGCAAAAATTCGCAGTGGCTTACTCATGGTGGTGCTGCAACCAGAGATAGCTATGCCGCTCTTTCTTCAGAAGAAAAA
>Ga0316205_10003554_pt1 | contig 14602 bp, 14 predicted proteins | sample 3monthpyrite_MG_FD_204941 | JGI IMG/M metagenome (GOLD analysis project Ga0316205, IMG submission 204941) | Microbial mat bacterial communities from mineral coupon in-situ incubated in ocean water Damariscotta River, Maine, United States -... | ecosystem: Environmental > Aquatic > Marine >... | reverse complement strand
CATAAGCAGCATCCACTTGCACCACCACGCCAACGGTGCCGGTTTTGAGGTCTATCCCGCCGCTGATCCGCTCAACCCGGCCCGGCCATATAATGAGGGTGGAGCCAAGCCGCAACCGCACCTGTGCGCTTAGCCCCATCTCGCGCAGGCTTTCTCCCATGCGCGTCGGGTCCATCAGCAGGTTTGTTTGCGGATCATTTCCGGCTCGCATCAGGCCAAGCAGATCATTCATCGCTACCTGAACCACGACCTCGGCCTTGTCGATCCCGTCCAGCGTGGCGGCGGTTTGGCCGACCTTTAGGAATTGGCCAACCTCGACGGTGTGCGAAGCAACCCGCGCCGCAAACGGTACCCTTAGTTCGCTGCGTTCAAGGCTGAGCCGGGCGGAAGCAAGAGTAGTTTGATAAACCGCGATTTGTTCACGCTGCACGGTGCGCTGCGTGGGCAGCAGGGCCAATGCACCCTCGATTGACTGCACTTTCTGGCTCTGCACCAGATGAGCGGCGCGGGCTCCGTCGCGGGCTTTCTCGGTCATCGCACCGCTGGAAAGCAGCGTTTCGGCCCGTGTCAGCTCAGTGGCAGTCACGGTCAGGGCATCGCGTTCGATGTCGAGCGCGGCCAGCTGGTTGGCCTCGAAAATCGTCAGTTCCTCAAGACGGGCCTCTGCAGCGCGAATATTGGCCTGCGCTTGGGCAATGGCCAAATTAAAATCGGTCGGAGAAAGCCGTATCAGCACAGCCCCTTCGGGTAGAATCTGACCGTCACTCAAGGCCGGATTCACATAATCGACAATACCGCCCACTTCGGTAATGGCTTGAAAGCTACGCACCGGCGCAACAAGGCCAAAGCCGCTTATGCTTGGCACAATGGTTTGTGTGTCGGCGATAACCACCCGCACCGCGTTAGCGCGCTCGGCAAGCTCGACGCGCGCGGGCGGCGGGCTGTTGGACACAACAACCGCCAGAATGCCTGCACCTATTGCCGCAATCGGCAGCGTGATCAGAACCAGTTTGAAACCGTTTTTCATCGGGCAATTCCTTCACGTGCATAGAGCGATAATTGCAGATCAATCAGGCGTTTTCCGTCCTGAAGGAGGGGGGTGGGGTCGCGGGTTACAATCAAGCGGAGCAACAGGCTTTGAATGACCCCGAACAACAGCGATAAGCCATCTTCGGTGCGCACTGCTTCACGTAGCTGCCCGGCTTTCCGGGCGGATTCAAGCTCTGCCCCCATGGCGCGCCGAAACCCGTTCATGGCTGTTTGAATGCGGTGCTGGGCATCGGCAAGGGCACTTGTTGGATCGCGGGCGATCATGATTTCGGGCAAGGCCGGGGTTTCTGCCACCAGATCAAGGTGCTTCAATATCAGGTGCCGCAACCTGCCGAGAGGGCAATGGCCCGCCTGATCGTCAATCCTCGAATTTTCAGCGATGCGCGCACAAAGCCTGTCGCTTATTGCCCGCCAGATGTCTCCCTTGCTGGGGAAATGCTTATAGAGCGCTGGCTGGGTTAGCCCGATCCGACTGCTGATCATGCCGGTGGTTACGTGGTCAGGCCCAACCTGAAAGGCGAGGTCCAGCATCACCTTGAGGATCTCGGCTTTGCGGTCACCGGAAGACTTTCGCATTTTCATACCCGCTTTATCGCGGTTATGCCCAGCACGGCAATGATGGCCCAGAAGCCAAACCGGAACGCCATTGCAGCAACCGTGCGCATTTCGAACGCCTCGCCGCGCAGAACCAGATAGGCAAAACCCAAGCCAACCACAGCTGTGGCCAAGGCAATAAATGTGGCAAGCCGGATGGCCCAAACCTGCCGCAGCCACAAACCGGCAGCCGCCAGAACATAGGCCCAGCCGGCTAAAAAGTTGAACCAGACTACGAACCCGATGTAGTTTCCGGCCGATGCCTGAGAAGCGGCCGGCCCGAACAAGACACTGCCTCCCGAGAATATTGTCATCACCCCGAAAACCAGTGCAAACACCGCAGCAGGTTTTACCCATATCATTGCCGGGAAATGGCCGCTCGATTGCGGTTTCATGAGATTCTCCTACTCAAAGTTATTAGCCTATAACTTAAGGGGTCATTCCGGGCATTTCAACACCCGATTTTGTGAAGCCAACCGCTTTGAAACCGGAGCATGGGCAATGTCGGGCGAGTGGTTATCCGCCAATTTGGTGGCACAGACCACGAAGTGAGCATCGGCCTGCGGAATACAGGCCGCCAAGAACCACCGCCCGAAAACACTGTTTTGAATGATTTCGAAGGACTGGGTTTCGGTGCGCGACGTTGCCGCTGTGTGTGTGGCCGGGTTGACCGGTTACATCAGCCAACCCGCCGCTGCTGCCATTCTGCCAAGGCTTTCGCAAGGCGCAGATGTGGATTGCGACGAAACGACGAGAATCTTTCAGCAGCGCCCTGAAACGGCCAACAGTTTCATTGAAAGGAACCGGCGAACATTTCAGAAACCACACCCAAAAGCAGTGTAGCGGGCCGACATACAGGATTGGGTGGCCGATGGGTCACACATCAAGCACCGCCAAAAGAGCCGGCCGGGAGCGGGTCACATCCGCGAGCGTATAACGGTCCAGCACTGCGAAGAACGCCTCCTGCGCCTGTGCCAAGGGGTCACGCAACCCGCAGGCGGGCAGGATAAGGCAGGATTTATCCGACCCGAAACACGCCACCACCGGGTCAGTGCGTTTCAAGGCGCGGACAACGGCACCGACCCGGATCTGGCCCGCCGGGCGAGCCAGTGTAAGGCCACCGTTGCGTCCTCTTTCCGAAACAATAAAACCCTCGCGCACCAGCCGGGTCGCGACTTTTGAAAGGTGGTGTTCCGATAACCCGTAAAGCGCCGCAATCTCCGAGGTCGGTATCCGTGCCGGCGCACGCACAGCTAGAGTCATCAGAACGCGCAGGGCGTAATCGGTGAATTTGTCCAGTTGCATGCGGATATATTTAGCATTTACAATACGCAATTAAAAGTGTTGAATAATCCGCACGAAGAATACCTGATAAGGAATGGAAAAATGTCACTGACTGAAGCATTCCTATGGCCGGGCACCAAAGTTTGTGAGCGTCTGGGGGTGGACCCGGAAGGGGAGGCAGCGCTGATCCGCTGGATGGTCAACACGCTGGTCTATCTCGTCGCCGGCCTGCTTGTCGTTTGGATCATCGTGGCATAATCATACCCTCGGTCACCGAAGCGGGGTGCTTCGAACGGGGCCACAGCTTTCCCTGACCACCAGATCATCGTGCAGAAGTGTTTCAGCCGGGCGGCAAAACCGACAGTGTTTCGGTGCTCGAAGCGGGCCATATCAGCAAGTCATTCGGGGCAGTGCCGGTATTGTTTAGCGTTAAAATGAATCGCCGCGCGATGCCCGGATCGTCTATCTGACCAAAGACCGGAAGGCCAAAGGGCTTTTGCTGACCAAACAGATGCGGATGAATCTGACCCTGTTTGCATTGCCAATGTTTCTAACCCGGTTTGGGTTTGATACGGCCGCCGAGGAAAAAGCACTTGGACGCGCGACCAAGTGGGTTGACAACCATCCCCGCGCCAATATGCTCAATGATCCATCACATTATGTGCTGCAATGTCTGGCTTATCTGGACAAAGTCGACATTTACAAAGACTGCATCAAGATGTTTCACGTTAGAGATGCCAAGTTTAATCCGACTGGTCGCCAAGTCGTTTATTTCGGCTACCAAAGCTAGGTTGACCGCGCCGGGCGCTTTCGTTTACTTGGAGATGATCAGGTTGATTTCGGGACGATTTTCTCGAAAATGGCGGCACTGATAAGGCCGCCAACCGGCGTATGTTCGAGTTAGGGGGTTGATATGACGTTAAGAAAACCTATCCGGCTTGGCATGGTCGGTGGCGGGAATGACGCTTTTATTGGCGCGGTTCACCGTATAGCGGCGCGCATTGACGGCGATTATGAGTTCATTGCAGGCGCGTTGTCCTCAACACCGGAAAAAGCGCAAGCCTCGGGCAAGGCACTGGGGCTCGCGCCGGAGCGCACCTATGACGATTTCAAATCCATGGCAATGCGCGAAGCGCGGCTGAAGGAAGGCATTGAGGCGGTGGCGATTGTCACCCCCAACCACATGCACGCCCCGGTGGCGCGCGAATTTCTCAAGCGCGGCATTCATGTGATTTGTGATAAACCGATGACATCGACGCTGACCGACGCCCGTAAACTGGTGAAAACCGCCGAAAAATCGGACGCGCTGTTTGTGCTCACCCATAATTACACCGGCTACCCGATGGTGCGGCAAGCGCGCGAAATGATCACCGCCGGAGCGCTGGGAGACATCCGCGTGGTGCAGGCCGAATACCCGCAGGACTGGCTCACAGAAGCCGAGGAATCCCACGCCAATAAGCAGGCCGAATGGCGCACTGATCCGGCACGTTCCGGCGCGGGGGGCAGTGTTGGTGATATTGGCGCGCACGCGTTTAATCTGCTGGGCTTTCTGACAGGGCTGGAAACCGAAAGCCTGGCGGCTGATCTGCAAAGCTTTGTGCCCGGACGGCGGCTCGATGACAACGCCCATGTGATGCTGCGCTTCAAAGGCGGTGCCCGCGGGTTGTTATGGTCAAGCCAAGTGGCACCGGGCAATGAAAACGCCTTGAATATCCGCATTTATGGATCAAAAGGCGGACTGGAATGGGCACAGGAGGATCCGAATTACCTCTGGTTTACCCCGTTCGGCGAGGCTAAACGCCTGATCACCCGAGGCGGCAACCAAGCCGGAAGCGCTGCCAATCGCCTGACCCGCACCCCGGGTGGACATCCTGAAGGGTATCTCGAGGCCTTCGCCAATATCTATGCGGAAGCGGCAGCGGCCATTCGGGCGTATAGCGCAGGCGAAACAGCCCCGCCCGATGTGCACTTTCCATCGGTCTATGACGGGCTTGCCGGGGTGCAGTTCATTGACGCTTGTGTGAAATCCTCGCAAAGAAACGCGGCGTGGGTAGCTTTCTAGGCAAGAAAACTCAATGGCATAAGAGCGACAATAAAACTGACCAATTGATCAAGATCAAAGAGCGGCAAAGGTGCGCTTCTATATACGGTTGCATACCAATTGCCAAACAAGCCGAACTGAGTTCAATGATTCGCTCCCGCCCCAAAAAAATTACCTATATGCGCCATTGTGTGGCGTCATTGATGGCGGTGTTGCTCTTGCTTGGTCAATCCGTCGCCATTGGCGCGGTAACCGGCTCTGGCGGCGCGGGCTGGATGGAAATTTGTGGCAATGCGGATGTAAAATTCGTTCAGCAAGGGGAAGAGTCACAAAAGGAGTCCTGCCAGCATTGTGAGAACTGTCTGGTTCAGGTTAGCGCGACTCCGGGTAGTCTCCCGCCAGCGTTTTCCAATGCGGGCTTAACCAATTTCACCTCCGTTTTATTTGTTTCCGGTCAGAGCGCCGATGTCTATCGGGCTGAACAGTTTTGGGCGGCCAATCGCGGCCCTCCCCTGAAAAATGAAGAGACTAATACTATGGCCTTTTTCTCTCGCGAGATGATCAAGCTCGGCTTGATTGAGCTAGGTGCGTGGGGTTTCCCATGGGTTTGAGCGCAATCATCGGTAACAAATTCCGCACATTACTATCCTTTCTGGCTGTGATGCAGCTTGCAGCACTGCTGTTTGCCAGCGCGGGCCACGCCCAAAACGCTCCGGTGCTCACAAGGTTTTTAGCCGAAATGCCCGCCAGTGAGCTGGTGGAAGGGGCCACGGCTTACGGCCCAATGCGGAGTGATATTCCCGTCGTGCCGGTGATGAACGGCAGCACCCTGCTTGGTTACGCCTATATTACCACTGATTTTGTTGGCACCACCGGCTATTCCGGCAAGCCCATCCACATGATGGTGGCCATGGACCCTGACGGGATATTGCTCCATGCCGAACTGGTTGAGCACCACGAACCGATTGTGCTGATCGGGATTCCCGAGAGCGAAATCACGCGGATGACCGACGGGTATGACGGGCTTGATATTGTTGCCGAAGCTGCCGCCGAGGGTGTTGGCCATGATGTTGACATCATTTCCGGTGCCACCGTCACTATTATGATCATTGATGATTCCATAGTACGCTCCAGCATTAAAGTGGCGCGGGCGCTGGGCCTGGGTGGCTTGGCCAGCAGCACCGATACCGGCGGACCGTCTTACGTACTCAACATGGACGCGACGGAGGTATATGACTGGCAAACCCTGGCAGGTGATGGCTCCGTGCGGCGGTTGACGCTGGATATTGGCCAGATCAACACCGCGTTTGAAGAAACCGGTGACCCGCGCGTGCTGCGCCACGCAGAGGAAGGTGCGCCGGAAGATACCTATATCGACCTGAACCTCGCCCTGGTTTCTGCCCCCGGTATCGGGCTGAGCCTGCTGGGCGAAAACGAGTATAGCAACCTTGTTAAGTGGATGGACGAGGGCGATAACGCCATTTTGCTCACCGGGCGGGGCCTTTATTCCTTTAAGGGTTCGGGCTATGTGCGTGGCGGTATTTTTGACCGGATTCAGCTGGTGCAGGGCGATATTTCCGTGCGCTTCCGTGATCGGCAAAACCGTCGCTTGCGGGTGGTTTCGGCTGAGGGCGCGCCAAGTTTTACCGAGATGGACCTCTTCAAAATCCCGGCTGATTCCGGTTTTGACCCTAGCAAGCCGTTTCGCATTCAGCTTTTGGTGCAGCGGGCTGTTGGGCCGGTTGAAAAAACCTTCCTGACCAATGATCTTGGCTACAATATTCCGCCGCGCTATCTCACCCAACTTGCGCCCACCCCGCAACCCACCGCCATGGTGGAAACCCAAAGCGATACCGATGCGCGTGCCGAGCTTTGGCAGCGCATCTGGCGTAGCAAAGTGGTGGAAATCAGCCTGCTAATTGGTATGCTCACCGTGCTGACAGGTGTGTTTTTCTTTCAAATGCAGGTCACCCGTTATGCCCGCGCGTTTTACTGGTTCCGGATGGGTTTTTTGGCGCTGACGCTTGGCTTTCTTGGCTTTTCCCAAAATGCCCAGCTTTCGGTGGTTAACCTTATGGCTTTGGGTGCTTCCCTGCGCGAAGGCTTTAGCTGGGATGCGTTTTTGATGGACCCGCTGGTGTTCATCCTTTGGGTTTCAGTGGCGGTCACCATCCTGTTTTGGGGCCGTGGCGGCTTTTGCGGCTGGCTTTGCCCGTTTGGTGCCATGCAGGAGCTTTCCAACCAGATAGCCCGATTTTTCCGGGTGCCGCAGTGGACATTACCCTGGGGCCTGCACGAACGCCTGTGGCCGCTGAAATATATGATCTTTCTCGGGCTGTTCGGCTTGTCACTGGCGTCTATGTCACTGGCCGAGCAATTCGCTGAAGTTGAACCGTTCAAAACCTCGATCATCCTGAAATTTGGTCGGGCGTGGCCCTATGTGCTCTTTGCCACCGTGTTGCTCGGCATTGGCCTGTTTATTGAGCGTTTTTACTGCCGCTACCTGTGCCCGCTTGGCGCGGCGCTGGCCATTCCGGGCCGGATCAGGATGTTTGACTGGCTGAAGCGCTACAAAGAGTGCGGCTCCCCCTGCCAGACCTGTGCAAACGAATGTTTTGTGCAGGCGATCCACCCAACCGGTGAGATCAACCCGAATGAGTGTTTGTCCTGCCTGCATTGTCAGGTTTTGTATCAGGATCATTCTAAATGCCCCGTGGTTATCACAAAAGATAAACGACGGGCCAAAATGGCCCAGAGCACCTCCGACGGTGCTCTGGACCGGTTAACCAATCACCCTAATGCTAAAACGAAGGAGATGGCTAATGGCTAAAGATAAACCAGAAATACACGTAATTAAAGAAGGCCTAACGCGGCGCGACATGTTGACAGGCCCGGCAGCGGGCGTTGCTGTCGGTGCGCTGGCAGCGGCTGCAACCACCATGTCGGCAACACCGGCAATGGCGGCAGGTTCTATCGCAGAAGTCGCCCCCGGTGAACTCGATGAGTATTATGGCTTCTGGTCTTCGGGCCAAGCGGGCGAAGTGCGCATAATGGGCGTACCATCGATGCGCGAGTTGATGCGTATTCCGGTATTTAACCGCGATTCAGCCACCGGCTGGGGCGACACCAACGAGTCGCTCAAAATCCTGACAGACGGGCTTATGCCTGAAACCAAGGAATTCCTCGCCAAGCGTGGCAAGCGGGATTATGAAAATGGCGATTTGCACCACCCGCATATGTCGTTCACCGATGGCACCTATGATGGCCGCTATCTGTTTATGAACGATAAAGCCAACACCCGTGTGGCGCGTATACGTTGTGATGTGATGAAGCCGGACAAGATTATCGAAATCCCGAACGCATCGGACATCCACGGCCTGCGCCCGCAGAAGTTCCCGCGCACCGGCTATGTGTTTGCCAATGGCGAGCACCGTGTGCCGCTGGTGAATGACGGGACCAATATGGACAAAATAGAGGATTATGTGTCCATCTTTTCCGCCATTGATGGCGACACCATGGAAATTGCCTGGCAGATCACAGTGTCGGGCAACCTGGACAACGTAGATTGCGATTATCAGGGCAAATACGCCATGTCGTCTTCTTACAACTCCGAAGGCGCTGTCAACCTTGTGGGCATGATGGAAGCCGAGATGGACCACGTTGTGGTGTTTAACATCGAGCGCATTGAAGCGGCTGTCGCCGCTGGCGAATACGAGGTTTATAACGGCGTTAAAGTGCTGGACGGTAAAAAAGGCTCTGACCTCACGGTTTATATCCCGATTCCGAACAGCCCACACGGGGTTAACACCGCCCCTGATGGCAAATACGTTATGGTCAACGGCAAGCTTTCGCCCACCGTTTCCGTGATCGAATGGGACAAGCTGGAAGCTGTGTTTAACGGCGCTGACCCACGCTCTGCCGTGGTTGCCGAGCCAGAGCTGGGCCTTGGGCCGCTCCACACCGCGTTTAACGGTAAGGGCGAAGCCTACACCACGCTCTTCTTGGACAGCCAAGTCGTGCACTGGGATATCGACAAAGCCATTCGCCTTTATAACGGCGAGGACGCAGACCCGATCATCCAGAAAACCGACGTGATGTATCAGCCGGGGCACAACCACTCTTCAATGGGTGAAACCAAAGAGGCCGATGGCAAATGGCTGGTATCGCTGAACAAGTTCTCCAAAGACCGGTTCCTCAATGTCGGCCCGCTCAAGCCGGAGAATGACCAGCTGCTCAACATCCAGGATGGTGCGCTGGACGTGGTGCATGATGGTCCGACCTTTGCCGAGCCGCATGACTGTATCATCGTGCGCTCTGACATCGTGAACCCGCTCAATGTCTGGCCAGCCAATGACCCGTTCTGGGCCGAAGCCACCGCGCAGGCAGCGGCTGACGGTGTGGTGCTTGGCGATGACAGCAAGGTTATCCGCGAGGGTAGCAAGGTTCGGGTTTACATGTGGTCTGCCGCGCCAACCTTCTCGATGGAAGATTTTACCGTCAAGCAAGGCGACGAGGTCACGGTTTACATCTCCAATATTGACGATGTGGACGACCTTACCCACGGCTTCACCCTTGGCAACCACGGTGTTTGTATGGAAGTGGCGCCGCAGGCCACTGCTTCTGTGACCTTCACTGCTGACCGCCCGGGCGTGCACTGGTTCTATTGCCAGTGGTTCTGCCACGCGCTCCACATGGAGATGCGCGGCCGGATGCTGGTCGAGCCTGCATAGGAAGCCATTATGGTGCGTTCACTTTCCTTTCTCGTCTTTTTGCTGCCGGCTTTGGCCGGCGCTGAAGAGGTGGCTGTGCCACCGGAAGCGGGCGCACTGATTATGGCGATTGAAAACGCTGAGGCGGGGGATACCCTCCGCCTCGGCGAAAATGCCTACTATGAGGGCGCGATCGAGGTTTCTATTCCGCTGACCATTCTCGGCAACGGGGCCACCATTGATGGCCAGAACACAGGCTCGGTGATTACGGTCACCAGCGAAGATGTAACCCTGCGCGGCCTGACGATTATTGGCTCCGGCTCGGGCGGGGATGGCCTGGATGCAGGTATTACGCTGAGCAAAACCGCCCACCGCGCCGTGGTTGAAGGCAACCGCGTGCTCGGCAACCTTGTCGGCATAGATGTGCATGGCGCGGAAAATGTGCTGATTTCGGGTAACATTATCGAGGGCCGGCAAGACCAACGGATGAACGACCGGGGCAACGGCATTTATGTATGGAACGCACCCGGCGCGCGGGTGATCGGCAATGATGTGCGCTATGGCCGTGACGGGGTGTTTGTCAACGTCTCGCGCGACAACGAATTCATCGGCAACCGCTTTCGTGATCTGCGCTTTGCGGTGCACTATATGTATGCCAATGATTCCGTGGTTTCAGGCAATATCTCGGAAGGTAACCACCTTGGTTTCGCGATTATGTATTCCGACAATGTGCGCATCGAGGGCAATTATTCGCTGAATGACCGCGACCACGGTATCATGATGAATTATACCAACAACGGCGAAGTGTTGAATAATACCATCCGGCAGGGCGGTGAAAAATGTGTGTTTATTTACAACGCGCACCGCAATACCCTGAGCGGCAATGTGTTTGAGGGCTGCCAAATTGGTATCCACTTCACGGCTGGCTCAGAGCGCAACGAGATTTTTGGCAACGCGTTTTTGGGCAACCGCACACAGGCAAAATATGTTGGCTCTAAATGGGTCGAGTGGAGCTTTGAAGGTGTGGGAAATTACTGGTCAGAACAGAGCGCCTTTGACCTTGATGGAGATGGCATCGCCGACAGCGCCCATCGGCCCAATGATATTATGGATCAGGTGTTGTGGAGCCAACCCGCCGCCAAATCGCTGCTTGGATCACCAGCGGTGCAATTGATCCGCTGGTCACAATCGGCCTTTCCGTCCATGCTGCCCGGCGGCGTGATCGACCGCGCACCCTTGATGCAGCCACCAGCCCCTGAAATTCCGGTTTGGGAAGAGATCCAATGACCGCCTTGCTGATTAAAAATGTGTCAAAATTTTATGGCCAGGTGCACTCCGTGCGCGATGTCAGCCTGCAATTGGCTGCAGGCGAACGCGTGGCATTGCTTGGCCATAATGGTGCGGGAAAAACCACTTTGATGCGGATGATACTAGGGTTAACGCCGCTGACATCGGGCAAAATCGAAGTGCTGGGCATGGCCCCGGGCAGCCGCGCCGCGCGCCGCGCCATCGGGTTTTTGCCGGAAAATGTTGCTTTTCACGGCGCGCTCACCGGGCGCGAGCAACTGCACCACTTTGCCCGCCTGAAATCGGTCAAAACCAGCACGGCAGATGATTTTTTGGAGCGCGTCGGCCTCGCCCACGCGATGAGCCGAAAAATCCGCACCTATTCCAAAGGAATGCGGCAGCGGATGGGCTTGGCGCAGGCCCTGCTCGGCACGCCGAAGCTGGCGTTGCTGGATGAACCAACTTCAGGCCTCGACCCGATTTCACGGCATGAGTTTTACGACATTGTCGATGACCTTGCCAAAGCTGGCAGCGCCGTGTTGCTATCCTCCCATGCGCTCACCGAGCTGGAAACCCGCACCGACCGCATTGCGATAATGTCAAATGGCCACCTGCTGGCCAATGACAGTCTGAGCGCCCTGCGCGAGGCTGCGCACCTGCCGGTCAAGGTGCAGGTGCGGGCCACGGCTGAAACCGCAGACCATGTCGCCGCACAGCTTGGTGGACAGCGCATAAACGGAAGCTCGGTCATTGTGAATGTTCAGCAAAAAGAGAAAGTCTCGCTGCTTGGCCAGATCACCGGCCTTGGCGATCTTGTGAAGGACATTGACGTCACTCCCGCCAGCCTTGAGGCGCTCTACCGCCATTACAGCGTCTCCGATCAGGAGATTAATTAATGTCTATCATTGCCATCGCCCGCCTTGAGCTGCTCATTGCCCGCCGCAATATGTGGGTCGCCACCTCGCTCATCCTGATGGGGCTGTTTTCATCGGTGCTCACATTGGCGGGTGGCGCGCCCACCGGCACGCTGGGGGTAGATCCGCTTTTGGTCGCTATCACTTCGATCACCACGCTCTCGGTATACCTGGTGCCCCTGATTGGCCTGTTGCTCTCCTTTGATTCCATTTCGGGCGAGGCCGAACGCGGCACGCTGGCACTCAGCCTTACCTATCCGCTTTCGCGCGGCGAAATACTGCTCGGCAAGTTTATCGCCCACTTGCTGGTGCTTGGGTTTGCCGTGGCTGTTGGCTTGGCGCTGACCGCAGGGCTTACCATTTGGCAATACGGCGCGGCCGATCTTTCCTACATGCCACTGCTCAAGCTGTTTGCCACATCGCTGGCGCTGGGCGCTGCCTTTTTGGGCATTGGCTACGGGGTTTCGGCGCAGTCCCGCCAAACCAGCACCGCATCGGGGATTGCGATCATTGTCTGGCTGGTGGCTGTGGTGCTTTATGACCTTGGCTTGCTCGGCGCGCTGGTGGCAGATGGTGGCGGTTACTTCACCAAAACCCTGTTTCCGTGGTTCCTCATCGCCAGCCCGGCGGATGCCTTTCGCCTGATCAACATGCCGCTTGAAACGGTTTCAACCCTGGCCAGCGGCTTGGGCGCGGCGGGGCCAACAGTGGGCATTGCCGGCCCGCTGGTATCATTGGCGCTGTGGCCCGTTGCGGCCCTGATTATGGCGTGGCTGGCCTTTCGGCGGGTTGAACCATGAAGCACTTTCCCTCCCTTACACTAGCGGCACTTTTACTTTCCGCCTGTGATGATGAGGTCAGCCGTGCCTTTCCAAACCCGATGATCCTGACTGATGAAGCTGCGGGCTATTATTGCCAAATGGAGATTTTAGGGCATGACGGCCCAAAAGGGCAGCTATTTTTAGCAGGCATGCCCGCACCGCTTTGGTTTTCACAGGTGCGCGACGGGCTGGCTTACCTAAAATCGCCCGAGCAGGAGGGCGAAATCATTGTGCTTTATGTCAATGATATGGGAGAGGCCACCGCATGGAATGCCCCCGGCCCGGAAAACTGGATTGATGCCAAAGACGCGTTCTACGTGGTTGGCTCTGACGCCATTGGCGGCATGGGCGCGCCGGAATTGGTGCCGTTTGGCACGCTGTCAAAAGCCGAGGAATTTGCCGCCATACGCGGTGGCGACATACTAAAACTTGATGAAATAACGGTCGAAACCGTGCTTTCCCCCGTGGATCACAGTGAAAATCAGGAGTTAAGCGAATGACAACCCGCAGACGTTTTTTGACCATCCTTGCCGGTGCTGCGGTTTTGCCCGCGCTCGGTCAAGCCGCCACGGCCAGATGGCATGGCATCGCGCTCGGGGCGAACGCCCAGATCATCCTTGAACACCCAAATGCGGACACCCTGTTGGCGCAAGCCCTTGCCGAGATCAACCGGCTGGAAGGGCTGTTCAGCTTGCATCAGGCAAGCCAGCTCACCACGCTCAACCGTGATGGCAGGCTGGAATCCCCGGCCGCTGAACTGCTGGAACTGCTCTCGCTTTGTTCATCACTTCACGCCCGCACCGCTGGCGCCTTTGACCCGACGATTCAGCCGCTTTGGGCGCTTTATGCTGAAAGCTATGCCGCCGGAAACACGCCCACAGACGCAGAGATCAGCGCAACCTTGGCGCAGACCGGCTGGCAGCATGTGCGGTTTTCGCCCGGCTTGGTGGCGCTAACAAAACCAAACATGCAGCTCACATTTAACGGGGTCGCCCAAGGGTTTATCGCTGATAAGGTTGCCGCCCTTCTGCGCGCCAACGGGGTGGAAAACGTGCTTGTCGATACCGGTGAAATTGTGGCCGCTGGCCTCGCGCCCGGTGGCGCAGCTTGGCCCGTGCGCCTGGCCGGAAGCGGCGGTCAAACCCTGCCGATCAGCAATGCCGCTATCGCCACTTCGGCGCTTTTGGGCACCACATTTGATACCGGCGGCAGCGTTGGTCACATTCTGGACCCCCGTACCGGCAGGCCCGGCGGACTCTGGCCTCAAATCCGTGTGGTCGCCAGTTCGGCCGCCGAGGCCGACGGGCTTTCCACCGCATTCTGCCTGATGGACAAAGCCAGTATCGCCGCGGCGCGAAACCCTTCGGTCTATGACGTCATGTTCAGCTAGAGCCAAGACCGAGCGCCGCGCGTTTGCAAGGGTTGGGCGTTGGCACCACTTTGATCGAGATGGTTGCTGTGAGCTCTCCTTACCATTTGCTGATACAGCGAATAAATGCCAAGTCAGCGGTACTTCAGAGCCTGCTAGAGGGCGGGCAGCACCCCAGGATTCTGCGATGGCAAATTCCGGCACAGCAACTGACCGTCACAAAAAGATCATTTTGGGTTTCTCCGAGTCGCGCGTATAATGCCTCAAAAATCCAGCCAAGGGAGGCCAAAATGACACGACTAACCGCAAAAGACTTCGATCAAGATCTCCTTGATCTTTATGATTACTATGCCCATGGCAAGATCAGCAAGCGCGAGTTTCTTGACCGTGCGGCCAAGTTCGCCGTGGGTGGCGTTACGGCGCTGGCGCTTTTGCAAACGCTCAGCCCGCAATATGCGCTGGCGCAGCAGGTGGCACTAGATGACCCGGAAATCGAGGCAAGCTACCTAACCTACCCATCACCCAACGGGCAT
>Ga0316205_10003553_pt1 | contig 14603 bp, 14 predicted proteins | sample 3monthpyrite_MG_FD_204941 | JGI IMG/M metagenome (GOLD analysis project Ga0316205, IMG submission 204941) | Microbial mat bacterial communities from mineral coupon in-situ incubated in ocean water Damariscotta River, Maine, United States -... | ecosystem: Environmental > Aquatic > Marine >... | reverse complement strand
AGCATCAATATTGATACGTCGCACATCACCATCAACACGGATCATAGGTGGCAATGCTGCCGACAGGTGTAAATCAGATGCGCCGTTTTTCACACCAAATGCCAATAATTGTGCAATATCCATTAAATCTCCCCTTAAAACCATAATTCTGCATTATGGAAACCCAGCCCATATTTAGGGTTAAGTTTTGTTAATCTAGCTTGTATAAGAAAACTACAATAGTATTCTATTTATAGTCAATAATTTAGCAGGCTTCAATCAAATGCCCTTAACCTCTTCCAACCCGACCAATATTGCAAAGAATCTAGCGCAAATCCAGCAGAATATTTCACAATACTGTCAAAAGTATGGTCGTAACCCAAATGATGTACATTTACTAGCTGTCAGCAAAACTAAACCGCCGGAAGATATCAGAATAGCTTTTAAAGTGGGGCAAACCCGCTTTGGAGAGAATTACTTACAGGAATCAATTGAGAAAATTCATGATTTGGCTGACCTTCAAATTGAATGGCACTTTATTGGTGCCATTCAATCAAATAAAACCCGGGACATTGCAGAAAATTTCGCCTGGGTACATAGTGTCGACCGCCTAAAGATTGCCAGGCGTTTAAGTGCGCAACGACCAGAGGCACTGCCTGCGCTAAATATTTGCTTAGAGATAAATATCAGTAATGAAAACTCTAAGTCTGGTTTTAGCATAACTGATGTTGAGACCGTAATAAGTGAAATAATTAACCTGCCTAATTTAAATTTACGTGGTTTAATGGCCATTCCTGCTAAAGCACATACCTTTGATGAGCAACGACGTGTTTTTGCTAAAATGAAATCATTGTTTGAAACATTGCAGGCAAAATACCCACACATAGATACCTTATCTATGGGCATGACGGGAGATATGGAGGCAGCCATCGCTGAAGGCAGTACAATGCTTCGAATTGGAACTGCCATTTTTGGCGCAAGAAAGGTGGCTGAGCTATAATTGCACCGCTGTTAACAGCAGAAGCGAATTTCACGTATGCTTACATTGCAATCAGGATAGAAACTCATCTAAATTATGCAGGTTTCTGATTTACCTTATTGGATTCGCATAATATATTAATCAATATAACAATAAACAAACTGAAAAAATCATGACTCATCACATATGTTTTATCGGTGGCGGCAATATGGCTAGCAGCCTGATCAGTGGTCTGATCAACAATCAACATGCGGCCAGTGACATAACCGTTACTGACCCTGACCAGCAAAAACTTGATCAACTGCATCAGCTGTATGCTGTCAACACAGATATCGACAACTTACATGCAATTAAAAATGCCGATGTCATTGTTCTGGCTGTAAAACCCCAGATACTTAAACAGGTTTGTGAATCATTAAAAGACAGCATATGTAAAAGCCGGCCTTTGATAATTTCCATTGCAGCCGGAATACGCTCAACCGATATTGACCGATGGCTGGGAAATAATAACGCTATTGTCCGCTGCATGCCTAACACCCCCGCCCTGATTCAAGCTGGTGCTACCGGTTTATTTGCAAATAAGAACACCTTAGATGAGCAAAAAACAACTGCAGATAATATTTTACGCTCTGCCGGACTGACTCTCTGGGTAGAAAACGAAGAGCAACTGGACGCTATAACCGCGGTTTCAGGTTCAGGCCCCGCTTATTTCTTTTTATTTATGGAGGCCATGCAAAAGGCAGGTAAAGAACTGGGACTGGATGAGGAAACAGCTGGGTTACTTGCAAAACAAACCGCTTTAGGTGCTGCTCGCATGGCACTTGAAAGCGAAGATGATACGACAACATTACGCACCAGAGTCACCTCTAAAGGTGGCACTACCGCTGCTGCAATCGCATCATTTGAAAACAACCACTTTAGTGACATTATTAATCAGGCATTAACCGCAGCTCGTGATCGTGCGATTGAACTTGCTGATGAATTAGGAAAGAACTAACCATGAATCCATTTGTATTTCTAATTGATATACTTTTTCAGTTATACGCTACAGCACTTTTGATTCGAGTAATACTGCAATGGGTGCGTGCTGATTTCTATAATCCAGTTTCACAGTTCATTGTGAAAATAACCAACCCTCCGGTCATACCTTTACGTAAAATCATACCCGGTTTTGCCGGCATTGATATGGCCACGCTTCTACTGGCATTTTTAGTGCTTGCGATTAAAGCAATGATCGTTTTTCAAACAATTGAGCCTTTAGTCACTGGCATAATTGCTCTGGGTGAAACACTGGTTCTCATTATAAGTATATTTCTATACTCGATTATTATTCAGGCTATATTGAGCTGGGTAAACCCTGACCCTTATAACCCTGCAGTGAGTTTATTAAACAGTCTAACTCATCCAGTTTTGAAACATTTTAGAAGACTTATCCCCCCTATGAGCGGTATAGATATTTCATCTTTTTTTGCCATAATTGCACTGCTCTTTGTTCAGTATTCAGTGCGTTATATATTCGCATCTGTATTTGGAATTAGCATTTAACGAGATCTTATGTTTTATGAATGGATTATTGGTGTCTTTCTGCTTCATTGACAAAAAGGCAGCCACGTTAAGAAACATCTCCATCGGGGAAAGATATCTGATTTTTGATGTCTGCCCTGTTTTGAAGCCATCAAGAGCGTTATGAAGTCGGCTCCCTACAGTGTCTGTATTAGTGGTATGGGTTAAGGGGACAGGGCACCAGAAAACGGTGACCTTTCCCCGATGGAGATGTTCCTTAACAGTGTAAACTATCGACGACCACTGCCCGTTGAGCGACTACCATTCGACTGACGACTCATAGAACCACTGCCCATTGACGGCGTTTTCTTTTGATAGTTATTTCTATAATTATGTCTATACTGATTTTGCACACCCTTTTGTGCCTTAGACATTTCACCAACAGGCTCTTGTGCTTGCGCTCTAGTTCGAGTCTTATCTCCCTCTTCTGAGGCTACCGCTACTGAACCCATGCTTACAGCTATTACTATAGCCGCGCTAATCATTGTTACTTTTTTAAATGTTCTCATAATATTTACCTTTAATTTAGTTTCGTGATATTTATATTTGATAACGACTTGGTTACCAATTACATATTTACGCCTTCACCATTCCAAATGAAGCTACCCATTAAAATATTGCCTCCTATATATGTTTTATTAACCTCCCATGTATCGAGATCAATTCTAAAAAAAACGCCGTCATGGCTGGCCGCACTATAAAAATACTTCATATCAAGACTTACACCCGAGGTATGGGCCTGTGATTTATACTCAGTAGAAGCGGAGTCAGCCACTTCAACTGTTCTTACAAGTTCATGTGTAAGCGTATCGATTACACTCATGTATGTTGCATTATGGTTTGTAATAATTGCCTGATTTCGCATTGGTAAAAATGTAGTGTGACCGGCACCGGAGCCCGCATCTACCATCGATTTTATCTGCATGGTATTTTTATCAATAACGAACACATGGCCTTCTGCCGAACCAATATAAATATTAAGACCATCTGGATCAAAGTCTGCGTGATGCGCACCCATTTGAGCCACATCGAGACTTAACGGATCAAAATCATGCAAATTAGCCTGCGCTGTTTGCTGCAAAGAGTTTCCTCTTATTTCAAAGCGCATCACCCCTGGTGATACTCCTTCAGACTGATTACCTTCTACCACCGCATAAAATACATTCATATCTTCTACAGCCATGGTTGATACTGGTGGTTGAAAAATATGATGCACAGAGGTTGATGTATTTAAGACTGATAACTTATCGCCGTTACGATTCCATAACTGAATTTCACGTGATGCCCGGTCAAGCATAAAGAAATGATGATCACTCACCCAAAGCGGATGACCTGTCGATAAAGAACCGCCAAAATCTTGCGGAGTAGTTAACACGTTATCACCAACAACTTTGGTTACTTTATCCATATCTGTACGAATGATACTGGTCATGGCTTTATCACCACCGGAAACCAGAGACAATAATGTATTGGCATTAAAATTTGTTGAGCGTGGTTTATGCTGTAACTCAATTAAGCCGTCATGATCAAGCGTATGATTATCTACAACGGTAAGTGATTCTGTTTTACGTGTAAGCGCATAGGCTTTATTCGGCCCTTGCTGGTCAATCCCATATGGCCCATCACCTGTATTTTCTACCGTTTTCAATAAGCTCATATTATCAACATCAATAATATAAACCCGGTTCGAATCCCAGTCGCCGTAATAGGCTAAATTATCAATACCGTATATATTCTCTGTTATATAAGCATCCTGATTAACGTAACCAGGTTGTCTGTAACCAAAGGGTCCATGGTTTTTATCTACTGTTTGAAACTGACTCAGATCAGTAGAATTTGTCTTTGCTAACAGCTCAGCATCTTCAACCACCTCATTTACGTCACTGATTGTTTCTTCATTACATGCACTCATACCCAGCGCTAACGACCCGATAAGGCAGACAACCAGTACTCTTCGTTGATTCGTATTGAGTACATTGCTGATTCTATTTTTTAATGAGACCGTATCCATAAAATATCCTGTTACTTACTATTAAAATAAAACTTATTTAAGTGGGATTAAATCCCACGCTTAAATCAACTTTATGTGGTAATTATTCCCACGTCAAGCTATACTCTGCATTAAGATGATCAGGATCAATAAACTGTGAGCTGGTTTGCAAACCATCACCACCTTCGGACACAACAGAGAAAACAGCAGTTATGAGTCAAAGCGGATACACAAAAACTCAGGCAGCTCTAATAAAAGCCGTCAAAATGCTCTGCAGGCCACTTATTCGTCTGCTAATTGAAAAAGGGATATCTTTTCCCCAGTTTCGAGATTTTATGAAGGAGCTTTACGTTGAAGTTGCAAATAATGAATTTTCTCTGGATGGCAATAAACCCAGTGATAGTCGTATTTTTGTACTTACTGGTGTTCACAGGAAAGATATCAAACGCATTCGTCAAACCTCAGATGTAGATACGTCAGGCATCACCAGCAGCGCGTCTTTAAGTGGCGAGATCATTGCTCGTTGGAGCAGCATGCCAGATTATCTGGATGAAAAAGGCAAACCCAGACAATTAAAGAAAGCCAGCAATGATAAACAGGCTGGCTTTGAACAGCTTGTATCTAGCGTTAACAAGGACGTCAGACCCAAAGTTATTCTTGAAGAGTGGTTACGACTTAATATTGTACGTTTGAAGGATGACTATATTACCCTCAACAAATCAGCTTTTGTTACCAATAAAGAGTTTAAGGAAATGACTTATTATCTGGGGCATAACATCCATGACCATATGGCTAGCTGTGTTAATAACATTCTAGAAGAAGATAAACCCATGCTTGAACGTAGTGTTTATTACGCTTCACTTAGTGAGGCATCGATAAAAAAATTACGTAACATTGCTGATAAAAAAGGCAATGAACTACTGCAACTTTTAAATAAACAGGCCATCAAATTTTACGATGTTGACAAACATAAAGAAGATGCAACCCACCGTATGCGACTCGGTGTTTACTGGTACCAGACACAGCTTGATGAAAACAGGGGGGCTAAAAAATGAAAGCACTTTCTAAAATAGTTATAATACTTTTGTTTTCTTTTAATTTCACAGCGTGTACTTCAACACTGCCAAGTTTAGCCAATGGTAATGACGAAGATAGCGATATTGGCCTGGGCGGCACAGGCTTGCTAGCTAATAAGTTAAGCGATGATAGCGGTATAGGTGGCACGGGCATACTCGGACAGATAACGGGTTTTGGTAGTATATTTGTTAATGGAATTGAGGTTGAATATGATGATAAAACACCTTTCAGCATCAATGGTAAAACAGCAAAATATCAACCACTGCAGATTGGTGACATTGTTGAGATACTAACTGCAGATACTAAAGATCATACACAGGCAGTTGCTATTAACTTACGCCATGAGGTTATAGGCACAGTTAAATCCACTGACCCGGCAACTTATAGTTTTATGATTAATGATCAAAAAGTCATACAGCCAATAAATTCACTACCCTTACCACCTGTCGGTAAGCGTGTTGCTGTCGCGGGTTTCAGAATTAACGATAAAACAATAATGTCTAGTCGCATAACAACCGCTAAGACAACCTCTGATTTATTGCGCGCGACTACTGATTTGCCTTTTAAAGATAAGAGTAGCCAGTGGCTAATACAGTTACATGTTAAGAAAAATGTACGCTTTAAATTAGATAAAACAACTCATATTATTAATATTAATAATGCAAATAATATGGCTGAAAATCACATTAACATTAAGATACTTAAGCTAGGTCAATCTGCATCTAAACAGCTCATATTAAATGAAACGATCGATCCGGCAGATATACCTGTCGGACGGCCCTCGCCAGAACCTGTGGAGAGGAAGCACCAAAATAAAACACCTACTCAGTCACCCTGGGGTAGCTCGAGGCAGTGGCAAAATAATGGTAATGTTCCGGGGGCAGGCACAGATACAAAACACTATCAAAATAGAAATATCAGAAACCCATAGAGGTTTGTTTATTCAGCAGATTTACAAGCCATAGATCACCTGAAGCGAGCAAAACTATTTAAGTTCGCTTCAGGTTAGTTAATTAATATCTTTATTTTATCAAGAGATTTAATGATAGAAAGAAGTTCCAGGCTGCAAACAATATAATCAGACCGCCAGCTAAATTTCTCACCGTCTGTTTTTGCACAAACTGCTTTAACTGATTTGCAAAAAAACCCATAGCCAGTAAATTCGGCAGTGTTCCCAGGCCAAAGCACAACATTAATAATGCACCCTGTTGAAAACTTGCCGCAGATACCGACCACACTAAAACACTATAAACCAGACCACAGGGCAACCAGCCCCATAACAAACCAAGTGATACCGCCTGAACGGGAGTTTTAACCGGCAGCATTTTTTGAGCAAAAGGCTGTATTTTTTGCCACACAACAAAACCCACCTTTTCTAATCTGGCTAAACCTAACCACCATCCGGAAACATACAAACCCATCATTAACATAAAAATAGCCGCAATGAGTTGTAATAAGACCTGAATAAATTGAATATCGGCCCAGACACTCACCATCCAGCCAATCGCACCCATCATCCCACCGGCAATTGTATAACTTAATAATCGTCCAACGTTATAAGCCAACAACAATCTAAATAGTGCTGATATACGAGGTTTTGCATCCTGGTTACTGGCGAAACTTAATGCCCCTACTATTCCACCGCACATACCAACACAATGCACGCCCCCCATCAATCCGACAGCAAAAGCTGTTATATAAGTAAATTCTTGCATATTTTTTTAACTTTTTTAATAAAACCCTTGTATTACAGCGCAAAAGCACTAACAATCCATTCATTGAATAATTTTTATTTATTCATCCAACTGATTAAACTATAAACATAGGAGCATCCTAGTATGGCGGTTAAAAAGAAAGCTGCAAAGAAAAAAGTAGCCAAGAAAAAGGTTGCGGCATCTGCTGTTAAAAAGCCACCAACCAAAAGTGAAATTCTGAATCACATTTCTGCTGAAACAGAATTAAGCCGTAAAGAAGTAACTGCGGTACTGGATAGTCTTTCTGGTCTGATTGAGAAAAACATCAAACCTAGAGGCGTAGGCTTTTTCAACTTACCAGGTCTGCTAAAGATCAAAGTAATTAAGAAACCTGCAACTAAAGCGCGTAAGGGTACTAATCCTTTCACGGGTGAAGAAATGATGTTTAAAGCTAAACCTGCACGCAAAGTCGTTAAAGTTTTGCCGTTAAAGGGTTTAAAAGATATGGTTTAACAGCCATTTCTGCTTTATAAAGCGGGGTTATGTGGTATTAAGAATCTACCATATAACCCCGTTTTTGCTTTTTGCCATACAAAAATGACTAAATTCCACCCTTTGTTACACGTTTGAAACAACATTTCTGGACTTAATAGGCATAATCCCCCTAAGCTAATTGGAACTGCTTACGCTATTCTTTATAATGCATTAAATATGAATACACTGGCAGACAAACTACCAAAATCACTAAACCTTAACGACGCTAATCTGGCTAAGTTAAATCGTCTATTACCCCCCTTATTTACGGTTATTTTTATTATCGCCTGTAGTTACACCCTTTCTCAGATAACCTGGTCATTAATACCTGGTGAAGAGACGCCTGTACCCGGTCGATTTCAGACCAAAAAGGGGGTTACACAAGCGCCTAAAAACTACAATGAAATTACAGATGCTCATTTATTCGGCGCTTTTCAGCAAGACACATCTAGTGCGAAACAAACAGTAGCACCTGAAACACGCTTAAATCTGGTGCTAAAAGGTGTTCTCGCGACCACACCGATGGAATATGGAAGCGCTATTATCTCTATGGGCAAAAACGGTAAAGAAGACACTTACGCACCCGGCGATAAAGTTTCCAGCGCCACTGTAAAAGAAATATATGCCGACAGAGTCATTTTAGAGCGCGCGGGCAAACTCGAAACACTACGTATGCCTAAAGATAATAACAGCAGCCTGATTACAAGCTCACCCGGAGCACCACGAATTTCTAAAGCATCAACTCCTGGCGCTGTATTATCTGATATTCGTTCACAAATACTAAAAAATCCTACTTCATTTGGTAAATATGCCATACCTATACCTTATAACGAAAATGGACGCTTACGCGGCTATCGCTTACAACCACAGGGTGACAGAGCTTTATTTGATAAAGTTGGCTTAGATCCGAATGATGTTATTGTTGCGGTAAATGGCGTTGAACTAAATAACCCTACTAAAGGCCTAAAAGCATTGCGTGCATTACAGCGTGCTAAATCGATAGACCTGACCGTATTACGTAATGGCGCTGAAATGCCATTACATTTTGATGTACCTTAAACAGAGACAACTATTTTGAAACTTCTGGGCTCCTATTACAAATATTTACAAGCCGTGTCATCAGGCTTAAAGCGAAGCTTTTTAATCTGCTGCCTGATCGCTTCAGGTTTATTACCAACACAAAGCCTCATCGCTGCTGAAAATCAGATCACCCTGAATTTAAAACAGGCTGATATTCGCGCTTTAATTAGTACCGTTTCAAAATTTACTGGCAAAAACTTTGTCGTTGATCCCAGAGTTAAAGCGAAAGTCACCGTTGTCTCTTCAAACACCATGTCAGAAAGTGAAGTTTATGAAGTTTTCCTTTCTGTTTTACAAGTGCACGGGTATGCCGCCGTACCCGTTGGCAGTATTATAAAAATTGTTCCCGAAGTAAATGCAAAGCAGGGGCCTTTACCCGTTGTACGAGGATCGCAAAATCGCGGTGATGAGCTGATCACGAAAGTTATTACACTAGATCACGTACCCGCAGCACAATTAGTGCCTATTCTTCGCCCTCTTGTTCCACAACAGGGACACCTTGCCGCCTATAATCCAACCAATACCCTTATCGTTACCGATCATGCAGCAAATATAAAACGCCTGGTAAAAATCATCAGGCACATTGACCGCCCTGAAAGTGACGAACTTGAAATCATTCCATTAAAACATGCCTCTGCATCCGAGCTTGTCCGTATACTCAACTCACTTCAGTCAGGTAGTGCTGGTGCAAAATCTGCAGCCGCTAAAAAAATCACACTGGCAGCAGATGATCGAACTAATAGCATACTCATGAGCGGTGAACGCTCCAGTCGATTAAAAATTCGTGCAACCATTGCTCATCTTGATACGCCACTGGAAAATGAAGCGGGTAATACCCATGTTATTTATTTAAAATATGCCAAAGCCGAAGACATTGTAACGATCCTTAGCGGCGTACAAAAAAACCAGGAAAAAACGAATAAAAAAGTCAAAAAAGCGGTAACCTCAGCAAAAACACCCGAAGCTGACATACAGGCAGATGAAGCAACAAATTCATTAATTATTACGGCAGGACCCGATGTCGTTCGCCGAATGAAATCTATTATTCGCCAACTGGATATACGTCGCGCTCAGGTACTGGTTGAATCTATTATTGCTGAAATTTCTAATAATACAGGTAAAGAGTTTTCATCACAGTTTGTAGTTGGCCCACCTGAAGATAGCAGCAGTAGTACTGTACCAATTGGTGTTGGCAACTTTGGTGGCGCTGGTGGCATTATCGGTTTATTTAGTGGTGATCAGGCGACTGTAGGTAGTTCGATTGGTGACGGTATCACGTTTGGTTTCGGCAGTAATGATGGAACACGTTTTGCATTTTTATTAAAAGCACTCTCTGCTGATGCCGCAACTAATATTTTATCAACACCCAGCGTTGTTACACTAGATAATCAGGAAGCCAGTATTGTCATTGCGCAAAACGTACCCTTCCTTACCGGCTCTTTCACGACAGCTGCTGATGGTGCATCTAACCCATTTCAGACTGTTGAACGACAGGACGTGGGTATTACGCTCAAAGTAACCCCACAAATTAATGACGGCAATACTATTAAGCTGGAAATAGACCAGGAAGTTTCAAACGTATCCTCTTCGGCAGCATCTAATGGCGGTATCATTACTAACAAACGCCAGATAGCGACTTCAGTTTTGGTTGAAGACGGGGAAATTTTAGTACTGGGTGGTTTAATAGATGATCAATTACGTGACACGGTTTCAAAAGTGCCAATACTCGGCGACATTCCTCTTTTAGGCTGGTTATTCCGTTCACACAGCACATCTAAAGAAAAACAAAATTTAATGGTATTTATGCGCCCAAGCATTATGCGTGATGCAAACTCAGCTGCTCACCATACGAATCAGAAATACAATTATTTACGTGCACAACAAATTGATGCGGGCGTAAACGGGTTTGGTTTATTAAAAGAAGAAAGCAGTCCTTTATTGCCTCCATTGCAAAATCTGATTACACCGACTGATGCTTCAGATAAAAAATTACAATCACCTTTGAATAAAAGCAGTAAAAAAGTTAGTGAACAAACCGCTGACCTTGATGGCGAAGACTTTGAATAATATTTCCACCAGTGAAATAAATGACACAACTCAAACTGCAAAATTAAATGCAAAGAGTATTTCTTATGCTTTTGCAAAACGTCACGGCGTTATGTTGGGTCAGATTAATAGCGACAAAGCTCAGGTTTTGTACCGGGGTAAGTTAAACCCTCAGGCGATATCAGAAGTAAGACGAATAATTGGTCGTCGCATTGAACTTTCTACCATTTCTGATGAACAGTTTGATGCATTAATTGCACAAACATATGAACAAGACTCCGATCAGGCCATGGCTATGATGGAAGGGGTAAGTGACGAGCTTGACCTTGACCAGCTTGCAGAAACGATTGAGCCTGAAGATTTATTAGAAGCAGAAGATGATGCGCCCATAATTAAATTAATTAATGCGGTATTAACAGAAGCTATAAAAATCAGCGCATCTGATATTCACATCGAAGCATTTGAAAACAGAATGCGAATTCGTTTTCGTGTTGATGGTGTGCTACGTGAAATTTTACAACCACCAAAAAATATAGCTCCTCTGGTTATCTCCCGCATAAAGGTTATGGCAAAGCTCGATATTGCTGAAAAGCGCCTTCCCCAGGATGGCCGCATATCATTAAAAGTTGCGGGTAGATCGGTTGATGTGCGTGTATCTACATTGCCATCAGGACACGGGGAACGCATTGTACTACGCTTATTAGACAAACAGGCGGGACGTTTAGACTTACAGCATCTAGGCATGTCTGAAAATGATACCGAACGCTTACGGGATTTATTACATCATCCCCACGGAATCATTCTGGTAACAGGGCCAACCGGTTCAGGTAAAACCACAACACTGTACGCCGGCTTAACTCAACTGAACGATAAGAGCCGAAATATTTTAACCGTAGAAGATCCAATAGAATATTACCTGGATGGTATTGGTCAAACACAGGTTAACAACAAAGTTGAAATGACGTTTGCCAAAGGTTTACGGGCCATTTTACGACAGGATCCTGACGTAGTAATGATTGGTGAAATTCGCGATCTGGAAACCGCATCAATTGCAGTTCAGGCCAGTTTAACCGGACATCTTGTTTTATCGACACTACATACCAACACAGCCATTGGCGCTGTGACTCGCTTACGCGACATGGGTGTAGAACCTTTCTTATTAGCCTCCAGTTTAATTGGTGTTTTAGCGCAACGACTTGTACGTCAGTTATGCCCTAATTGCAAAGAAGCACACAGCGCATCAAACAGTGAATGCGAATGGCTGGGTCTGGAGGTTTCAAATGCACCCGAGATTTACACACCGAAAGGCTGCGATGAATGCAACCATCTTGGTTTCAATGGCCGCACAGGTGTTTATGAATTAATACCCATTGATGACAAACTTCAACAAATGATCCATGACGGCGAAGGTGAGCAAATCATGGAAAAATATGCTCGCAGTTTCACTACAAGCTTACGCACAGACGGAAAACGCCTGGTACTGGAAGGCATTACTTCACTAGAAGAAGTTTTAAGAGTATCCCGTGAAGACTAATCAAAACCAGCTTACTAAAATTTATAATATAAAATTATAATTATGGCAGCATTCGAATACATAGCACTTGACTCAAAAGGTCGTGAAAAAAAAGGCGTAATAGAAGGCGATACACAACGCCAGGTCAGGCAGTTATTGCGTGACAAAGACATGATGCCTTTGCAAATTGATACGGCTGCCAGTCAGGAAAAAAAACAACAGGATAAACCTGTACAAATTTCCCGCCGCGGCATTGGTGCCACTGACCTTGCTTTATTTACCCGTCAGTTAGCGACTCTGGTACGCGCGGCCATCCCGCTCGATGAGGCCCTCTCAGCCGTCGGCCAGCAAACAGAAAAACCGCGTATTAAAAGCATGGTGTTTGCATTACGTTCAAAAATATTAGAAGGCCATACACTTGCTGCCGGGCTCGCTGATTTTCCAAAAGTATTTCCACAATTATTTCGTGCAACCGTAGCAGCTGGTGAATCATCAGGCCATTTAGATGTAGTACTCGACCGCCTTGCTGACTACACAGAAAGTCGTCAGCAAATGGCATCTAAAATAGCACAGGCAACCATTTACCCCGCGATACTGACCGTTATGGCTTTTCTGGTTGTCACTGGCTTATTAATGTTTGTTGTGCCACAAATCGTTGAGGTTTTTGAAACATCGGGGCAGACATTACCTGCCATAACCCGTGCAATGATATGGATAAGTGAATTTTTACAAAACTGGTGGTTTGTTTTAATTTTATTATTTATCGCTTTGTTTTTTATCGTAAGACATTTTTTATCTATTCCGGCTAACAAACGTCGTTTTCATTTATTTTTATTAAAACTACCCGCTGTTGGCAAACTCGTCAGAGGTTTAAATACGGCACGCTTTTCACGCACCTTAAGCATTCTTTCTTCTAGTGGTGTTCCGGTTTTAGATGCCTTACAACTTGCGGCTCCGGTTGTTGCCAATTTACCCATGCAGGATGCTGTAATCGATGCCGCAGAAAAAGTAAGAGAAGGCTCCAGCATTTATGCAGCACTTGAGCGCAGTAAACTGTTCCCGCCTATGACATTACATTTGATATCCAGTGGTGAGCGATCAGGCAATTTAGAAGATATGTTAGATAAAGCCGCTGAACAGCAGGAGCGCGAACTAGAGTTATCCATTTCGATGTTTATGGGTTTGTTCGAGCCACTGTTAATTGTTGCCATGGGTGGCATTGTATTAATAATCGTTCTGTCTATTTTATTACCGATAATAAATATGAATGACTTAATGCAATAACACACATCTATTTATTGCTGGTTAAATAAAGACCCTCTTTTAAAAGATAAATAGCCCCGCCTATTGCGCCATATAAATGCGCATTAATCGCCACACGCCCTCCTGCCATTGCTTCTGAACCGGGCAGCGCACCAAACATTTGCTCCCAGACTAATTTGCCTATAATGATTAATATCAAAACAATGCCACTGATTTTATAACGCTGCATTTCCCAGCGGGCACCAATGATAAACAAACCATGTAATACACCCGAGAAACCCACATATCGCTCTAACTGGTTATCAACCAACAAACCTGCGCTACACAGCAGAGCGATAAATAACAAAGCGCCTGCCCAGTACCGGTTAGATTTGTAGGCAGAAAAAAAGATTACCACCATTAATAATCCCGCCATATTGAGCAATAAATGGCTCCAGTTTAAATGCGTTAAATGCCCGCTAATTATTCGCCAGACCTGCCACTGCTCAATTAATTGCCGATCAAAGCGAAATACAGCCTCCATATTAAAAATTTGTATAAAAAAACATACAATAAATAGAACTAGCCATAATTTATGACTTCTAAGTTTATATAAAATACCCATGTGTAATAATTGTGTCATATGCGCTTATACCGGCATCTGTTATGATATCGCAACAAAGTTTAACCATTTATTGACTACGGAGCCATCTGTGAAAGCACCTCATATCAAACAACAGGGATTTACCTTAATTGAAATTATCGTTGTTGTTGTCATTATCGGCATATTAGCAACGTTTGTTGCGCCAAAATTCTTAGGTAAAACCGATGATGCACGCATTGTAAAAGCAAAAAACGACATCCAGGCACTGGGTAGTGCTCTCGATCTATATAAACTTGATAACT
>Ga0316205_10003551_pt1 | contig 14619 bp, 13 predicted proteins | sample 3monthpyrite_MG_FD_204941 | JGI IMG/M metagenome (GOLD analysis project Ga0316205, IMG submission 204941) | Microbial mat bacterial communities from mineral coupon in-situ incubated in ocean water Damariscotta River, Maine, United States -... | ecosystem: Environmental > Aquatic > Marine >... | reverse complement strand
AACTGAAATAAAACCTAAATTTTCCATTAACTGATTCTTTTGACTTATTATTATGGATAATGATGTTAACAAAGAACGCTAACAATAGGTCGAATAAATTACAGTTTTCAATCGTGTTGTATTTACTCTCACGACAGATGACTTAATCACAAACTCATCAGTTTTTTGACTTTATGATTTTTAAACGATTCTATAATTTCTTCAAGAAACGAACATAATGCTCAATAGAGAGTGTGCTTTCACACAACTCTGTTACAGTGTAGAGCAGTTAAATGATAGACCAATTTATTCAACGTCCAGAATCGTGTGATTTTCTGAAACAGCCAAAGCTTGCAAAAGATCAGTATTGACCGAAATAGCAAAGAGGAATCAGCATGAACAAGTTAACAATGGGAGTCATTGGGACTTCAAAAAAAGAAGATGAACGAAGGTTTCCAATCCATCCAGGGCATTTACCACGTATTCCTGAAGCGTTTCGTCGACAGCTAATATTTGAGCAAGGTTATGGTGCTCCATTTGGCATCGAAGACTCAGAAATAGCGGCCTTAACAGGTGGCATTGCTACACGTCACGAATTACTGGCCGACATTGGTTCGGTTATTATTGCAAAGCCAGTATTATCTGATTTACAGGAACTTCGCGAAGGCGGGATCCTTTGGGGTTATCCACATTGTGTGCAGCAACGGGACATCACCCAAACTGCAATCGATCGTAAGCAGACGCTCATTGCCTTTGAGGACATGTTTGTTTGGACTCCTGGCGGGCGAATTGGCCGTCACACCTTTTATAAGAACAACGAAATGGCTGGCTATTGCGCCGTGTTACATGCCTTGCAACTTAAAGGCATCGATGGACATTATGGAAATCAGCGTAAAACCATCATTTTCGGTTTTGGTGCCGTCAGCCGGGGTGCGATATACGCCCTCAAGGCACATGGTTTTAGAGATATAACAATCTGTATTCAACGCCCTGATCACGAAGTACGTGAAGAGGTACTCGATTGTAATTATGTTAGAATTCAAACAGGCAGCGAAGGCGAAGCACGCATGGTGGTGGTGGAGCACGATGGAACCGCGAGGCCACTGACTGACCTGATTAGTGAAGCAGATATCATTATAAACGGAACCTTTCAAGATACAGCAAATCCTACCGACTTTGTAACCAAAGCAGAAAGCGGTTGCCTCAAGCGTAATAGTCTTATTATTGATGTTAGTTGCGACGAGGGAATGGGATTCTTTTTTGCCAAACCGACCACATTTAAAAATCCAATGTTTAAATATGAATCTATTGATTATTACGCCGTGGATCACACGCCAAGCTATTTATGGGAAAGCGCAACGCGATCAATTTCTGCCGCTTTGATTGTTTATTTACCGACGGTACTGGATGGCAGAGACAGTTGGCAGAAAAATGAGACAATTCGACGGGCGATTAATATTGATAACGGTGTAATTCAAAATCCCGCCATTTTATCGTTTCAAAATCGTGAGCCAGACTATCCCCATAGACAAGGTTGAAAATGCTGCTTGGAATTAGACCGCTGTTGAAAAATAGAATAAAAACCAAAGAGAACTCTAATGGCACTAAAACCAACTATCTACAAACTCAACATCAGTTTGTCCGATCTCAACCGGGATTATTATGACAGTATTGATCTTACCCTGGCGCTTCATCCTTCCGAAACCCTCGAACGGATGATGGCTAGACTGGTCGCTTTTTGTATTAATGCAGAGGAGCGTCTTAAATTTACCAAAGGGTTGAGTGAAGTCGAAGAACCGGATATCTGGCTACGTACTCTGGATGATCAAATCGCTCTGTGGATTGATGTGGGTGAGCCTGATGTTGAACGGGTAAAAAAAGCAACCCGCAAAGCTCAGTCGGTCAAAGTATATTGTTTTAATTCTAAATCAGATGTCTGGTGGGAGCAGTCAAAGGCTAAATTTGACCAACTTTCTGCTCAGGTTTATCGATTTGAATGGTCTGAAATCCAGGCTTTGGCGGAGCTCGTTCAGCGAACCATGCCAATGTCGATGATGATTACCGGCGATTCAGCTTATGTTACGATTGGAGCAGGACAATGCGAAATAAACTGGACACAGCTTAATCGTCTGTAATGTGGCTGTCAGTTGGATTAGTTGTTAATAAGCCATATTCCAGAAAGTTAACAAATAGAGTAATATGGGTTTCTTGTGAAGAATATCTGGAATAGCTGCAATATCTAGAATAGCTGGAATCGACGTAACAAAGGCAAATGGAAAATAATAAAAACAAAAATCCGGCAAAAACACGGCTCTCTAAGCCGCAACTTGGGGAACCTGACGATCAAGAAAATGCGGACTCCGAGTTGTCTTCCATTGATCAGAAGGCGTTAACTCAAATCGATAGTTCTTTTCAATCAAATCTAACCGAGCAAGGGTTTATAGACGCAAAAGAAGATGCCGACAGGGCGCTTGCCGAAAATAAAATCATTCTGAATCATCGTTTTGTACTCAAGGAAACGCTGGGCTCGGGTGGAATGGGAACGGTTTACAAAGCGCAAGATTTGCGTAAAGTTGAAGCTCGAGATAATTCCCCTTATGTAGCAGCCAAAATACTCAACAGCGATTTCCGTAATCACCCCGATGCGTTTATTTCTCTGCAACGAGAAGCAAGCCGTTCCCATCTTCTTTCTCATCCCAATATCGTTACCGTGCATGATTTCGATAGAGATGGTGACACGATTTTTATGACCATGGAATTACTCGAAGGCGAAGATCTGGAGGCGTTAGTCAATCGTCATAAAGGCATTGGCCTGGCAAAGGAAAAAGCATTATCTATCTTAAGGGATTATTGTATTGCTCTCGATTTTGCCCACAAAAAGGGCATTATTCATTCGGATCTAAAACCGGGTAATATTTTTGTTACCAAAGAAGAAGGCACCAAAGTACTCGATTTTGGTATCGCCAGACTGGCGTTGGAATCTAAAAAACAAGATCACTTTGATGCCGGGCGAATTGGCGCAATTACCCCGGCTTATGCCAGTCTTGAAATGATCAACCGGCAAGCCCCCGATGCTCGCGACGATGTTTTTGCGGCCGCCATTATTGCTTACGAATTATTGACCGGCAAACATCCTTATAATGCTTTTTCAGCGCCAACTGCAATAGCAAAACAAATCACTCCCACTCGGCCAGACAATTTATCTAAACGACAGTGGAATGCACTATCCAATGCGCTGCAATTAAAACGCGCAGATCGAACCAAAACGATCAAAGAATTTATGGATGGCATGACTCTCACGCCAAAATTACCAATTTACCGCACCATCAGTATCGCGTTGTTGTCGGTTATTTCCTGGTTTGTTTACAACCAGTTTTTTGCGCCCAATGAATTGAGTCGGGTTATTGATGAAACTTTGGTCAAGGCAACTCAATGCTTTGACGCCAAAAATTTTCAATGCACCATCGAAAGTGCCAACGCCATTTTAGAAATTGCACCAGAACACAAACTAGCCATTGGTCTTCTTCAGCAAGCTCAGATTAATCAGTCGATCAACAAAATTAATCAATGTCTAGATGCTCTCGATGGAATGGATTGCGCGCTCCAACATCTAGATGAGTTGAAAGAGTTAAGCGTTGAACCATTGCTATTTGCAAAAATTCAACAGAAGATTCAGGCCAAAAAACGATCAACGGATATTCGGGGCTTTCTCAGTCTTGCCAAAGATTGTTTTGCCGCCAATAGTTTTGAATGTGCGATTAATAATGCCTCATCCGTTGTTGAGCTCCAGTCGAATCATCAACAGGCAAATACGCTCCTAAAACAAAGTGAGCAGGCACTGCTGCAGCAACAAATCGCCGATAAGCAGCTCAATCATGACTTTCAAGATTTAATGAGCGAAGCTAAAAAATGTGCCCGGCAAAATAATTTTGACTGTTCGAGCAAATACGCTAAACAAGCCTTGGCACTAAAACCGAATAATGTTGCGGCAGAAGAGCTCTATCAAACCTCTAATTACGAACAGATTCAACGGCTTAAAAACCTGGAAAAAGCCGATAAAGTGCTTAGAGACGGACAAAAATGTCTCGCAAAATTGGATTATAGTTGTGCGATTGCTAAGTCAGAGTCAGCACTGGACTTTGTTCCTAATTATAAAAAAGCTTTACAGCTAAAGCGAGATGCAACAGAATCATTAAACAAAGTGAAAAAGAATATCCAAATTGAGTAGTATCCGAGTTTAATGCTGCCATATGTATCGAAGCTATTTGCAATGAAGCTGTATACATCGAAATCATACGCATAGAAGCTATGAAAGCTACTTATTTGGAAATTGTAAACCAGGAGCCAGCGATGCTGATCGATAAGAACCTTATGTCCCGAATTAATAGCAATCGATTGATTGCCAGTTTGCTAGCGATCGCTTTGCTGACAGCGGCCGGATGTGGCGGTATTAGCAGTAAACGTTGGAAGCAAATTGGGACGGTTGTGGCTATCGGCATCGCAGCCAAACTGATTTACGATATGGTCGTTGATTATCAATCAAAACAAGTTAACGATGAAGGGCAAGTGGTGGAGCGCTATAAGAAAGCTCATGGTGAGTTGCCTCAACAGCCTGTTTTGGTCAATTATGAATCATCTATCATGCCAGGCGACGTGGTCACCGCTGGAAACGACATTTCAATTCAGTCTAAATTAGAAGTGGTCAGAAGCGCTTCTACTCGAAATGTGGATATTCAAGAAAAAATTGTCATATTTGACAATGAAGACAATACCAAAGAATTAAAAAGCCTGACTAAAGTGGTTAATAAAGACACCAATTCCAGCGGTGCATTTGAAAACGAATTTACCTTTAAGCTGCCCAAAGGAATGCCGCAAGGGATTTATCCTGTTCAAACCACTGTAATTGTTGATGGTACAGCTTATGCGCCGGTCAATAGCCGGATGCAGCTGATTTATAACTTTGATGATCAGGGCCAATATCAATTGGTGGCAGCAAACTAGATCCGGTTATTAATTAGTTATTGCTTTTCACCCACAGCCCTCGTATAATCCCGCGCTCTTGAATTCCATGCTGATTTTCAGCGTTTATTCAAGAACACAACGTCCTATACAATTTGACTTAACTCCTTGTTATTTAAATTGCTTATTTTTCAAGCGTTTAGATGACTGGAAACCGTGAGGAGCTTTTAAATGCGACACTATGAAATCGTATTTCTAGTGCACCCTGATCAAAGTGATCAGGTACCTGCCATGATTGAAAGATACACCGCTGTAATTACAGACGCAGCCGGTACTATCCACAGAAACGAAGACTGGGGACGCCGTCAACTGGCTTATCCGATCAATAATTCTCATAAAGCACACTATGTTCTACTTAATGTAGAAGCAGAGTATCCAGCAATTGAAGAATTAGAAACTTTATTCCGCTTTAACGATGCCGTTCTACGTAGTCTTGTTATCAAGATGAAAGGACCAGTAACTGAAGCTTCTCCGCTTGTAAAAGCTAAAGAAGAAGCGGCCAAGCGTTTTGACTCATCAGACAATAAACGTGAAGACAAACCAGCAGAAGATGCACCAGTTGAAGCGCCTCAGGCCGCTGAAGTTGCAGCTGCAGCTGAATCAGAAACTGAATAACGGAGGAATTGAAAATGTCTCGATTTTTTAGACGTCGTAAATACTGCCGTTTCACTGCAGAAGGTGTAACGGAAATAGATTATAAAGACTTAGCGACTTTAAAGAGCTATGTCACCGAAACTGGTAAAATTGTTCCTAGCCGTATTACTGGCACAAAAGCAAAATATCAGCGTCAACTTTCAACCGCTGTTAAGCGTGCCCGATTTTTGGCTCTATTGCCATATTCTGACGCACACCAATAATAGTCCCATTAACGAATAATTGAGGATAGACTAATGCAAGTCATTCTACTTGAAAATATCCGTAATCTGGGCCAGCTGGGCGATAGTGTTTCGGTAGCAAACGGGTACGGTCGTAATTTCTTGTTGCCAAAGGGTAAAGCAGTACCAGCAACAAAAGATAACGTAGAAAAATTTGAAGCGCGTAGAGCGGAACTTGAAGAGAAAGCTGCTGGTATTTTAGCTGCGGCACAAACAAGAGCCGATCAAGTTGCTGAATTAGCGGTAACTATCGAAGCACATAGCGGCGACGAAGGTAAGTTGTTTGGCTCAGTTGGAACCAAAGACATTGCTGATGCAGTTTCTGCTGCTGGTGTTGCACTTGAAAAGCACGAAGTTCGTTTGCCAACAGGCGCTTTAAGAAATATCGGTGAATTTGAGATTGATATTCATTTACATGCAGATGTGAATGCGATTCTTAAATTGACTGTGGTTGCTCAGGAAGAATAAGACTAAACGCTAATAGTTTAGGATTAGACGTTTGAGAGATTGATCTCAAACTCTTCCAGTGACAAAATGAAACACCTTGACCCTTCGTGGTTTAAGGTGTTTTTTTATGGGCGAGTTTTATGTTCACTGAACAAAAGATTAATCGAGTAATTTTGGATGACAATCATCAATGGCCGAAGATAGACAAATAAAAAATATTAAAATGCCGCCTCATTCCCTTGAGGCTGAACAATCTGTTCTTGGTGGATTAATTCTCGACAATGATGCCTGGGAAAAAATTGCAGAAAAAATTGTATCGGAGGATTTCTATCGTAAAGATCATCGTTTGATCTTCCGAGCGCTGCATTATTTGGCCGAAAATGCCCGTCCTATGGATGTGGTGACCCTATTTGAATTTCTGGAGCAAGAAGGTGAAGCAGATGAAATTGGCGGGTTAGCCTATATTGCTGATCTTGCCAAAAATACCCCAAGCGCTTCTAATATTGGCGCGTATGCTGATATTGTCAGGGAAAGGGCCGTCCTTCGATCTTTAATTAGCGTTGCTAATGACATCGCCGATTCAGCTTATGAACCAAAAGGCAGAAAGCCAGATGAATTACTGGATCTGGCTGAAAGCAAAGTTTTTAAAATCGCTGAAGAAAGAGAAAGTAATGACGCCGGACCCGAATCGGTGGCGCATATTTTGCCTAGAGCGCTTGATCGACTGGAAGAAATTCAAAAATCTAAAGGGGGAATTACCGGCCTTGCCACCGGTTTTAAAGATTTCGATAATATGACCTCTGGCCTACAACCCGCAGATTTAGTCATAGTGGCAGGTCGTCCGTCCATGGGTAAAACCACGGTTGCTATGAATATGGCTGAACATGCTGCGATTCATGGCGGAAAACCGGTTCTAGTCTTCAGTATGGAAATGCCCTCCCAGTCCCTGTTAATGCGCTCATTTGCGTCAATTGGTGGGATAGATGCGACGCGCTTAAGAACCGGCGCATTAGATGATCGCGATTGGGACAATCTCTCGGTTGCCAGCAACATACTCAAGAATAATTGTAAGCTATTTATTGACGATTCGGCTGGCCTATCTCCTACTGAAGTACGTACCCGGTCGCGCAGGTTGGTAAGAGAGCATGGCGAAGTCGGAATGATCTTAATCGATTATCTGCAATTAATGCGAGTTCCTGGAATGAGTGAAAACAGAACTCAAGAAGTTTCAGAAATTTCGCGCTCCTTAAAGGCTTTGGCAAAAGAGCTAAATTGCCCGGTAGTAGCGCTTTCTCAGTTAAATCGCTCATTGGAGCAGCGCGCCGATCGCCGACCAGTGATGTCAGACTTAAGAGAATCAGGGGCGATCGAGCAAGATGCTGATGTCATTTGTTTTATTTATCGCGATGAAGTGTATAACCCGGAAACAGAAAAGAAAGGCATCGCAGAAATTATTATCGGAAAACAAAGAAACGGGCCAATCGGTACGGTTAACGTCACCTTTCAAGGGCATTTCAACCGTTTTGTGAATTATACGCCAGCGTATGAAGAAGGTTATTAGATCGGGATAGTCCGTTAACGCTAAATAGCGACCGATACTAAAATAAATTGAGCAAAATTAGACTATTTTGTCTATGCTTTAACTATCATCTAGCAAGAAAGCATAAGAATAGCGCCTTTAATGTCGAAAATTGGAATTTCGGGACGGCGGACAAAAAACAAATCGAGGTTTGATATGAATTTAACTGTAACAGCAAGAATAGCCGGAGGCGCGGGTCTGGTCATTTTATTACTTGCCGTACTGGTATTTAACGGCTTGTCGGGAGTCAATAGTATTAATGATGGATTGAATAAAGTGACCGAACGGTCAACGCCCATGGTCGTGGAAGAGAGTAGTATCGCTCAATCTCTGTTACAAGCGGCTGCGGAAGTAAATTTTTATCATCAAACTCTAAATACTTCAGATCTTCCCGCTATAAGAGCGAAATATGATCAGCAGGAAAAAGAAAATCAGTTATCCAGAAAACGATTTGCTAACCTTGCGGAAGATTATGACAATATTTCCATCTCGTTAAGTAAGAGTAACAAAGTGATTGAGGATTATTTTAAGTTAGTGCCGGGCTTATTTACTGCACATAAAAAAGATATTCAACTTAGAAGCGAAATTGAGACAAAACGAGTAGAGTTTGAAGATGTTGCGGACGAACTTGATTCATTTCTATTTGATTTTTCAGACGACATTGCCAGCAAAACAAATGCAGATATTTTAAGATCTCTCTCCGCGATGGTGAGAGAAGCCACAATTACAGTGACCGATGTACTGGCTATTTCTGAACGAGATCAGGTGCAGGTTGCGGTGAATGATATTAATTCCCTAGTTGCTGATTTTGAGAAGAAATTCAAGCAAGTTTCTGAAAGTGGCGATGCTCGTTCAAACGACTATTATGCAGATACAGCGGAGGCAATTACTCGTTTTAAGAGTATCGTCGTTGGTGATTCCAACATAATGCAGGTCTTGCAAGAGCAGTTAAATGCCAAGCATCAAGCACATAGTATTATAGTCGAATCAGGCGAACTTGCCGGCACCGCTTTGAGACAACTTAAATTGGTTTCTAATCAGGTGAAGGAACTGACTAATAGCATTAAAGAGCAAGCAAACGAAAATGTTAGTTCAAGTAGAACCATGTTGATTGGTGTTGCTATCGTTGCAATTATTGTTGCGATTGGGATCAATTTATGGGTTCTTCAAAGTATTCGAAACCCATTGGCCGAAGTGTTACGGGTAATGTCGTTAGTTTCTAACGGGGATTTAAGACAAAATGTTAATGTACATAGCTCTGATGAAATCGGCAAGCTTTCAGAAGGGTTTAATCAATTGATTAACCAGTTGAGTGGAATGCTGAATGAAATTACCTCTAGCTCCCAACAACTTTCAGCAGCTGCAGAACAAACCTCTGCAATATCCAGCGAAAGCCACGCCAACATTAATCGACAAAAAGAACAAACCGACATGATGGCGACTGCTATGACGGAAATGACGGCAACGGTCGATGAAGTGGCATCAAGCGCTGGGAATACCTTAAAAGAAGTGCAAAAGGCCAATGAAGAAGCGACATCTGGTCAAAAGGTCGTGCAGGAAAACATCGTTACAATAAATGGCTTGGCTGATGAAATCCAAGTTGCAGCACAAGTTGTCGACAAGCTCGAACAATACAGCACTAACATTGGCGCTGTACTTGATGTGATCAGAGGCATCGCTGATCAGACTAATTTATTGGCATTAAATGCCGCCATTGAAGCTGCAAGAGCTGGGGAGCAAGGCCGAGGATTTGCTGTAGTAGCGGATGAGGTTAGAACTTTAGCCAGCAAAACTCAGGAATCAACTTCTGAAATTCAAGAAATGATTGAGCGACTACAATCGGGTACTCAAGAAGCCGTCAAAGTGATGAAAACAAGCACTCAGGAGGCACAAAACAGTGTGTCTGAAACGGCCAAAGCCGGTGAGTCTCTGAGTAAAATAACCGATGCCGTCAGTGTCATTAATGATATGAGTAGTCATATTGCAAGTGCCGCCGATGAACAAAGTGCTGTCTCAAGAGAAATGCATGAAAACGTATTGACTATATCTCAGGCAGCCGATCAAACGGCTCAGGGAGCCAGTGAGAATCTAGCAGCCAGCCAGGAAATGGCCAAACTAGCCGAACATTTACAAAAACTGGTAGGGCGTTTTCAGTTTTAAAAGGTAAATGCCGGAGTCAAAAGCGATTCTACCAAATGGGCGCATTACAAATTTGCATAAATTTTGTATAATTAGCGCCCATTTCTATTTGTATCAAATAAATCTATTTTGCCAAATTTAGTTTCGTTTTCCTACAGGCTTTCCGTCACCTCTATGCTGTATTAAACTAATATTTTTTTCACTGCTCTCATAAAGTTTAATTCTTCGTCAGAGAGGTTGGATGCTGGATGAGCAAATGACTCAATGAGTCTCGTGCAAAAATGATCGCAAACAGACCGCCCCAGAAAAACATACTTATCCCGGTAAACACCATTGGTCGTAGAATTATGACAGAAGAAATGTAGCTTGCACCCCAGTAGGCAGTAGGTCCGAATGCCGTTGCAAAAAGAATCGCCAAATAAGCCCGATTTACCAGCCAGCTGTAACAGGTAGAAAAAGTTATCGCAAACCAAAGCCACATTAACGCCAGCCATATTGGCGCAAGGGCAAAACCGGAGTGTTGCTCGCCATTAAAACCTATCAGGCCAAAAGAGGTTATCAAAGAATCGAATCCAAATCCCGTCAACGCGAGCAATATTCGTGAAATATGTTGCCGCTGAGAAACCGCATGCCATCGACTTTCAAGCCACAAATAAAAGGTGATCAATGGTAATATCGCCAGATAGAGATACGACTGACTACCTATAACAACGAGCAACCAGCCAACTTGAAATAATGCAAAACAAAGCCAGAGCGGGATGTTAATTCTCCCACTTAGTCAGTTTCATTGGTACTCGTGCCAGAGGTTTTACCTGATGTATCTGTACAACGCTAATGACTCTTTCTTTGAAACCACCTTCGCAATAACACAGATAAAATTCCCACATGCGAATAAAAGCTTCGCTAAATCCTTGAGCTCTCACTAGTTCGATCTTATCAAAAAATGTTTCACGCCATTTATCGAGAGTGTAAGCGTAGTGCACACCTATATCTTCTAAATTTAATACACGCATGTTGGTCGATTTTTGAATACTTTTACTGATGGCGTCAATCGAAGGAATGCAGCTGCCGGGGAATATATAACGTTTAATAAAATCGACATCATTTTTGGCACTATCAAAACGTTGATCTGCAATTGTGATGGCCTGTAATAACATTTCTCCTTCCGGCTTTAGCAAGTTATTACACTTTTTAAAGAAAGTATCGAAATAGTGATGACCAACGGCTTCGATCATTTCAATTGACACCAGTTTGTCAAATTGTCCTTCCAGATTGCGATAGTCTTGCTTAAGTAAGGTGATTTGACCTTGCAGTTTTTCCTCTCTAATTCGTTCAGCCGTGTAGGCATATTGCTCGTTGGAAATTGTGGTGGTGGTAACTTTACAGCCGTAATTCTTCGCCGCAAAGATTGCGAAGCTACCCCAACCAGTGCCAATTTCCAAAACATGGTCATCGGGTTGTAAACGCAGCCGCTCACAAATTCGCTCGAGTTTATTGAGTGATGCCTGATACATCGAATCATTGTCTTGTAAAAATATTCCCGACGAATACATCATGGTGGGGTCGAGAAATAATTTAAAAAACTCATTACCCAGATCATAATGGGCGACGATATTGCTACGGCTTCCACTATGGGTATTTTTATTGAGCCAGTGAAATCCTTGTTTTAGCGGCGTTGTCAGTTTTGCCAGACCACCTTCCATTGAATCCATCATTGATTGATTGAGTGCGAACAATTGAATAACAATGGTTAAGTCCTCGCATTGCCAATAATGATTAATATAGGCCTCACCGGCACCAACGCTACCCCCGAAAGCCAGATACCAGTAAAACTGATCGTCAAGCACTTTAATCTGGCCACAAAGCTCTTGCCGAGATTCACCGGTAAACTGATATGTCTGCTCGTTATCCACTATGGTTAGACTTCCATAAGCCAACTGTTCTAATTGTCTTAGCATGGCTTTTTTTAACCAACCGCTGACTCTGCTACTCGCTAAACTTACTTGTCGCGAATCCAGTTGGTCTGCGAGTTTTTTAACCGATAAACTTGTATTCATATAAACGGGCCTCTTTTGAAAAATACCTTGCTAACTATCGTGATTAACCGAGTTCTTTTATTCTTCTGCAGTGTGGGGATTACTAAAAAATGGTATGCGTTTGAGCCACAAACGCAATGCCTGCCAATAAATACCCAAAGTGACTTTCCAACTCATCAATGGATGCTGGATAAGAGCCTGTGCCAAATTTAGTGAATTGATCGGACGGGCTTTTAATACCAGACAGGCATCAAATACTTTTTGTTGATCTTTAAAGTTTTGCATCACCACGGATAAATTTTCTTCTGGCGAAGAAAATCGCCAATAATATTGCATATCCATCGGTAAAAACGGCGAAACATGGAATGCTTTATCAAAACGCGATTCCACCAGTTCAGTCTCATTTTGTCTGTTATCTAAAACATAACGGAAACGTTGGCCCCAGGGAGTATTATCAATTTCGGCAACAATAAAAGTTACTTTTTCACCGTTCCGGTCAAAACAATAATAAATAGTAACCGGGTTGAAACAGTGACCGAAATAGCGCAAATGGGTTAGCATTCTTACCGGCCCATTTGGCCGTACATGGTGTTCTTTTTCCACCGCATTATAAACTTCCGATTTTATGTCGCCGTCTGATCCGCCAATATAATCTTTACTTAAAAAACAGGCGATATTTACTTTGTCTTTTGACCAGAACCAGAACCGTCGAAAAAGCCAAGGCAGCTCGTCAAGATCAAGATAGAGCATAAAAAGCCTAAAGCGAAATTGATGCCGCTTTGGCGAGAAACGTCTATGCTGTACGCGACCAAAGTATATTTTGCTGTGCATTTTTCATCTCTCGGTTAAAATCAGCTAATGCAGTCAATGCACTCACTACGCCATCTTCATGAAAGCCATAACGCCAATAAGCACCACAATAAAATGTTCGTTGGGTACCATTGATCTCGCTTTGCCGCTGTTGCGCTTTAACGCCATCCAGAGTGAAGAAGGGGTGCATATAGTCCAGGCGCTTAATGATTTTTGATTCATCAATGGCATCAGTGTTATTCAGAGTCACACAAAAATTATGTTGGCTATTAAGTGACTGTAGAATATTCATGTCGTAGGTCAACGCGACCTGCTCTTTCTGTTCTTTCAATAAATGATAATTCCACGCAGCCCGGGCCAACTTACGCTTTGGTAACAAGCTTCCATCAGTGTGTAACACTGCTTCATTGTTGGTATAGGGGATAGCAGATAAAACTTCTTGTTCCGCCTCAGTGGGACCTTCTAACATTGCCAGTGCTTGATCGCTGTGGGAGGCAATAAAGACATAGTCGAATGCCTGCTGCTCGCGTCCTTTGGCCTTTATAAATACCTGCTCTCCGCTACGCTGAATATTTTCGACAGGTGCTGATAGCAGAATTTTTTCGCGGTGCGCGGCAACTAACGGTTTAAGGTACTCTGCCGAACCGTTTTTGATCACATGCCATTGGGGACGTTCATTGATAGATAACATCCCGTGATTGTGAAAAAAATGAACAAAAAACCGTGCCGGAAAAGAAAACATACTGTCATGGTCAGTCGACCAGATAGCTGCGCCCATGGGTACAACATAATGATGAATAAACTGCTCGCTGTAATCATTCGCAGAGAGATATTCGCCTAATGATAGATGGTCGTTCGGTTGTTCCAATAACTCGACACATTGCTTGTTAAAACGAAGGATATCCATGATCATGCGATAGAATCCTGGCCGCAATAGATTGCGCCGTTGGGCAAACAACTGGTTCAAAGTCGAACCATTGTATTCGAGTCCTGTTCTCTCACATTGCACACTAAAACTCATATCGCTTTTTTGGTATTCGACATCCAGATCATTTAACAAGCCAATAAAATTTGGATAGGTTTTCTGATTGAAAACGATAAAGCCGGTGTCAATATTATGGCTTTCATCACCGATATTGATTTGATGGGTATGGGTATGACCACCAATATAATCAGAGGATTCGAATACGGTAATATCGTGTTCTTTGTTAAGATGATAAGCGGCAACATTTCCAGCGATGCCGGTTCCTACAATCGCTATTTTCATTTGATGGGTACCGTTCCTTTTAATAATTTGGCGCTTAATCCTGCGGGTAACAAAGATAGCCATTTCAAAATGCTGGTGAAACGCTTCGGAAAATGGATCTCAGTTGTTTGTCGGGTCAGCCCCTCGAAAATGATTTGCGCAGCTTCTTTAACGCTTATGCGCGCAGGCATGGAAAAAGTGTTTTTGTCTGTTAAAGGAGTTTGCACAAATCCGGGGCAAATCCAGCTCACAGCGATATTTTCTAATGCCAGTTCAATTTTCAATCCTTGAAACAGATTTCTAATGGCAGCCTTGCTCGCTGAATAGGCTTGTCCTTGCGGTAAACCTTGCCAGGCAACGCTGGAACTCATACCAACCAGATAAGGTGAGTTGGAATGGCGCAACACCGGCAATACAGCCTCTATACCCATCCCACCTCAAGATGCAGGTTTCAGTGTTCAGCTAGGAAAGTTGAACAAGGCGCAACTC
>Ga0316205_10003550_pt1 | contig 14619 bp, 15 predicted proteins | sample 3monthpyrite_MG_FD_204941 | JGI IMG/M metagenome (GOLD analysis project Ga0316205, IMG submission 204941) | Microbial mat bacterial communities from mineral coupon in-situ incubated in ocean water Damariscotta River, Maine, United States -... | ecosystem: Environmental > Aquatic > Marine >... | reverse complement strand
TAAGCCAGATAATGCAGCTTCGTCGTCAATGAGTTTACTCCATGCCTGGGTGGCATCCAGTACATTCTCTCCAAATTTAGACGTCAGCTTTGACAGCTTTTGCATGATCTCACGATATCGCTGTTTGTCTTCATCAGACAGATCGATTCCAGACAGGCGAAAATCACGCAGTTCATTTTCAATAACTTTGCGTTGGGCCTGATTTAATTGTTGATAAGTTTCATGCTCAGAGATGTATTCATAGGCTTTGAACAAGTCTTCATTTTGCCCCAGCTCGGTGTAGTATTCGCTAAGTTGTTCCAGGCATGCATTGTAGGCATCACGCAATTCATCGCTGTTGACGACTGAGTTCATGTGGCTAACGGGAGACCACACGGCGCTAAGCCGGTCCATCATGTCTTCCAGAGGCTCCACCAGGTTTTGCCAATTGAAGTGATCGGTTGAATCCAGAAGTTGTTGCAATGTCTGGCGGTTTTCAGTGAGCAAATGGCTAATGGCAGGTTCAATATGCTCGGGTTTGATTTGGCTGAACGGAGGCAGGCCCTGAAAATGCAATAATGGATTGTTGTTACTCATGTGATGAATAAAGTCCCTGTGGTTAAAAAAATGTTAATCTATCATGGATTATATTAAGTAATAAACGGATACCTATGCAAGCAGCTGCGCACCCTTACGATACACTCACCCCGGATAGGGTATTAGATGCAGTGGAATCCCTTGGTTATCTTACCAATGGTAGACAGTTAGCCTTAAATAGCTATGAAAACCGCGTTTATCAGGTAGGCCTGGAAGAGGGCGAGCCTGTGATCGTTAAATTCTATCGCCCTGGCCGATGGAGTGATGAGGCTATCCATGAAGAGCACACCTTTAGCCTGGAGCTACAGGCACGCGAATTACCCGTGGTTGCGCCCGTTGTTGATAAGGACGGACAAACATTACATGAATTCATGGGGTTTCGCCTAGCCGTTTTCCCGCGACGGGGTGGGCATTGGCCCGATCTGGATACATCCGAGCACCTGGAATGGATGGGTCGCTTCCTGGCACAGATCCATTTGCATGGGGCCACCCAGCCTTTTCAGCACCGGCCGGCTATCACCATTGAAAACTTTGGTGAAGAATCCCTGGCCTATTTAATGTCGCACGACTTTATACCCTCAGAATTACAATTGGCCTATCGTACCCTGGTTGAGGACCTGTTAAAGCAAGTTCGCCGCAATTACGAGATGGCAGGTGCCGTAGACAATATCAGGCTGCATGGTGATTGCCATCCGGGCAACATTCTTTGGACTGACACAGGCCCACATTTTGTCGATTTTGATGACACGCGCACTGGCCCGGCGATTCAGGACCTCTGGATGTTGTTATCAGGTGAGCGCCAGGACATGGCAATGCAGTTATCGGACATGATGGTGGGCTATGAAACCTTCCGCGAATTTGACGTACGCGAGCTGCACCTGATTGAAGCCCTGCGCACGCTGCGCATGTTGCATTATTCAGCCTGGCTTGCCAGACGATGGACCGATCCCGCATTTCCCCATAGTTTTCCGTGGTTTAACACATCACGCTACTGGGAGGACCAAATTTTGTCACTTCGTGAACAAGCGGCACGTCTGGATGAACCAGTTTTAATGATCTAGGCAGTACTTACCGATTGTTGCAACAGAAAATGATATAAATATTAATTATTTAGCTATGACCCCCTTCGGTCAGATAATATTTACCGCCGTTCATTAATCGTGACATAGATATTCGCCATTGAGAAAGAAACGTGATATTAATATTGCTAGGCATCAGTGGTATGCAGGCACGCGGGCTTGTTTGTTGCTTATAATAAAGTGGCGATAGTTATGCCATAATTAAAAGAAAATAGAGGTACGCCATGCGCTACGGCATTATGATTAATCTGGATTACGACAGCTATCCCTATGATGACTGCCGAGACCTATGGAATCAAATACGCAACAACATGTTTGAGGCAGGGTTTCGTGTTGAAGGTCGTCTGTTCACCATCGCTGAGTCTCCTAAAGAAGCCTGTGAGCTAGCCAGAGCCGTATTGGATAATATTAATCAGGATGTTTTTCCAGATAAGGATATCTATGATTATTTTAAAGAATTTTACGGATATGATCATTCCGAGACAATTAATCTATTGTTACCCCCTGCAGAAGGCCTGGAGTTAAAGGAAGACTGAGTTTACACTCCCTTCTTTTAAAATAGATCTAACACATTATGAGTAAACCCCAGTTTATCGATCAGCCCGGTGCCCGTGAACGCCAGTTAAAAAGGCGCAGTGGCAGCCCCTTGTTTAGTGTAGAACGGCAACGTGTGAGCAACAGTGAGCTGAAAAAGGCGCGCCAGCACGACAAGGAAGAAATTATTAATTTTACTGAATCCCTGCAATCCTTGTTAATGGATGTCGGGAAGTTTTCTGCGCGCGAAGAAACCGATGTTATTTTGCAAACTAAAGAAAAGGCTGATCGCCTTTATGAGCAATGTGTTGGTCTGGCAGGGGATCACGAGCGCGAGCGACAGGGACTACTCAAACTGAATGAAGTGATAATGGGCGCCATTCGGGCAGCTGCAGGTCAGGATCCTTTAGCCATGGAAGAGCTGGAAAAAGAACAACAAGCCAGAGAAATTCATCTGACCTTGCTGGAATGCCAATTGGCTGCCGATATATTAAGGTCAGATGCAGCATTGGAAGAGAATGAGTTATTGCCAACAATACTCTCGGAAGATGAAGATAGTATTCGCATGACAATGACATTATTCAGCGATGAGCAGCAACAATTGTTGAACGAACAAGCTAATGAATTATTGTCGTCCATTCAACAGTCAGGGAAGTTGGATGCGAACTTAAAGAAAAAGTTTGAAGCGTTGTCCAGTCAACCACAGTGATTTTTCAATGCTTATTTCGCTAATAAGTTTTTCGCTCTAGTTTTCAAAAATTTGCTTAGTGCTCAGAATTAAAGAGCAAAGAAAATCCAGTAATATAACCAATTAAGCCATTGCTAAGTCATTCGGTTTAACTGTTTTTATCATTTATTAATTTCATCAGACAATAAAAATTGATGCGCTGTTTGTAGAAAAATTCCCTTTAACCTGAATAATCCATTATCATCATGTCATTCATGGATAAGATAAATTGATAAAGGTTATTGATGACTGATCATTCTGAACCCAGAGATAAGCTTGGTCTGGCATTGGCAGGCGGGGGTTTTCGCGCTTCATTATTTCATATCGGGGTTTTAAGGCGGTTGGCGGAACTCGACATGCTACGTTATGTTGAGACCTTATCCACGGTATCAGGCGGCTCCATCGTTGGCGCTCTTTATATTTTATTATTAAAGCGTGAGCTCGACAAAAAAGCCAGGCTTGATCAATCCGATTACATTCGTATCGTAGAAGACCTCGAGAATCGCATGTGTAAAGCGATCAAAAAAAATCTACGTGTACGTCTGTTTATTAATCCGTTCGGTATGATGCGTGTATTACTTACTGAGTATAGTCTCGGTTTACGCATGTCTCGTTTATATGAACGATGTATCTATAAAGACACCATAAAAGAATTAGAGAGTGGAATTTCGTCCGTGGGCTGGATCGGAAAAACATGTGTGCCCCAATGGTTCAGACGCTTATGGGGGCCGGGCCGTATTTGTTTAAGTGATATAAAAATCCGACCGGGCCAGGTACCCATAGAAGATGGTATTGAAGCTTATAATCGTAAGCAGGTTAGCGAACAAGGTTCAGTCGTTACGCAGTTGATTATTAATGCGACGTCTTTGAATTCAGGTGCGCGTTTCTGGTTTTCAGCCACTGAAGTAGGGGACTGGGATCACGGCAATATCCGTAAGGATGAAATACCCAACATCCTGAAAAGAAAAACAGTGATCGGGTTGCTTAATCAAAAAAAATCCACGGCCAGAGACAAGCTACTAGAGTCGCATTCGCAGCACACCTATTTTAAGATTGCGGGATGGTGGAGTACTGGGGGTTTATCCATGCCGCCGTCAGGCTTTGAAGCTTTGAATGATGATTTTATATCATCGGTCATTCGATCCATGTGCAGTACTGATCTGGGTAAACTACGTGTTGCTAAAGTTGCTGCATGGTATCTCTATAAGGGTGTTCAATTTACTCCCCCTGTTACTGGTGGTGCTACCAGTCAACAGCATCTGGCTAAAGTCGTAACAGTGATCAGTGAGATTGCACATATACGACATGAAAAAATGAATCGATGGTTGCATGAAGACGCCAATCGTTGCCAGGTGTTTCTAGAATTTGTTTATGAATTATTTCTAATCAGAATAGCTGAAAAAACATCAAAGAATATCCAAAAAGACTGGGACAACTTGACACTGGGCCAAGCCGTTGGTGCATCAGCGAACTTCCCGCCTGTGTTTCCTCCTTTTCAAATCACGGGAATTTACGATGATATTTCAGTGAGCCGGCTTGGGCTTACGGATGGAGGTGTGTTTGATAATATAGGTATTACCGGATTGCTTGATGAGCATTGCAATCACATAATAGCGAGTGATACAGGCGGGTTGCTTTATCCTACGCAACGATCATCATCAGGGCGGCTCGGTATGAGTTCTCGTATTCTCAGTATACTTACTAACCGTGAGGCAGCTCAAACAAAAGCGGGTTTACTGGAAAGGTATCGGGACTCATCAGGGCTCAGCCGCGAATTAGCCTTTATACATGAGTTAGACAATGGGGAGGCAGTCAGCGCGCAGCCGTCAAACTGCAAACAAAAAATTGAGAGTATTGCGCAGCGATTGAGTCATTTACAAGAAATGCGAGAGCTGCATGGATTGGCCATGTTCACGATTGATTCCGATGAAGTGCAAGAGGACGAAACGTTGCCGATAGCGTCCAGTGATTTACAAAATGTAAGGACTGACCTTGATGCATTTGGTGATATTGAAATGTACGCTTTAATGAATCAGGGGTACAAAAATACTGATCACTATATTCGGCGCTATATGAATCCCAAGTCTGATGAAAATATATTCAGTGACCCGAAGGATCGTTTTCGTTATCGAAATCATCCGTATCCCTATACTTCAAGTTCTAGTTGGAGTATTGGTAATACATCCCCTTGGCATGCTTCCCTGGTAAAAAAACAAGCATTAGCCCAAACCATGGTGAAGGCTGCAAAACACCGGTTCTTTCGTGCTTTGCGCATGAAGTTATTTCTCCCCTGGGCCTTTACGCTGGCTATGGTCGGATTATTCTTGTGGTACTTGATGGGTAGGGAAGTATCGTTTCATTCGATGTTGCATGTATTTTCCAATTTTTCAATTCAGAAATACACTTCTGTCTTTTCATTCATACCCGATAACTGGGCTGAATTAAATTTTGGCGTATTGCCCATAATAGGCGTGCTTGTGGGAACAGTGTTAGTTATTGGCACTATCAAAAAATATTGGTTTTTCGTGGTCGATTTTTTAAAGCAACATTCGCATTTGCGTACCTCCCGCTTAATGGCAAAGTTGGGGCGCTGGCCGCAAAGTTATAAAGGTAATCTTTTCTGGTTTGTATGGGCGCCCCTGCCTATTATCGCTGTAACGACGATGGCAATATTTGCTCTCTTTAGCCATTTTTTTTATCACTACCCAATGCTGAGAAAAACACGTATCAAACAACGTAATAAGTAATTCAGCTGTAGGTGGGATTATGGGGTGTGCTGCTTGATGTAATGTACAAGAGATCCCGCGCCAACGACATGACGCATAAACTAATTTTACATTATGAATGTAATGAAAAAAATCTATTAAAAGCGAGTCGCTATTTAACGGCGACTGCTCTTTCTACTAAAGCATTCACCTTATTGGCATAAGCACGATTAACCTGAACGTTAATACTAACGACATCCTTTTCACCTGGTTTTAAATCGCCGCGTAAGGTTTGCCTGGTTTGTCGCATGATCCCTGCTTTGTCCGGGTATCTGACCTGTATGACCAGACCACTGACAGCCACAGGTGTTGTGTTGTGTAGTTCAATTGCTATTCTATTATTGCGGTCCAGTCCTGTGCGTATTTTAATATATTTTCCGGGATTATCAGCCATATCCAGTTTGGCTAGTGAAGCATAGGCAGATTTTCCAGCATCACCACTGTTACTTGAAGCTTTGGCGTAATAAGCTTTTGCTTCGCTATATCGATTCTCACTTTTAGCAATATCACCTAATGCATTGTAGGCATTCGCAGTCGGTAGCAACTTGACGCTTTTTTCAAAATCGGCTTTTGCAGAGCGACTATTATTCAGCTTTTTATTAGCCATGCCTCTCTTTAAATAATAATAAAAAAAATTACTATTTAAATTGATTGCTTTATTGTACTGATTAACGGCTGTTTTATATCGTTTGTTCTTATCTTCAATATCTCCCAGTAGCGATTGAAAATGCCCTTCTCGAGGTTCTATTTTTATCGCTTGTTTAACCAGGGATCTTGCCTGGCTGATTTGATTTTTTGAAACTGCTTTTTGTGCTTTTTCGTATTTATCATAAGCAGGTTTGCTTTTTTTCAGGCGAGCCATCATTTTTTTATAGCGCTCACGACCCATGGTCCCACCTTTGGGTAAGCTTGCGGCTATTCTGATATTATTTTGTACGCGTTCAGCAGAAGCGGGATGACTGGAGAAAAGACCGCTCAACCAGTCTTGCCTTTTTTCCTTGGAAAGTTTTACGAACGTTTTTTGTAACTCAACAGCACCCTGCGGATCGTAGCCAGCAAGTGACATGTATTTCATGCCGTATTGATCGGATTCACGCTCGGCATCACGTCCGTATTTCTGGTTTACTAATTGCGCGCCCAATGAAGATCCTAGCTCGGCAATATTTGCATATTGGTTGCCTTCGGTAGCAATAGCAGATGCCAGTACCAGTCCTTGTAACAACATGCCACGTTGCATGCCCTGGGCGCCATGCTTCGCCGCAGCGTGAACGATTTCATGTCCTAGTACTGCTGCCAGTTCTGCTTCACTGTTCAGCTCAGTGAGTAAGCCACGGTTTATGGCAATCTTTCCACCGGGTAATGCCCAGGCATTGGGAACGGAATTATTAAGTACCTTAAATTCATAAGGGAGTTTTCGGTCACTAACTGCTGCCAGTCGTTGGCCTATCTCGCTAACGTATGCTTGTACTTTGGCGTCCACTTCATAGTCGCCGCCTTGTGATTGCCGCATAGGTGCATATAGCTGCTTTCCCTGACTAAGTTCCCAGGATTCCGACACCAGGCTTAATTCATTTTTACCGGTAACCGGATTGGTGCTACAGCCTGTCGCCACCAATACAGACAGTAATATAATAAAACCTGTGCGTTTAATCATGAGGTTCTCCTTGACATAAGCCTGCGTCCGCAAATAGTCGCGCGTTATTATCTCTCTAAATAGATAGCTATTTTAATGAACCTGTGGGTGTACGCCAGTACTAATTTTTGGCATATTCAGTTCACCCAGGCTCAGGGGCCCCTTGGCCTACTTTTCTTTAAGTACGAAGGTGACTTTCATTTTTACCCGATATTCTGTGACCTTGCCATTCTCAACTTTAACAGACTGGTCAGCTACCCAGGCACTGGTAATGTTATCCAGTGTTTTACTGGCGCGTTTAACGCCTACTTTAACGGCATCTTCAAAGTTTTTTTCAGAAGATGAAATGATTTCAGTGACTCGTGCAATAGACATAGTAAATCTCCTTTATGCTTTATTTATCTTAACAATATTCTCTATGGTTCTGTCATCTAATAGAATAACGCGATTTAGTCAAAAATAGCATCCAAAAAAGATATTTAACAAATAAATAACAGACTTTATTCAGTCCATAAAAGTATGATTGTCAGCTATATAGCCAGGAATTTATACAGGTGAATAAGGGGAGGGTGAGCTATATTGAGGGCGTCCTGATCCGATGGCTCGGATCAGGACAGAATGGTTTAGTGCTGATGACCACCAGGACCATGAACATGCCCATGTTCCAGCTCTTCAGCGGTGGCTTCTCTAACGCCTAGCACCTTGACATCAAAGTTCAATGTTATGCCTGCCAAAGGATGGTTGGCGTCAACAGTCACGTTGCCGTCTTCAATTTTTACCACTGTTACGACTCGGGCGCTGCCATCTTCTGCTGCTGTTTGAAATTGCATGCCAACCTGGATTTCTCCGGCTTCTTCAAAACGGTCAGCCGGTACTTCAGCTACCATGGCGTCATCTCGATGGCCATAAGCTTCTTCCGGTTCGATGGTCACACTCAAGGCGTCATCCACTTTTTTACCTTCCAGTGCATTTTCCAGGCCAGGAATAATGCCTCCAATGCCGTGAATAAAGGCGAACGACTCGTCGCCACTGGATTGATCAATAACAACCCCTTCATTATCTTTGAGGGTATATTCGAGTGTAACGACTGCATTCTTTGAAATTTGCATACTGGGCCTTTAGGGATGATACGAAAAAGAGTGCTAAGAATACTGAAATTGCGGGGAAAAATCCAAATTATTTGCACTTAGACTGTAAAATCTACCTGTGGGGGGGCTTCTTCACTGTTGTTAGCGTAGGTTTGTTCAATAACATTTGAGGGTGATTTTGTTGGCGATTCGGGTTCATTATTAGCATTTTTAGATTTTTCAGCCAATAAATCGGCCTGTGCCTCAGCGGCCATTTGTGTGGCTTGAGATGCAACGGCCCTGTCTTGAGATGATGGTTGAGCAGGAGCCAGTGCTGCACGTCGAATAACCTGTGCTTTCTTTAATGCCGCTTGCGGGTCATCTGGCCTGGAAGCATCAATACTGACTTCACCGCCTGTCGCATACTGACGGCCATCAGGGCCACGTTCATATTCAAATTGCGCACCACCGCGCGCATACTGGCCAGCAACACCTTTATGCGCAGCCTCGTGTGCACGTACTTCGCGATCACGTTGAGCCAGCTTTTGTACTTCTGCTCGTTCCTGTTCAGATAATTGCAGGGAGCTTTTCTGTTTGGCTGATGATTTTTCATCATCATGCTGGCCCGATTGATTATCACGCTTGCTTTGTTGTTCCGATTTATTACCCGTGTCAGTACGAGCGGCCGGCTCAACGGCAACGGGCATGGGTGTCACTACAGGTATTGAAGGTATGCTAGGAGGTATGATCATGGGATTGTGATTTAGCCAAAGGCCCGAAGGCGAGGCTAAGCCTCTTCGTCGAACAGACTGCCGATGGTTTTATCAATGGTTTCAAGCACTTTTGCTGACGCCTGTACTTGTAGTTCATTGGCTTTCAAATCTACAATCGAAGTCGTGAGTTGCTCAGTCGATAGCCCGGGGCCAGACTTGGCAATATCGGCGGCATTTTTGCGCATACCCGAGAGTCCTTTCTGGATGCCTAATAGCGATGAATTCAAGGCACTAATTTCACTCATTCAGGTGCTCCTGTCATACGACGGATAAGATAAGTATCCACTCCTTATATGTAACGTCATGTCAGCCGGAAAACTTTAGCCTGATTATGGCACTATTTTAAAATATACAGAAAATACAAAGACTTACTATCTATGTGAATTTCCTTCTTAGCATTAAGTGTGACCCGGTTCTCCATTTTCGGAGTCCTGATTTCTGCCCATGCTATGGATGGCAGCTACGGCCAGACTTGATTCTTGTTATACTCCTTTTCTTTCAACTGACTGGAATTTGTTCAATAGCTTAATGAGTCATTCAGCCAAAGTAGATCAGTATGCTGTTATGGGTAATCCAATCGCCCATAGTCAATCACCTGGCATCCATGCGCAGTTCGCCAAACAAACCGGTGAGTCGCTAGCCTATGAAGCGATACTGGTTGGCATCGATCACTTCGCTCAGGCGGTCGATGATTTTCAACAATCAGGTGGATGTGGACTCAACATTACCGTTCCCTTTAAACAACAAGCCTGGTCTCTTGCTCAGGTTAGAAGTGAGCGTGCGGAATTGGCGGGCGCTGTGAATACGTTAATGTATCAAGAGGGTCAGTGGTTTGGTGACAATACAGATGGCGTAGGTCTGGTTAATGATCTGGTTCAAAATCATCAAATAAAACTTCAAGGAAAAAAAATTCTGGTGCTCGGCGCAGGCGGCGCTGCCCGAGGAGTGCTGGCTCCACTGCTAGCTCAGCAGCCTGATGTAGTCATGATTGCAAATCGTACGGCCAGCAAAGCGCGAGAACTGGCAACGCTTTTTTCAAACCATGGAAACATCAAAGGCATGGGCTTTGATGAATTACCCGAACAACCCTTTGATTGCATTATTAATGCGACGGCAGCGAGTCTGCAAGGTGAAGTGCCGCCCATTCCAGTCGCTTGTATTGGAGCGCAGACCTGCGCTTACGACATGATGTATGCCGCGCACGCCACTGCATTTTTACAATGGGCGCAAAAAAATGGCGCGCAATCATGTATCGATGGTTTAGGGATGCTGGTTGAACAAGCGGCCGAGTCATTTTATATCTGGCGTCATGTGCGGCCGCAAACGGAGCCAGTGATTACATACTTGCGAGAAAAAATGCTATCCAGTCTGGAAGGTTGAGCCGCAGCAAACTCCTGGCCTTATAAGCAATTAGTTATAACTGTTACGACGATCAGACTTTCGACGATCAACACCACTCCAATTGCTCATGTAACTTTTTCTGTTGCGCCGTTCATTGTATTCATTGCGATCATGTAACGGGCGAGCATATAACTCACTGCCTTCAAAATCGGCGCCATTCAGACGAGCAATAATATCGATGCCCTGTTTGTTGTTGTTAATGATGACATGCCCGTAACAAAGAGGGCGGCCTTCTTTATTCGTAGTTTGTACAATCTTGTATCTTACATTGCCCATCCGACCAATTAACTTCCTCAGTGCCAGGACTGAGGTTCTTCTGGGCAGATTGCCGACAAAAATTTCCATATCTTTTCCCTGATATTCTACTGATGGTGCGTATTATGCACTGATTAGTACTGATTTTTCAATTTTACATAATGAGCAGCTGCATATGTTAGATACTCTTGTTCCTTTTCGGTCAGAGCGCGTTGTTGCCTTGCAGGGCTGCCGACCCACAAATAACCCCCGGCAAGCGTCTTTCCGGGAGACACTAAACTCCCGGCAGCTAGCATTGCACCAGGTTCCAGTATGGCGCCGTCCATAATGATGCTGCCCATTCCAATCAAGCAGTTATTGCCGATACGGCATCCGTGTAAAATAACGCCATGGCCGACCGTCACATCGTCACCGACGTGTAAAGCAAAACCACCCGGTTGGTATATACTGTCATGCGTTACGTGTAAAACGGCATTGTCTTGTATATTGGTTCGGCTACCTATGCGTATTTTGTTAATGTCTGCGCGGATGACGGCCTGAGGCCAGACTGAACTATCATGGCCAATTTTTACGTCACCGATAACATCAGCAGCAGGATCAACATAACATGAAGAAGGTATCACCGGGTGTAGGTCATTGAAGGGTCGGATGCTCATGCTGGCTCCATCAGTCGCTATCAATTTAGGGATTAATAAAATTCTTGTGTACTTTTCTAGTATAACGCGATCATGAGTATGAATCTTAACAATGGCCAACAAACTACATTATTAAATTTTAAAACGAAGTATAACCAACGCTTATGAATGAAGCCGTCACTGTTGCATTAACCAGTTCAAGCCCGACATTAACCGAGCCATTAAATTTATTGTCCGCTCAGCTATCACTGCCTGTGCATAAACAAGGCCATGATGAGGCGGATTATTATTTGTTACTGGAAACACATCCAACGCCCCCAGGCTATCGATGTTTATTACAAAAAACGGGTAGCAAGGCGCCCGGCCCGGTCATGGTGGACTTTACTGCCGGGCAAGCTGCTCATAGAAGACAATTTGGCGGCGGGCGTAAGCAAACACTGGCTCGCGCTGTCGGTATCCGTTCGGGTTTTAATCCTGTGATTCTGGACGTTACTGGCGGGCTGGGTAAAGATGCTTTTGTACTTGCAAGCCTGGGTTGTACGATCACGATACTTGAGCGTAAAGCTGTGATTTATGCCTTGTTAAAAAATGGCATCGAGCGCGCTCAGTATCATGATAACACCAAAGCCATTGCTAATAGGCTCGAATTAATTCATACCGATGCTGTTGAATATTTATCTCGACTTCAGTCAGATCAGCAACCCGACGTCATATACCTGGACCCGATGTACCCATCACGTGATAAAAGCGCGCTGGTTAAAAAAGAAATGCAATATTTTCATGACATAGCGGGTAGAGATGACGATGCTGGTGAATTACTTTTACAAGCATTAAGCTCAGGTGTTCGACGGGTTGTTGTTAAAAGGCCCGCCAAAGCGAAAACGCTCACAGACAAAATACCCGATACGGTAGTGAGTAGTAAAAATACACGTTATGATATCTACCTGAATCATTAACACCAACAAAGTCATATGCACTGATCAACAAATTGGACATTAGCATGGAACATAAAATCACTGACCTGGAAATTCGCATCACCCATCAGGATGCTTCTATTGATGAACTCACACGTACGGTTTTGGAACAGGAAAAGCTGATTCGTAAAATGCAACAGGACATGAAAGCAATACGCAATCAATTAAAAGAATTCTCCAATATCGCCCATAGTTCGGAAGAAGCGCCACCTCCGCATTATTAACAGCCATTTCCCTGTGAAGAAAAAACATGACTGATGCATTAATACAAATACTGGTATTGCTTGGTCTCGGCGTTGGCTGGTCGATTATAAAGCCAGCCGGTCTGGATATTGTCGTCGTACGAAATGCATTAACCAACACGGTGTATTATGTGTTTTTGCCAGCGTTGGTATTAAATATACTCTGGCATGCTCAAATTGATATAACCAGTGTCAAGATTTCCATTAGCGCAATCAGCGGCATACTTGGCAGTCTTGTGCTTGCGATATTGGTTTGTCGACTTTGTAACAGCCAACGTGCCATCGCTGGTGCCATGATATTGGCAGCCACTTTTCCTAACGCCACCTACCTGGGTTTACCTTTACTGGAAAATACATTCGGTGCCTGGGCCAGAAGTATTGCCATTCAGTTTGATATGTTTGCATGCTTACCACTGGTATTAACCGTGGGTATAGTCATTGCGAATCGTTATGGTAATAATCCTCAACCGATGCACCCGGTATTGTCGTTACTAAGAGTTGTTCCACTATGGGCCGCCGCACTGGCAGTAACCTTGAATTTATCCAAGGTAAAACCCATCGCCTGGCTAGATGGGTTGTTGGAGATGATGAGTCATGCAGTTATTCCATTAATGTTATTTGCGGCAGGCCTGGCATTAACGCGCGGGCTAAAAGAATGGCGTAGTTTGCCTACTGTCATCCCCGTGGCAGTGATTCAACTATTCATCATGCCATTGATCGTTTGGCAAGTTGGGGCCACAACCGGAATCAGTGGAGAAACGTTACGTGCCTTGGTCATTGAAGGGGCTTTGCCCAGTATGGCATTGGGCATAGTATTGTGTGATCGTTTTGGTTTGAATACGGGCGTCTATGCGGCCGCGATGACACTAACAACCGTGCTAAGCTTTTTCACCTTGCCGCTGTGGTACCACTGGATATAATTTCTTAGTTCGCACTGAGACGAGCGGCGTGTACTTAAGCGTAACATGCTTAAAATGAGTTATTGCGAGCACCCAGAGGGCATAAACTCCGTGCGGCAATCTTTTACCTTTGCACTCCGTTACACAGAGATTGCCGCGCTAGCGCTCGCAATGACAATTTGGAATTACATGCCACTGCAAACGCTGCGAAATCATATTAAAAAAATAGTGCTATCTATTTAATCGACTAATTTATAATTAGCCTGCTACAGTCAGCTCGTCATTATCTCTCGAGCAATCGATATGTAACTCGAATTGTTCGGGTGATTCAAATTCCTGAGTGAGTATCCAGAACTGGCTGATGTTTTTATCCAGGTCATTCAATGATTGGATGGTATTGCGTATACGTTCGCGGTCGAAGAAAGCAAAGGGCTCATCCAGAATGATAAATTGTTTACCCTGATGGCCGGCTTCCACCAGTGCTTTTGAAATGGCGAGTCTGACGGCAAGCATGATCTGTCTTTGGGTGCCACTGGAGAGTTCGTCGAGGTCGGCAAAGTCATTTTTTTCGGTGGCGAATACGCGCACTTGCAAGTTGTCACCAATTTGAATTTGCTTGTAACGCCCTTCGGTAAGTTTTGGCATGACGGTGGCGGTGTACTTGCTTAAGACCTGATTAAAGTGACTATAAATATTGTTACAGGTTCCTGTTGCCAGTTTTAAAGCCATCTCACGAACTTGAATACGTTGCTGATGTTCGTTCAGTTTGGGTTGCATGTTACTAATAACAGTTTGCAGGTCGTCAGCTTCTTGCTGGCGCTTTTGAATGTCTTCAATTTCACGATTAAGTTTGGCCAGTTTTTCTGTTTGTTCTTCGTTGAGCTTATCCAGTTTGGCAATGCGTGTCGCAATATCTTCACGTAGCGCTGCTGTGTCATTGGCATTGTCATCCAGTAAGCTATTCATGTTTTGCTGATGGTCAGCGAAAACCTGCTCCGACAAAAAAGTACTGCCGTCGTTTTCAGCAAAATTTTCCAGCGCAGCCTTGAGAGGCTTATG
>Ga0316205_10003549_pt1 | contig 14619 bp, 15 predicted proteins | sample 3monthpyrite_MG_FD_204941 | JGI IMG/M metagenome (GOLD analysis project Ga0316205, IMG submission 204941) | Microbial mat bacterial communities from mineral coupon in-situ incubated in ocean water Damariscotta River, Maine, United States -... | ecosystem: Environmental > Aquatic > Marine >... | reverse complement strand
AATAGTTGCCTTTGGCACTAGAAATCGGCCGGCCTAGCCCCCATAATCAAGTCATAATCAACGACCCCACATAAGCGGGGCTATAAAAAGGCTGAAAAATGGCTGCGGATAAGCAAAACCTGCAAGACGCGTTTTTAAATAACGTGCGCAAAGAAAAAAACCCTGTCACCGTGTTTTTGGTCAACGGCGTGAAGCTGCAAGGGGTTATCACCTGGTTTGACAATTTTTGCGTGCTGTTGCGCCGTGACGGGGCCTCCCAACTGGTGTATAAACACGCGATATCGACCATTATGCCCTCGCAGCCCGTGCATCTTTATGATTCCGAGGATAACGCTTAATTGACCGAAAAACTCCGCGCCGCCGTTCTGCACCCTGATTTCAAGGGCAGGGGTGATGCGCGACGCCTGCCTGAAAATGCAATGGCAGAAGCGGTCAGCCTTGCCGAGGCGCTCGAGCTTGATGTTTGCCGGGCCATTGTTGTGCCGGTCAGCAAACCCAAGGCTGGTGAGCTTTTTGGCACTGGCAAAGTTGAAGAGCTGGCAAAAATTTTTGAAAATGAAGAGGTCGAGCTGGTGGTGGTTGACGGGCCGCTTTCGCCCATCCAGCAGCGCAACCTTGAACAGCGTTGGCAGGTCAAGGTGCTGGACCGCACCGGGCTTATTCTGGAAATATTCGGGGATAGGGCGGCCACCCGCGAAGGGGTGCTGCAGGTAGACCTCGCGCATCTGACCTATCAAAAATCTCGGCTTGTGCGTAGCTGGACCCACCTCGAGCGCCAGCGTGGCGCCATGGGCACCGTCGGCGGCCCAGGCGAAACCCAGATCGAAAGCGACCGTCGCGCGATTTCCGATGCGATTGTAAGGATCAAGGCCCAGCTCGCAAAGGTGGTGAAAACCCGCGCCTTGCACCGTGCGGCGCGCAAAAAAATCCCATATCCCATTGTGGCACTGGTTGGCTATACCAATGCCGGTAAATCCAGCATTTTCAACCGGATGACAGGCGCGAGCGTGCTCGAAAAAGATATGCTTTTCGCGACGCTGGACCCAACAATGCGCGCCATAGAGCTGCCAAACGGCCGCAAGGTTATTTTGTCGGATACCGTTGGTTTTATCTCCAATCTGCCCACACAGCTGGTGGCCGCCTTTCGTGCAACTCTGGAGGAGGTGCTGGACGCCGATCTTATCATCCATGTCCGCGATATTTCGCATGTGGATACCGAGGCGCAGGCGGAAGATGTGCGCGAAATTCTCGCTTCACTCGGGGTTGCGGATGCGCAATCCAGCGCCATGCTTGAAGTGTGGAACAAAGCCGACCTGTTAGCCGATGCCGACCGCGCCGCGCTGGAAACCATCGCCGAACGCTCGCCGAAAATCTGTGTGATGTCGGCGCTCACCGGTGTGGGTATGACCACGTTGTTTGAAGCAATTGATGCAAGCCTCGCCGAGCCGGTTTTGGAAGAGGCGCTCGATATCGGCTTTGCCGAGGGCAAGGCGCGCGCATGGCTGTTTTCCAACAATCTGGTGCTGAGCGAGGCGCAAAACGAGCAGGGCTATAAGGTTAAAGTGCGCTGGACCGAACGGCAAAAGAACCAGTTTGCCAGGATGTAATTCGCGCATAATAGATATTATGTTACTATTGGGCTAGCTGGCCACACGGTATCGGGCATATATGTAGATGAAAAAACGGGCAATTTTGATCGCCGGGCCTACGGCTTCGGGTAAATCTTCGCTGGCACTGCGCCTTGCCGAGGCCGTTAATGGTATAATAATCAACGCCGATGCGCTGCAGGTCTATGACAATTGGCGGGTTTTAACCGCGCGGCCCGCCGAAAACGACCTGGCACTGGCACCGCATTTTCTTTATGGGCATGTGCAAAAAAACGCCCGTTACTCGGTTGGTATATGGATTAAGGAAGTCTCCCATATACTTGATAGTGAAGGTAAAATACCAATTATTGTTGGCGGCACCGGCCTTTACTTTACCGCCCTTACCACGGGGCTTTCCGATATTCCGCATATTCCACCCGCCATTCGGTCACGTGGCGACAAGATGCGCCTGTCACATGGCGCTGAATTGTTTCGTGAAGACCTAAAGTTACGCGACCCGCAAACCCTCGCCACCCTCGATAAAAACAACCCGGCGCGATTGCAGCGCGCCTGGGAGGTTTTGGAAACGACGGGCAAGGGCCTGCATTACTGGCACGCCCGCCCTGCCCGCGCGCTATTACCACTTGAAGAAACCGTGCCTATCTTATTGAATTGGAACCGTTCTGATTTAAACCAGCGCATAGATACCCGGTTTGACAGGATGATGGAAACAGGCGCGGTTGAGGAATGCGCACAGGCGCGGGCGGAAGGATTTGCCCCTGATCTGCCAGCCAACCGCGCTATCGGTGCGGCCCAGATTATTGACGCTATTGATGGTAAGATAACCATGCAAGATGCTGTTATTAAATCTAAAATACTTACCCACCAATTTGCCAAACGCCAGCGCAACTGGTTTCGCAACAAAATGCAGGATTGGCAGCAGATCGATATGTCATCAAAGCCGGACCTCACCATGCATACCCGTGAAATCGCGGAGGCAGCAAGCTAAGCTACTGGACTCCCACGCCGAATCCGGCTTTGCCTGATAATTTATTTTCAAATAACGCTTGCAATCAAATCCTGAATGTCCGATTCTTGCCCAAAAAGCAGAAAAATCGAGGAAAATTTTGCGCACCCCCGTAACCGATCCCGAAACACTCGGGAACCGCATCGCAAGCCATATACTTTCAGGTAACGCGCCGCAAAAGCGCGATCGCCATAGTGTCGCCATGGCCGATAATCACCACCTCATCTGGATCACTCGCGGTGGCGGGCGCGCATTTATTGATAGCACCCGGCAAGGTTTCGGCTCCAATACGGCCATGTTTATCCCGGCCGACACCCTGTTTCACCTCGATCTTTCCCACGGAAGCATTGGCTGGCAAGTTAGCATTCCGGCCAGATTGCGCATGCCGCTGCCGCAAAAGCCGCTGCTGACATCGGTGTCAAAGCCGCTTCACCACCGCCAGCTCAGCAATGCTTTTTCGGCGGTGCAGGAGGAATTTATCACCAGCCAAGCCCTGCGCGGCACGGCGCTTATTTATTCTGTTGGTCTGCTTGCGGTGCTTTTCAACCGGATCGACACCAGCAAAAACCGCAAAGAGCTTGAAACAGACACCGCCAAGCGCCGCTTGATGCGCCGTTTTTTAAACCGGCTGAACGACCGGTACGCCACCCATGATACCGTGCGCGATTACGCGGTGAATCTGGGGGTAACCACCACCCATCTCACCCGGGTTTGCCGCGAAACCGCCGGCAAGCCGGCCACGCTTTTTATCCGCGAAAAAACCATGGAAGAAGCCAAGTTTTTGCTGATGGAAACCGATCAAAAAGTCGGCATCATCGCCCGCGATCTCGGCTTCAGAACTCCCGCCTATTTTACCCGCGTTTTTTCCGAATCAACCGGGATGTCGCCCAGGGCATTCAGAAATACCCAGCGCCGTTAACGCAAATGCGCCATTTTATGGCGAATTATTGCCGCGGAATGCTTTTCAATGTTTACTTTTCCCACACCGTTGCACCGCATTCATTTAAGAGGTTTCCATGATGTTTTCCAAACCTGTATCCGGCATCGCAGCGGCGCTCACCCTTTCAGCCTGTGCGGGCCAGCATCTCCAATGCGCATGTTGCCTTTTTAGCGGTGGCCTAAACAGCAGTTATCCGCTTAACTAAGGCGCAACAAATGCCAGAGTCGGGCGCGCCAGCCGGGGGGCCCTTTTTTTACCGGAGACATCATGCCACAAAATATCCTCGAGCAGCTCGACAACACCCGCGACGCCGCCCTTGAGCGCCTGTTTGCGCTGTTGCGGATCAAAAGCATTTCCACCGACCCGGCCTATAAAGACAATTGCCGCGCCGCGGCAGACTGGTTGGTGGCCGACCTTGAAAGCATCGGGTTTCAGGCCTCGCGGCGCGATACCAGCGGCCACCCGATGGTGGTGGCCCATTCCGGCGGCAGCGGCCCGCATATCCTGTTTTATGGCCATTATGATGTGCAACCGGTTGACCCGCTGGCATTGTGGCACCGCCCGCCATTTGAGCCGGCATTGGAAGAAACCCCGGCCGGCACCGTGATCAGGGCGCGGGGGGCATCAGATGATAAAGGCCAGTTGATGACCTTTATCGAGGCCTGCCGCGCCTTCAAGGCGGTAACGGGCGCCCTGCCCGCCAATATCACCATTTTGCTGGAGGGTGAGGAGGAAAGCGGCTCGCCGTCGCTGATTCCGTTTCTGAAGAAAAACGCCGACGAGCTGCGGGCTGACTATGCGCTGGTTTGTGATACCGGCATGTGGAACCCCGAAACCCCCGCGATCACCACCATGCTGCGCGGTCTGGTCAGCGAGGATTTCACCATCCACGCCGCCAGTCGTGACCTCCATTCCGGCATGTATGGCGGCCCCGCGGTCAACCCCAACCGGGTGTTGGCCAAGCTGCTGGCGGGCCTGCATGACGAGGAGGGCCGCGTCACCCTGCCCGGCTTTTATGAGGGCGTGGAGCCGGTTTCAAACACCATAAAAGCCCAGTGGGATAGCCTGAATTTCAGCGCGGAAGACTTTTTGGGTAATGTCGGCCTGAGCCACCCGGCGGGCGAAAAGGCCTTTTCGGCGCTGGAGCAGATCTGGGCACGGCCAACCTGCGATATCAATGGCATCTGGGGTGGCTATACCGGTGCCGGGTTCAAAACCGTGCTGCCCGCCGAAGCCAGCGCCAAGGTCAGCTTCCGGCTGGTTGGAGATCAGGATCATGAGGCGATTCAGGCGGCCTTTCGCAAATATCTGGAAGATGGTTTGCCCGAAGATTGCACGATTTCCTATCGTGCCAAAGATGGCGCCGGGGCCACCAATATGCCGATAGATGCCCCCTATTTTGCCGCCGCCCGGCAGGCGCTTAGCGATGAATGGCCGCGCGAGGCGGTTTTCGTCGGTTGTGGCGGTTCTATCCCGATTGTCGGGCATTTTCAAAAATATCTGGGGATGAATTCGATGCTGATCGGCTTTGGGCTGGAGGATGACCAAATCCACTCACCCAACGAAAAATACAGCCTGAACAGTTTCCAAAAAGGCGCGCGCTCATGGGTGCGTATTTTGCATGCGCTAGCGAATTAGCCGCGCCCGCCCGCCGCGCCGCTTGGGCGTAGCCGATAGCTCGGCCACAGAGTCGCGCAATATCCCGCTCATCGGGTGTAAAGGGTGCAAGGGCGCATATTGCGCCAGCAGCCGCGCCGATGCCGCCCGGATTTCACCGGCGTTGCGCGGCTCCAGCGCCCAATCCAAAAAGATAGAGCGGCACTCGGCGGCAGAAATGCCGTTTATTTTATAGGCGTCGGCAATCAGGCCGCGCGGGTCATCCGGATTTTTCATTTTCCCCCTTTAGCCGCTTTCAAGTTTTTGGTCTATTAAAACTTTCATATCTTCTCTGGCGGTGCGCAATGCCCGCGCCACCGCGTCGATATCGGGTTTTCCGCAGGCTCTGGCAAGCAATTGCGCCGCGCCAAGCCCTGCGGTTTCTGGGTCAAAGGTGCCGCTCACGGCCAAGCGGCTTATTTGTTGCACACAATGATATAGCGAAAGCGCTTTTTCAATGCGCGCGGTTTCGGCTTGTGCCAGCCACCCTGCCCCTGCCAGCGCCGCCACCTTTTGCCCGGGTTTCGCCCCGGAAATAAGCCCGCCTGCCTGCACCAAAAGCTCAAGGTCCATCAACCCGCCTGCGCCGTTTTTTACATCCCACACCGATTTTTCACTTTTGGCCTCTGCCAGCCGGGCGCGCATATCACGCAAAGACTGCAACACCTTTTTGGCCTCATGTTCCCGGGCCAATACCTCGGAAATTATGGCCTCAACCTTGGCCGCAACGGGGCCCGCCACAGTGCGGGCCCGCAAAAGCGCCATATGTTCCCAATCCCACGCCTCGTTTCTCTGATAGTTCTCGAATGCCCGCAGCGCGGTTGCCACCGGCCCTTGCCGCCCCGATGGGCGCAGCCGCATATCCACCGCGTAAAGCCCGCCTTTCGAGGTGGAAACCGTAAGCGCCGAAACCAGCGCCTGCGTAAAACGGGCATAATAGGGCTGAATGGCCAGCGGGCGCTTGCCGGTGCTTTCGGTGGCACCATCGGCGTCATAAACCACGATCAGGTCAAGATCAGACGAAACCGTCATTTCGCGCGAGCCGAGTTTGCCCATAGCAATAACCGCCGCGCCCTTGCCCGGTGGCGGCCCGTGGCGCAGCGAAAAATGCGCGGTAACCGCACCAAAAAGGCCCAGAATACAGGCTTCGGCAATGTTGGAATAGGCGCTGGCGGTTTCTGAAGTGTCGGCAATGCCGCGCAGCAGTTGCACCCCGACCCGAAAGCGCTGATCCTGCGCCCAAATACGCACGGCGTCGAGCTTTTGCTCATAGTCGTCACATTGCGCCAACTCCGCATCCAGAGATTGGCAGAGCGCCGGGAGCGGCGGCAACGGTGTAAAAAACTCCGGCCCGATTACCGCTTCGAGCACCCGCGCATTGCGGCCCAGATAATGCGCCAAATCGGGTGCCATCGTGCAGATATCGATCACTAAATCCAGCAAGTCGGGGTTGGCCTTGAACAGCGAGAATATTTGCACCCCCGAAGGCAGGCCACGCAAGAACCCGTCAAACTGGATCAGGGCTTCATCGGGCTTTTGCGCGCGGCACAGGCTGGAAAGGATCTGCGGCTTCAGGCCGGCAAATATCCGGCGCGCCCTCTCCGAGCGCAGGGCCGGATAAGAGAGCCAGCCAGCGGTTATTTCTTCGGCATGCTCGGGGGCCGCCCATTCTATGGTTTCGGTTTTCGTCGCTTTGCCGTCATCGAAAAAGGCTTCGGTAACCTTATGGACAAGGTGCAACCGTCTCAGGGTATCGGCTTCAAACGCCTGCCAATGATCAAAACCACAAAAAACCGCCAGTTGGGCGCGCTTATCCGGGTCTTCGGGAATAGTGTGGGACTGGGCGTCATCCATCATTTGAATGCGGTGTTCGATGGTGCGGTGGTGGCGGTAGGCGTCCATCAGGGTATCGGATACCTCATCCGGCACCAACCCGCGCGCCGCCAAAGCCCTTAGCGCGCCGCAGGTGTCGCGCATCCGCAGGGATTTATCTTTACCACCAATGATGATCTGCTGGGTTTGCGCAAAAAACTCGATTTCCCGAATACCGCCCTGACCGAGCTTCATATTGTGGCCCGCCACCCCGATCGGCCCGTGCAGGCCTTTATGCGAGCGGATGCGCTGGCGCATTTCAAGGGCGTCATCAATGGCGGCATAGTCAAGATGACGCCGCCACACGAAAGGCTCCAGCCGCTTCAAAAATTCCTCACCGGCCTCAATAGCCCCGGCGCAGGCCCGCGCCTTGATAAACGCGGCCCGCTCCCATGTGCGCCCGAGGCTTTCATAATAGCGCTCGGCGGGCTCTGTTGCGATGCAAACAGGCGTGACAGAAGCATCGGGCCGCAACCGAAGATCAGTGCGAAAAACATAGCCCTGCGCCGTATTTTCCGACAAGAGTTTGATCAATCTTTTGGTGACCCGAATGAAAGCGGCCCGCAACTCGCCCCATTTTTCCGGCGGGTGGCGGGTTTCGTCAAACAGGATAATCAGATCAATATCCGAAGAATAATTCAACTCATAAGCACCCATTTTGCCCATGGCCAGCGCAAACATGCCAGCGGCTTCACCGGGGTCGGCATCCAGTTTGCCCCGCGCCACCTCGGCATTGACCAAAAATTGCAGGCCGGCCGCCACAGCGGCATCGGCAAGCCTTGTCAGCGCCGCCGTCACCTGTTCCAGCGTCCATATTCCGCCAATATCGGCCAGCGCAATTAAAAGGGCGGCGCGGCGTTTTGCCCTGCGCAGGCTGTCGGAAAGGCGCGCAAAACTGCTATCGTCAAAGCTCAGCAGCGCCTCAAAACTTGCCTGAACCGGTTGGCTGGCAACGCTTTCCAGCCAAGCATGCTCGCGCATGATCGATGCGTGTAAATAGGCGCTGCATCCGGCTGTGCCTTCAATCAGGGCGAGCAACCCTTCCGGCAAGCCCCGAAAAAGGGCGCGCGCTTCGGCCCCGCGCACAGGGTCAAAACCCTTGGGCGCATTTTTCACCTGATCAAGGCGCATTTACCGTCCTTCGTATTTTGGCGGGCGTTTTTCCATGAATGCCAACACACCCTCGGTAAAATCGCGGGTTTTGCCGGCCTTGCCCTGCAAATGGGCCTCAAGCGCCAATTGCTCTTCCAATGTTTTGTCAAAACTGGCGCGAATGGCCCGTTTGATATATTTATAGGCCTTGGTCGGGCCTTTTGCCAATTTGTCGGCGCGCTCTTGCACCGTGGCTGCAAAGGATTCATCAGGCACGCTTTCCCAGATCATGCCCCATTTTTCGGCTTGGTCGGCAGAAATTTTATCGGCAAAAAGCGCGGCCCCCATGGCCTTGGCAAGGCCCATTTGCCGCGGCAGCAAATAGGTGCCGCCAAAGTCGGGTATCAGGCCGATGCGCGCAAAAGCTTGCAGAAAATACGCTGATTGCGCCGCGATCACCACATCGGCAGCCAGCGCCAGGTTGGCCCCCGCCCCTGCCGCCGCGCCATTGACGGCAGATATGGTCGGAATCGGGCATTCATAAATTGCTCTCAGAAGCGGCTCGTATTCTTCAAGCAAGGTGCGCTCAAGGTCGATATCCGCGGCGTTTTTCCGGTCTCCCAAATCCTGCCCCGAGCAAAAGCCACGCCCTGCACCGGTAAAAATCACCACCCGCCCGTCAAGCGGCGCGTGCTTGACGGCATGCAGCAGGTCTAACCGCATTTGCGCATTTATCCCGTTCATCACCTCGGGGCGATTCAGCGTGATTTTGACCACATTGTCCTTGGCTTCATAGATAATGGATTCATATATCATGGCGCTCTCCTGAATTTTCCCTAGCCTAGGCGGAAACTCAGGGAAGGAAAAGCCCGAACATGGGGTTTTGCGCCACGCGGGTGCTCAATGGCCTGCTGCTTGCCGGGGCAAAGGCCGGATCAAAATCCGGCTGCCCCGCACGATCATGCGCGGGGCAGACCTTTGATCTTTTTTTAAACCTGGAATCGCGCTTATGCGGCGCATCAGCCCGCACTGGCCCGCCAGGCGGCAAGGGCTGCATTATCAGCGGCGGGCGCCGCGGCGGGCTCTGCTGACGTGGTCGGCGGCGGCGGAATATTGGCGTTATAGCCGCGAAAATAATTGAGCTCTCGCGCACCAAAATAAAACGAAACCACGGCACCAAGCAGCCACCACAATGGGTCCGGTATATAGGCAAGCCCCTGCATACGCACCGAAAACCCCTCCGGGTCAGCCATTGCATAGGCAAATAGCCCGATGGTTGCCAGCGCCATCATCGGCCTTGGCAAACGGTTTAGCGCGTTTACAAACCTGTCAAACCAGCCGGTTGAGCTTTGGGCAAATTCGGCACCCGCCTGCGCCAGCGCCGCCTGATAGCGCGCCTGCGCCCCCATTTCGGCCTTGGTTTTGTTGATGGTGAACACCTCCGAAACCTCGGCCACCGCCCCGCCAACTTCGCGCGCGGCGCGGCCCAGCCCCAAAATACTCATGCCCAGCCCCGCACACGCGCCGCGTGTTCGGCATCCGACAAGTGAAATTTCGGCGCAATAAACGTCTCGGCGCGGGTTATCCAGCCGCCCTTGCCACCATCGCGCCTTCTGGCAAATTTGCGCAGGCTCGGGCGGTTTTCGGCTAGTTGATAATAATAATTCCGCCGGGCAATGCCATAAGCATCCACCAAAAAGGCCGGGGCTTCCGCCAGCGCCAGCGCGGCCATGCGGGCCGTATTCGGGCCAATCACACCATCGGCAATGGTTGCAAAGCCAAATTCTCCCAGCAAGCGCTGCAATATCTTCACGGCGTTGGCCCCGGCATTGACATACATATCATATACGCTTGGTTGCAGGGGTTCGGGCAGCAGGTTTATTTTGGGGGCTTCAAAATACTGTTTTTTAAATATTTCGGCCGCCTGCGCACGGCTGAGCGCCCTGACATCGCGCTTATCTACGCGCCCGTCCTGGTTGATATCCAGCCCCAGCCGCCGCATGGTGCCGATGGTCACGCCATATTTGGTGGCCCCGCCCGGGTCGTCCGGGTCATTCACATAGCCACCTTCCCGCCGGATAATTTCTTCGGTTATTTCGTCTATACTCGCCATTACACCCTCGCGCCAATTTAAGGAAAAATTGACACAAATATGAATGGCAGAGGCTAAAAAGCCGTAACCCCGGCGCGCGCTGCTGTTGCGCTAGCTTTGGGGTTCCATGTAAACACCCTGCTCTTTCAGGATGTCAATCACTTCGGCAGGCATGTATTCTTCATCATGTTTGGCCAGCACTTCGGTTGCCACAAATTCACCGTTTATATACTGGCCAGTGGCAATGGTGCCCTGCCCCTCGCCGAAAAGATCAGGCAAAACCCCCGTATACACTACCGGAATATCGGTGTTGGTATCGGTAATCACAAAGCGATGAGTCTGGCCCTTTACCCAAGAGCCTTCCTTGATCAGCCCACCGAGCCTAAAGACCTCGTCGGGGCTCGGCATTTCTTCAACCACCTCGGTCGGCGAGCGAAAAAATTGAATGCCGTCCTGAAAGGCAAACCCCATCACAACCGCAGAACTGGCTGTCAGCACGAGGCCAGCAACAACCATCTGAATTCGGCGTTTTTTCTTAAGACCAGCCATATGAACTCCTGAACTCCTGTATGCTTCCCCTCAAGATAAGCTTTTTTTTACGGAAATAAAGGGGCCATTTCCAATCCGGTGCGCTCATCAAAGCCAAGCATCAGGTTTGCGTTTTGCAAAGCCTGCCCCGAAGAACCTTTGGTGAGGTTATCCAACGCGGAAAAAACAATGGCGCGGCCGGTTTTGCGATCAGCCACAACGCCGATATGGCAATAATTAGAGCCCCTTACATGCCGCGTGGCCGGCGCCTCGCCATAGGGCAGCACATAAACAAACGGCTCATCGAGATAATAGGCAACCAACGCTTCATGCAGGGCTTCGGCCGCGCCACGCACATAAATTGTGGCCAATATGCCGCGGTTTTGCGGCAACAAATGCGGGGTAAAACTAACCTTCACCTCCCGTCCTGCCATTTTCGAGAACTCCTGATCAAACTCGCCAAGGTGGCGGTGGCTGGCTATTGCATAGGCATGGGTGCCCTCGGAAACCTCGGCGTGCAACATGCCCTCTTTAGCCCCGCGCCCCGCCCCTGAAACGCCGGTAACCAGATCAATGATAATCTCGTCAGGGTCGATCAACCCGGCTTTGAGCAGCGGCAATACCGGCAGCAATCCGGTGGCGGCATTGCAGCCGGTGCCTGCCACAAGCCGCGCTGTGCGGATATCCTCCCGGTAAAATTCGGTCAGGCCGTAAACCGCGGTTTTTTGTAGCGCAAGCGCGGCATGGTCACCGCCATACCAGCGCTTATAGTCGGCGGGGTCGCGAAGCCTAAAATCAGCTGAAAGGTCAACTATTTTAATGTGTTCTGGCAATGCCTTTATCACTCGCTGCGACGTGGCATGCGGCAGCGCACAAAACACCAGATCAACGCCGGTAAAATCGATATCCGCGATCGTGCATAGCGGCGGCAAATCAAGGTGGCGCAAATGCGGAAACACATCGCCATAGGCCATGCCGGCTTTGCGGTCGCCGCTCAGCGCGGTAATTTTTATGCCATTATGCCCGGCAAGCAGCCGCACCAACTCGGCACCGGTATAGCCACTCGCCCCCAATATCACGACATTTTTCATTCTTTACACTTTCTGCCAGTTTGACGGATGCCCCAAAAAAAGCGCCGCCAGTTCGCCTACCTTATCCACCTCGCCGGTGGTTAAATACAGCGTCTGGCCCTGCTCTTTATATCGCGGGTGCCTGTCCAGATAATCCGCCGTGGCGTCGGCAACGATTGACGGTTGTGACAAAAGCTTTGTTTGGGCAGGCAGGGCCGCGCGAAACAGGTCTTCGACAATAGGGAAATGGGTGCAGCCCAAAACGGCCGATTGCGGCTTGGGCAGGGTTTTGAGCAGCGCTTTTACATGCGCGCTTACCAGCGAGGCGGACAGCGCGGCATCACCGGCTTCAATCGCATCTACCAGCCCTTCGCAGGCATGGCCAACCACTTTCACATCCCGCGCCCTGAATTTCATTTCACGCGGGAAGGCGCCACTTTCAACGGTGGCGCGGGTGGCAAAAACCGCCACATTTTCAAGGCCGGTGTGGGTGGGCGGGGCGTTATCACCCCAATTGCGCCGGGTCAGGTTTTCGATCATCGGCACAAAAACCCCGAGCACACGCTTATTTCCCGGCGGCAACCAGCTTACCTGCATCCGGTGCAGCGCGCTGGCCGAGGCGGTGTTACAGGCCAAAATCACCAATTCACACCCGAGATCAAACAGCTTTTGCACCGATTTGGTGGTCAGGTCAAATACGTCATAGGCGTCTCGGGTGCCATAAGGGGTGTTGGCATTATCGCCCAAATATATAAAGGCCTGATCGGGCAGCCGCTCCTGTAGTGCCCGAAGAACGGTTAGCCCGCCGAGGCCGCTGTCAAACACACCAATTGGCATTTTTTCTCTCCGATCCCTGCTCTGGGCTGTTTTGCAAAATGCGCCCGCCCTGCACAAGCGTAAAATTAAAAAGGGCCGACAAATTGCCGGCCCTTTTAAGTTTGATTGAAAAAGCGCTTACCGGCCGATTTCAACAATACTGCCGCGTTCAACCGCACGTTCGCCAGCGATGCCCAGATAGGTTGCGATCACATCCGCAACACGCTGGATGATACGCACCCGCATTGTCTGGCCAACAGCCACCGCCGCTTCGGCCCGTGCACCGCCAAAGGCGGTTACATCGGCTTCAATGGGCGCCGGGCCTGCCAGCAATTCGCCGGTATTGGCGTCAACTACCGTCAGGATAAAATCAACATTGTGGATGCCGCCAATGTTGGAACGGGCCCGCTCGGTGAGCGAGTGGAACTGAACCTGCTCGCTGCGCAGGATAACCGGGCGGCTGCCCTTGATCGAAGGATTGAAGCGCGCAACAGCTTGCGCCATGGCTTCTTCCATAATGGCCTCTACTTGAACATAAACATCGCCCGGGCCGTCTTCGCGCCAAATAATGTCCACGTCGGGCATTTGGCCGTTGGCGGTCGAAGTGGTCAAGGTCCGGGGAACCGTTGCCTGAACATCGACAACGCGCCAGTTAAAGGTCAAATCTTCGCGCAAAGGCTCCGGAAACGAAGTGTTGGTGCTCACACAGGCTGAAAGGCCAAACGCGGCAGCGACTAATAAGGTCCAGGTTTTGATCATTTCTTTCTCCAAAAAATTGCACTGAAAACTGGGCCGAATTTACACTCGATTCAACGGCATAGCAACAATTTATACCAGAAATTCCCCTTTCCCCGGCTTTGTGACTCTTTTGCAACAGAGCGAAATCCATAAAAAAAGGCGCGAACAACGCCGCGCCCTCTTTCGAATTTCCCAAAATATTTTAGCGCTTCGAGAACTGGAAGCTCCGGCGCGCTTTGCGTTTGCCGTATTTTTTACGCTCCACAACACGCGCATCGCGGGTCAGGAAGCCAGCGGCTTTGAGCGGGCCGCGCAGGCTTGGTTCATAAAGCTGAAGCGCCTTGGAGATACCGTGCTTAACCGCGCCGGCCTGGCCGGAAAGGCCGCCACCTTTAACGGTGGCAATCACATCGAATTCGCCGGTAACACCGGCAACCGAGAAAGCCTGATTCATGAGCATTTGCAGCACAGGGCGCGCAAAATATTCGTTCATCGGCTTGCCGTTAACGGTTACTTTGCCGGAACCGGGTTTGATCCAGACACGGGCAACCGCATCTTTACGCTTACCAGTGGCATAGGAGCGGCCAAGCTCGTCACGCACAGGTTCGCGCGCGGGGCCGGCATCTACGGCCAGTTCAACGGCGCTTTCGGCTACGGCCTCTTTCAGGTCGTCGAGCGATTTGATTTCATCATTCATGATTAAGCGCTCCGGGTGTTTTTGGGGTTCATGGATTTCACATCCAAAACTTCTGGCTGCTGGGCTTCCTGGCCGTGCTCGGCACCTGCATATACGCGCAGATTGGTCATTTGCTGCTTTGACAGCGGGCCGCCGGGCAGCATACGCTGAACAGCTTTTACCAACACGCGCTCGGGGAAGCGGCCTTCAAGAATTTGGCCCGCGGTGCGGTGCTTGATACCGCCGGGGTGGCCGGTGTGCCAATAATAGCGTTTGTCGGCGCGCTTGTTACCGGTCATCTGGACCTTGTCTGCGTTGATCACAATCACGTTGTCGCCCATATCCATGTGCGGGGTGAAGGTGGCTTTGTGCTTGCCGCGCAAGCGCATGGCGATAATTGTTGCCAAACGGCCCAGAACCACGCCTTCAGCGTCGATCAGGATCCATTTTTTTTCAATATCGGCCGGTTTGGCTGAATAAGTTTTCATGGTCTCGTTTTCCGTTTTCGGATCAATGGCGCACAGGC
>Ga0316205_10003547_pt1 | contig 14621 bp, 12 predicted proteins | sample 3monthpyrite_MG_FD_204941 | JGI IMG/M metagenome (GOLD analysis project Ga0316205, IMG submission 204941) | Microbial mat bacterial communities from mineral coupon in-situ incubated in ocean water Damariscotta River, Maine, United States -... | ecosystem: Environmental > Aquatic > Marine >... | reverse complement strand
TCCAAATTTACCGCAAAAGGCCTCCATTATGAAGAGATAATCACCAACATTCACAGCGGAAAATTCGAGAATATTGCGTTCGATAGAGAAGAACAAGGTTTTACGTTTTTATTCAATGCCTACATTACTGCATACGCAAAGGGATGTGCTTCTAGCCTACCCTCTAATAAAATAGAACTTACACAACAAGAATGCGAAACTTGGTCGGTAACCAGGAATGGTTATGGAATGGAAATTAGCAGGTATTGTATAAGTTATAGAACCATCGGAACGGGGCTTTATGCAGCACCCGACATGTATAATGCCAAATTAGTACTCGACGACATAGTAGCTGGCGATACGTTTCGCAATTTATATAAAATGATTTCCCAAGAAAATGCCCTAGAAAACGCTTTTAGTACCATAGGCGACTTGCGGTCAGCTATTAGTGACATGGAGAAGTTGATTCGACTCAATGGCTGCAACAGCGAAGGCTTGAAAAGATTTCAAGAGAACTTGCGTTTGTTTGCCTTAAACAAACAAGCCATTCGTTTGGATGGTGGTTCCAACAAATCAAACTCCAGTGGAACAATCGGAAACCAGAACTTCCCAAAACTAGTAGAAGACCTCATCTACGCTCAATCCAAGAAATGGGTGATGAATCGTTATCAAAGTGGAAGTGTTTCCAATGTAAGAGTGGTTTCCAGAGATGGACAAAACAGGCCGACCAGAATAACAGCCAACTATGTTTTTCAAGGGTTTAGCGGACGTAGCAATGGTTCTGTCACATTAACCTTCAGCGATGGCTTACCAAATTGTCTCTACTTTTATGACTTTCCAAATACTTGTAGGACAACAGATCGAAGAATTGTAGCCAGTTATGCCAATGGTGGCTATAAGTAAACACCACAACCCAAACTACGTATAAACCCTTATTGTGCTTACAATCAATTTGTTGCACTTTAGTTGGAGAATAAGCATTCCATTCTTCCGAAGTAAAAAAGTGGAGGGGAATTTCAAATGCTCCGTTGTTTATGGCCGAACATCAAGAGAGAGCACCAGCTCAAAAAAGTAATCCTGGCGTACAGCAAAGTGTAAATGACCATGCTGATAGCGCTGGAAGTGTTCAGTTTAAGGATAACCGCCCAAGTTCTCTTTCTCAGTTACAAGCCGAAGCGAATGACAGTCCGCAGGCAAATAAGACAGCACAATTGCAGGCCATGGCCAATCAATTTACAAGTCAGCAATTTCAACCCATTCAGAAGAAAAAAAATAATTCAGGTTTACCTGACAACTTAAAATCGGGCATAGAAAATCTATCTGGACATTCTATGGACGATGTTAAAGTGCATTACAATTCAGACAAGCCCGCTCAACTAAACGCACATGCTTATGCCCAAGGAACCAACATCCATTTAGGTTCTGGACAGGAAAAACATTTGCCTCATGAAGCTTGGCATGTAGTTCAGCAAAAGCAAGGGAGAGTAAAACCTACCATGCAAATGAAGGGCGAAGTAAATATAAATGATGATACCGGTTTAGAGAAGGAAGCCGATATTAAAGGTGAAGAGGCTTTGAGAGCAGGTGGTACGAAATCTGACACTGTTTCCCGTAAAGCAAGGGATAATACTCCCAGGTTAATAGGTTCATTTGATGGTAGCGGGGTCATTCAGAATTTAAAAATTGAAGCCTCTAAAACAAAGGCGCTCATAAGACATCGAGAAAATCAGATCTTTTTCGCTGAGTTGGTAAATAAGGGGGTGAGTCTAAAAATAGACAAACCTCATGCCAAGCATCCAGATCTCCTTTTCAAGAATACCTGTGAACTAATCAAGGATCAGTTTATAGCTGTTGTTATATTAACCCCAACGGCTGATGCCCTAAATAGAGTTCAGGGAGGTAAATATCCATTCTTTGATTCTAAGGTTGAGTTTCCCACGCAAGGTGGATCCTATGACGATACGAACGACAGGATAGTGTTTTCTATAGACGGAGTTGCTGGTAGTGCGTCGAGGGATACCTTTAAGGTCTTTGATCCATTGGCTTATGACGAACTCACACTTAAATCTACCATGGTTCATGAAACACAGCACCTTATGGATTATCACGAGAACAATGAAACATTTCATGAGGAATTTCCTGATAAAACTATGGATTATGAAAGTGCAGTGAACCGATTTAAATCGGAGTTCAGGGCCTACTGGATCGGTGGACAACCCTATTTAAGCTTATCGAAGAAACTTAGGGATCGACTTGGCTTTTCGGGAGCTCCCGCTAACAATGGTAAAAAGATCAGTTATAAAACCGAAGAACAATTCTTTACCAGAAATCAGAAAACCAATTTTAAGAATCAGCGTCAGGAGCGTATAGTGATTCATATGGCTCAGGCGCCTGTATATGAGTATCTCAATAAATATTACGTCACGAGTCCCGAATACCGCTCCATGGTGGACAATATGGTTAAACCTGTTGGAGGGAACTTAATCAATTCAAAACGGATTGAAGGCCTAAGAGATGCCTTGGCTACTTTAAAAGCAGTTCTCCCTGTACAAAACGATAGTACTAATATAAATGAAAAGTTTAATGTTCGAAAAGCGGCCAGAGGACTGGAAAATGTAGACCGGGAGTTCATGTTGGACAAAAGTGCCTCAGCACCCATGTGGGCACTCATCGACGATTGTACGGACCGGACAAATGTCGACCGGAAGAAGTTTGATAACATGGACTATGTAAGTCTCTATTGGTTAATTAAAGGTAAAAAGTAATCTCACTGCGAGCAGCAGTGTCCTTACTAGTACGCATCCCAAACCTCTCTTTCACTTAAGGATAGTCTCCATAATGTTGAATTGATTGAGTTTCTAAATTCAGAAATCTAAATCCTCATGAAGATATCGCTTTTTAGAAATACATTAGATAAGGCCATTATTTAGCAATCAATTTCTAGTTGCCATATCCCTTCAATTCTCCGTTCGGTTTTAATTTGCTAAATTAGTTACCCAAGCACAAGACTAGATACAACCACCTTGTGCTTATGTTCAAAACTTCATACCATTGAAATTAAAAATATTCGATAAATTTTGGGATAATCAACCCAATCATCTACCGCTATTAAACTTGCGAATTGATTTATCCCATACGGAAACATTCAACCTCGGCAAATCGCTGCGATTGATTGATAGTATTCTTGCTGAAAATTCGAGTGAAGATATTTACAGTGACGTAAAAATAATGTTGTCCGATGCAAACTGGAGAGTACATCTATTGTGCTTTATTACTATTTTGAAATTAAACAAACCGGATCAATTAAAATACATCGGATTTCTATGGAAAAGACTCTGTCTTGGAACATGGGTAAGTCCGCAGCTTTTGGTAACTCTTTCAAAAATAGATGCTAATTTCAAAGAAAAGTCTATGTCAATTCTAGATGGCGACGGTCTTGATACATTTAAAATGAACTATCTAACTGAAATGGAGTTGGCTGGAATTAAGTTTAAATCTGAAGTACTTGACAACAAAATTTTGAATTCGCTCCGGTATGTAACAGAAGGAACTTACCAAATGGATATTGACGATGAAAATGGAGGGAAGTATGCAAAAAACTGGACAGAACAACTGGCCGAATTGCATCGATTAGGACTCATGAATCACTGAACAGAACAATACCTTTGAACAATTTATATTAACAACTAAATCCTGAGGACAGCATAAAAAATAATATGGCATTTACTCTAAAAATAATAGCTTGCACCAAAGAGGGACAAGAAGTTGAAATTGCACCGTCTTGGTGGAACATCAAGGAACTGAGGCGCACTTACGACTTCGAAGAAGTGACGGATCAACACTACCGAGACTACATTCTTTATGTTGACCAACAGCGGTTGCAGCAAATAATTATCGATCAAGAAAAGTATAGAGACCAGGGCGTTTACCAATATGAAAGTTGGAAAAAGATTAATGCAGAAACCCTTGCTGAACTCAATAAACTTATAAGTAAATTAACGAACAACGATTCAATTAAAATTAGGATTTACGAATGGGAATCGGGACTTGATTAGGGCATAACTCGAGAGCCTTTACACTTTATAATTACATAAAGAACAAGTGATGTAGAAGAAGGAAATATCAATAATTAGAGCATCAAATCCTTGAAACTTCCTAAAACAATTTTAACCTAGTTTCCGAAGCAAAAACAGTATCTTGTATTGCTGAAAAAGACTACGCTCATCCATGAAATATCTTTGCCTTACCCTATTTATGCTCGCTTCCTACCAACCCCAATCTATTTTTGATTTTACAGCCACGGCAGACATCAGCCAATGGCGCATCGTAAATGATGGCGTTATGGGCGGACTATCGCAAGGAAGCTTTTCATTGACTTCTGAAGGATATGGTCTTTTTAAAGGAGCTGTGTCTTTGGACAACAATGGTGGATTCACTTCGATTCGGTATCCGTTTTCACCGCTTAAGACGAATAAGGATAGCAAAATTAAACTGAGACTTAAGGGAGATGGCAAGGAGTATCAATTCAGAATAAAAGATAACTCCCGTCAATACTATTCTTACATCATTACTTTTGAAACCAACGGTGACTGGCAAGATATTGAAATCCCACTTTCCCAAATGGTTCCCTCCTTTCGAGGTCGACAACTCAACCTTCCCAATTTTTCTGAAAATCAGATCGAGGAAATTGTCTTTTTAATCGCCAATAAAAAAGAAGAGCGATTTGACTTACTGCTTGATTCTGTTGAATTGCTCTAAGTTCCCGTTTTACGAACCCTTAAACACAATTCCCTACATTATTTCCTGACGAATCCTTCAATTCGACACTATAGGGTCCGCTTTCTATTCATTGCGCTCAAGCCTATAAAAATCACCCCTATTGGGTATTCCCTTTCTTCAATTCTGAAATTACTTTAGCCATCATAAACGGCTAAGTGCCAATAAGCATTTGAATTACATGTTCATGAATCTTTGACGCTGTCGTATGTATTTCAGTATAACTAAAAACAGAAAATTATGTCATTAAAAAGAACACTTAGAAAGGCAGGATACGACTTGATTGACGGGCCTGTAAGGAATCACAAATTATTACAAATGTGGTTGAAAGACCCCGGAAACCCACCCACGCTTTACTACCGAAATATTGACCATGCACTTAGCTCTCCTATTCCATTGACAGTGGTGGAAGATCCTGCACTCAATGTCGATTACAAGCAAAAGGAAACTTTCAAATTCAATATTGGGATTACGGTACTTGACCAACTTCTTTCCTCTATCGGATTAGGAAATTTAGGGCTCTCCGTTGCCTTTGGAGGCGGGAAAAGCGTCTCCATTAGTTTTAGAAATAGTAAAACATTAACTGTGGCATTGGGCGAATTAGAGGCTTATTTGGGAGCCAGTGATTTTAGCCACCCCAACCGACCGCTTCTCGACAATGCAAACAGAAATAGAATCCTATTAATTTCAGGTATTTTAATCGCTCAAGACTTCAAAGCCGTTATCGAAACCAATACTGAATTTGACGCCGAGTTAGAAGCAAAATTCAATGAGATTGCAGAAGGAAAAGCAACTTTTAAGCGTACTTCAGAAACAAAACTGGAGATGAGCTCGGAAGGCAATGCCTTTATTCCAGTTGCTGTACAAGCGCATCGATTGGATTGGGATAATGGGGAATATTCGGATATGAACTTGATTACCGATAGTCGAAATATTTTTTAAAATAATTGACTAAAAGCCCCTTCTTAAAGCCAAATTTACGCTTAGGAAGTGGCTTTTCTATGTATGAGATCTTTTCCGCTGAATCATTTTTGGAGCAGACATATACCGCTTTAGACCTGAGGGGTACATTGCATCGCTATTTTAAATACGTATTAACCCCTATTGAATTATAATTCTAATTGCTGCATTTTAGATGTTGAATAAACAGCTCTTACTTCCGAAGTAAAAAAAAAGAGGTAGGAAGCTGTTAAATCCTTTTGAATTCATGGCCGAACACCAAGAGAAAGCTTCCACTCAAAAAAACAACCTCAATGTACAGCAAAGTAGCAACAATCATGCTGACAGCGCTGGTAGTGTTCAGTTTAAAGACAACCGCCACGACGACGTATCACAGTTGCAAGCAATGGCCAATGAAAGTTCACAAGTAAACAAAACAGCACAATTACAGGCTATAGCCAATCAATTTACGAGTCAACAAATTCAGCCCATTCAGAAGAAAAAAAATAACACAGGCTTACCAGACTCTTTAAAATCGGGTATTGAAAACCTATCTGGGCACTCCATGGATGATGTCAAAGTGCATTTCAATTCGGACAAGCCCGCCCAATTAAACGCCCATGCTTATGCCCAAGGGAGTGAAATTCACCTAGGCTCAGGGCAAGAAAAGCATTTACCGCATGAAGCCTGGCATGTGGTCCAACAAAAGCAAGGAAGGGTAAAGCCAACGAAGCAGTTCAAGACGGGAGTGAATATAAATGATGATACAGGTTTGGAGAAAGAAGCGGATGTGATGGGTGCGAAAGCCTCGTCATTAGTAGCATACGAACAGCAGGTTCGGCAAGAAAAATCTATCGCCAATGGTAATGTAGAATTACCAAAAACGGTTCAAAGATTTAAAAATCAAGTCATACAGCTACGGGAGCCAGAGGAAATTACTGCCGATGTGGATGATATTATCTATCGTCTATCCGATATCGGCCTTGGAGGCAAGGTATATGAAGAAGCCCTTAACCAGCTAAATGCACTTCACGATGAGGCTGTGGCAAACGGGAACATGGAAGTTGCCATGCGCATCACTAGTACCATAACATCTGTTGCTCCTGTTGCTGATGAAGGTGGTGCTGAGAATGTTCAAGATGTCCTAGGGAACATAGCAGGTCGTTTAGCAGAAAGTCTTGCTATATCTCATGGGATTTCAATAGACCATATTATGGAACTCTTCCCTACTGCAGCAGATTTCAATAACGCGGCAGTAGTTGCGGGACAATTGAGTTTTCGTTGTAGCGTAATCTTAGAAGACACTCTCGGTATTCTTAAAAAATTAAACCTAGTCGAGTCTGAAGAAGCATTCCAATGCTTAGAAAATGAACACCTTTGCCTTGCGATGATAGCAACACACGGATTGGATGCCATCACGCCCTTACAAGTAGCGCTAGACACATGTTGGAATACGCTGTCAAGAAATGGGCAGGAATTAATTAAGCAGACACAGAAGAAAAGTAGTAAGAGGAACAAAAGATTAATTGCAACGACAAAATCCACCTTATCCAAACTTGCTGGAGTATTGGAAGGTCTTCAAGTGGTTGCATTGGAAGATGCAGCGCCTATGGAGGCGGCACCGAAAAAACTAAGCATTGCTGATCTAAAAAAAATTAACAAAATAAATAAATTTACGAAATGGCTCTATATGGTTGCTGACTTAGTTGAGGCTGGAGAATGCACAATTGGAACCAATTCTGAAGAAGATTTGAACCATGACGGAGAAACTATCGAAATCCGGATGTATCTCAAAAATAAAAGCGGACATGCTATTAAAAACTCTTCGTTTGTGGTGCACTACCACCCATATGCCAAGGCTGCTTCAACAAAGGTAAAAGGAAATAAGAAGGCTAGCGGTATAAATCAATCACAAATGCATTTAAAGCCTACTAAAAATAATCTGCCCCGGATAAGAAAAGAAGAAACACCGACGCTTTTCTTAGACAAAATACCAAGTTTTAAGACAATTAAAAGTAAATATCGAAAATAGTGCAAACGCTAAACATTATGCGATGGATTGTAGGTTTCTACTACAGGAAAGTGACACTATTTTAGCCATAAACAAAACATCATGGAAACAAAAAGAACTTTTACCAATGGAATCTTAGTGGGCATTATAGGAATGCTCGTCATCATGCTCACCATGTCCGCAACAAAACCCGCTACAGCTGTGGTTGCTACCTACCAATTTTACGACCTTCAAGATACCCAAGGCCTTATTTTTAATACTGCCACCGGGGGAACTCAAATTTGAAACCATCCGAGAGGAACCTTTGCAAGATGCAGTGGAACTTCGAGTAAATGGTTATGAAAGTGATAAGTTTCCTATTAATTTGAAGGTCGCTAGTACGATCTCAGAATCGAAATAGTTTTTATTTATGGCCTTACTCATTTGGGCAATAGCCTCTTTACAGTTTCCCACATTGGGAATTAAAGTAAATTTTCTATCTTTAAGCATACAAAAGTATCCCCTCTTCAGTCACTTCAAATTTTGGAATGGATTGAGCGGGGGTTTTTTAATTGTTGAAAATTATGACTAACATTGATTTAATCAAGTCATTTAACCAAGGAACTGTTCAACTTGAATCCAGTTCAAGTTTGGGCAATTGTGCTTCGATAGCGCTTATCAAAGCTAGTTTGGAAATATTTGGTCTTGATAACCTTTTTGAACATTCTATTGAAGAGGGGGTACATAATATAAAATTGAAAGATGGTACGAAGTTATCTTTTACTAGCGAAGAACTTTCAAGAAGCAATGACGTCATCGATTTCCAATTAAATGAGTTAGACCCAGATAAATTAGAACTATATATAAAGATCCATAAATACTCACAATTAGCGATATGTGCCATGACAAAACGAGTTATGGAGATTGGAGAAGCCGGGCAAGGGCAAGGCAATTTTGAAGATGCACTAAGGGCCTTGAACGACGGTGCCAATACTCCTAATTTACCAAGGACACTTGGATTACAATCCTATTTTACAAGCCCTCGATATTATATGTCGGCCAAAAACAAAGGAATGATAGGATGGCTATCCGGTCATACCGTTTATATATCTCAAAGACATATGGACTATTATGGTAGTCCCAAAAAGATTCGATTCAGATACCCCAGGAGAATGAGAATAATAACCGACTGAGGGTAATTAATTCAAACAATTCTAACTAATAATTAATTGATATGATAAAAAACAATTGGACATCGTTATCTGAAGGCACAGTTGACCTCTTAAAGTTTGGCCATGAAAATGCTTCTGAAATAGAAAAAGAAATAAAAGAAGGTGTCGACCTTGAGAGTTTCAATATTGCTTCCTTTAAGGTAGAACAAAAAATAATAGACATAACGAGTAGTAATTCTCTTAATATTGGTGGCTTTGTAAATGGAAACTCAAATATAAAAAAGTTGCAGATTAGATATTTGGCTTCATTATTCTCGAATAAATTCAAAACCATTGTTGATCCAAAAGGAAACATCATTAGAAAACGTTATGGATATGGCTACGGATTTACATTGGACGTAAGTGATATTGATACGAAGATTAACATTAATTTCGGTGTACTAGCCGCCTCGGCGGCTCTTGATTTGTCCAAAATTGAATATCACGTTAATGTATTTGGGGTACAAGACAACAAGCTTGCAAAGTATCTGCCTGATGACAACCGTACTTTTGACTCAGACACCTTTGCCCAACTCCAACGTTTTATTACTAAAGCGAAGGCCGAGTTGAAAACACTGAATACTGGTAAATTGTACCCAATAGAAGTGTTAAACTCTACAACAAGTAAATTAGAAGATGATGATGTAGAATCCATTTACTATGGTGTTTTGAGAGTTAAAGATGGCCTTAGCCTTGAAGACGCAATTTTAGAAGCAAGAAAATTAGAGTACCGCAAAATTAATGAAAACGTGGTACAGTTCATTTATACATATTTTGAATTAAACAATGCCTATACAAAACCAAATTCCGATCAAAAACAAAATGCAAGAAGATGGATTAGTGGCAGCTACAATAAAAGTGATAAAAGCGCCATTGGTGAAGACAGTTGGGTAGATATTGATCCAGCAACTGACAATGGAAACTATGTGGCATTGACAAATTATCCTAAAATCGATGAATACAAACCCCACCCCCCACCAGAAAACTGGGCTACTGAACCAAAAGTATTAAAAGAAGACTTTTCAGAAGTAAGCTTAAATTTTTCCAGTTCACTTAAAATTGCGTCTACAATTGACGCGTCGGGAAAATTCAATACCGTTACCTTGAATAGAAGTATTGCGTCATATTCTGATGTCTCTGACAATGGTTTTGAAGGCAGCAAGGTGATAGAAACTAGATATGGTATTGGGATAAGATTAAAACTGAAAATATCCAATATAGCAATAGGCACTGAAGTTAACTTCAGTAGTATTGGGGCTGTAAGTGAATTGGGGCACGCCAATGTGGAATATGAAATATCCGGAATTGGAATTTCTGACCCTGATTTCTTAAAAGAATTACCGGGGCCAATTAATATTTCTCAAAACTCAATGAACGATATTAATAAAGCTTTCAACAAACTAAAGGACAAAATCTCTGAAATGGATGTCAGCAAATTGAATCCCCAACCTTATAGAATAAGGGTCAACGAACCTGAAAAAATTGACCCTACCTTAAAGGCGCAAGCAACTGTTTTCAGTATTGGGAAAGTAGCAAATAGGACGAAATTAGCCGATGCTATTAATGAAGGAACTGAATTAGGGATCAATAAAGAGCACATTATAAGCACGTATAAAACTAAATTCGAAATCTCGAACATAAATCAGAGAATCGGCGCATCCGATAAAAATGAGGCTCGGGAATGGTTGGTAATGAAATATAATGACTGAATTAATTGGTTATTAATTTCGGGCTAACAAGAACATAATAATCATTGTAATATATTCATTGATTTTGGACTAAACCTTATATAATGAAGAAGGAAATTATGGCATATCTTAAGTGTATAAATTGGATACTAACTATCTTTTTGTTACTTCTTCTTCCAAGTAGTTGCAGGACACTTGATATTCCGATAAATGAGATTGAGGACGACAAGTTTACATTAAACGGAGTGATTGTAGATTCCTATGGAGAACCAGTATTGGGAGCGACCATAATGGAAAAATACACTTCGAACGGGGTTGTTTCAGATTTTGAAGGTAATTTTCAGATATCTATTGACAAGGGCGCAACTTTTGAGATAAACAATATTGGATTTAGTACCAGATCTATTGATCCTAAGAATTACAAAAGAGTACTAATAAATATTGAAACTGGCTTAATTGAATTTTGCTGTACAAATCACGAAATAAGTGATTGCGGAAGCACATGGGATGAATTGCGCAGACTGTCTCGGAAAAAAGGATGTTCATTTAAATAAACCTTATGTTTAAAGTTGTCTATATCGTATTAATATCAGCAATTGCTATTTATTTTGGCACTGGAGGTTTTATAATTCTTCAAAATGAACAGAATTATGAAAAAGCGATAACCTTGGTGGAAAAAGAAGTAACGTACCAAGGAATCAAGTTTTACAATAAAGAGGTAATGAAATCTAGTAAACAACAGGATCTCATCTATAAATTTTATCCTTATGCCGAAGTAATGCCTGCCACATTATCCTTTATGATAACAGCAATTTGTTTTGGCATACTTGGTGCCGTTGGTGTCGGTGTCAATAATTCAATTATACGTGGTATAAAGTTTCATGAATATAAAAATTTACTTTTGGTTCCTGCCCAAGGTGGTTTTATAGGGCTAATCGTTATAGGGATATGTTACACAATTCCAGTATTCCTAACCAATGAGAATACAACTTTAAAGCCTATAACAATAGTGATATTGAGTCTGTTTGGAGGAGTATTTTATATGAATTTTTATGAATGGTTCTTAAAATCTATCAATAAAATAATTTCTAAAAAGTAAATTCTTGCAAATTTTTTTCTAGCCTACCTTTTCATCCCCCGGTTAGCGCCAGTGTCCTCACTGGTGCCCTCCTCAACACAATATCCAAAAAACCTCCAAAACGCCCCTTCCCTAACCCAAACGACCCGTTCCCTCAATGGTTATATATTATTTACGATTTCTACGTTAGATTTATATGGTCTAATTAAAAATCTAAGTTTGTATGAAATCCATTGTAATTGCCATCACCATACTCTGTAGTTTACCCAACCAACTATTCGCATCAACCTGTCCCCCATCCCCAACTCCACTGCGTCAGCTTGTAAATAGTTCTGAAACTATTGTCATAGGCCAAGTGCTATCGGTAGAAGAGTTTACCCAAGAATTTTATAATAGAATTAAAGTAACGTTGGACATTGAACAGGTAATTCAAGGAAGAATAAAGACCAAGACAATCGATGTCTATATGGATGTTTGGTTCAATAGTTATAGGGAGCATGGTGTTTTAGACGGAAGTCGTCTCATGGCTTTTATAAATCTTTCCGAGGAATTTCAATCTGTTTATTTTCCCACCTCCTATCAAAATGGTTATAAATTTTTGAACGATTCTGCTATGAAGTCTTACCAGCGTCGTATTAAAGAATTGCAAGCTATTAATGCCATGAAAAACGAAAAAAGACGCGAACAACTTACCGTAGATTGGCTCATCAGATGTGCGGAGAACCCTCACACTCGTTGGGAAGGATCTAGCGAACTGGCTCCCTACAGTAACTTTATGCATGCTTTTGACGAAGAAAAGAATGAGTTTATCAAAAAAATTCAATTAAGCGATTCTCAAAAACAGCGCATAGAGAAGATCATACTTAATTCATCCGAATTCACTTATGTGGAAATGGAACTTATCGACGCCATTTCAGGTTGGAATAACACTAAGATTTATCAATGGATCAAACAGTATTTAAAATCGGTTGCACCGCAACTACTCTACCAAAAACAATTTCTAATGCATCGTCTAGCCATTGGAACGCAGCGTGATGAACTTATTGAGGTAATTAGCGAGTTTGCTGAGCTCGCCTTTGAAAACGACGAAGTAAAGTGGCAAAAGGAAATGAATGCCAGTGCTTCTAAGTTCGTGAGTCTTTTATAGGATTAATCATTTTGGCATTTGTTTTAAAAAATAAAAAAGCCCAATCTTTCGATTGGGCCTTTTATATCGTACTTCGTAAATCGTACTTCTCTTTACTTCACTTCTTCAAAATCAACCCTTCGACAAACTCAGGGCGACGCATCCTCCGCTTCATCCAAAAAAAAAGACCCAACCTTTCGATTGAGCCTTTTATATCGTACTTCGTAAATCGCACTTCTTTTTACTTCACCTCTTCGAAGTCTACGTCCTCCACATCGGCATTCTCATCGCCGTTTTGTGAAGCTGTATCTCCGCCCATATCTGGACCTGCACCAGCATCTGCTGCTTGTCCTTCTTGAGACGCTTTGTACATTTCTTCAGAAGCTTCTTTCCAAGCCTCGTTGATTTTATCCAAAGCTGGAGTAATCGTTTCTATTTCCTTCGTTTCGTAGGCTTTCTTCAAGTCTTCCAAGGCAGCTTCAATAGGAGCTTTCTTATCATCACTTAATTTATCTCCGTACTCTTTCAATTGCTTCTCCGTTTGGAAAATCATCGCATCTGCTTCGTTGATTTTGTCTGCCATTTCTTTAGCAGCCTTATCAGCATCTGCATTTGCTTCCGCTTCTGCTTTCATCTTTTCGATTTCTTCATCAGTCAAACCTGAAGAAGCTTCAATTCGGATGTCTTGTGATTTACCAGTCGCCTTATCGGTTGCGCTTACTTTAATGATACCGTTGGCATCAATATCGAACGTCACCTCAATTTGTGGCACCCCTCTTTGTGCAGGAGGAATATCACTTAAAAAGAATCTACCGATGGTCTTGTTATCAGTTGCCATAGGACGCTCTCCTTGCAATACGTGGATTTCAACACTTGGCTGATTGTCCGCAGCTGTAGAGAACACCTGACTTTTCTTTGTTGGGATCGTAGTATTCGAGTCGATCAACTTAGTCATTACGCTACCCATGGTTTCAATTCCTAGAGAAAGAGGCGTTACATCAAGTAACAATACATCTTTTACATCTCCAGTCAATACACCTCCTTGGATGGCAGCACCAACGGCTACAACCTCATCGGGATTTACTCCCTTGTTAGGCGCTTTTCCGAAGAATTTCTCCACTGCTTCCTGTACGGCAGGAATACGTGTAGAACCACCTACCAAAATAATCTCGTCGATATCACTCTTTGAAAGACCAGCCGCTTTAAGGGCAGTCTCACAAGGCTTAATGGTACGTTTTACCAAATCGTCAATCAACTGCTCAAACTTCGCTTTTGTCAAGGTTTTCACCAAGTGCTTAGGTCCGCTAGCGGTTGCTGTGATATAAGGTAAATTGATTTCAGTTTGCGTAGACGCCGATAATTCAATCTTAGACTTCTCTGCCGCTTCCTTCAAACGTTGCAAAGCCATAGGATCTTTCCGAAGGTCTAATTTTTCAGCAGTTTCAAATTCATCTGCCAACCAGTTAATAATCTTTTGATCTACATCGTCACCACCTAAGTGCGTATCTCCGTCGGTCGATAGTACTTCAAATACACCATCTCCTAATTCAAGGATAGATACATCATGTGTTCCTCCACCAAAGTCAAATACAACGATTTTCTGATCGGTATCTTTTTTGTCCATTCCGTAGGCTAAAGCAGCCGCGGTAGGTTCGTTTATAATTCGTTCTACTGTTAATCCAGCAATTTCTCCGGCTTCTTTAGTCGCTTGACGCTGACTATCATTAAAATAGGCAGGTACGGTAATAACGGCACGTGTTACGTCTTGTCCCAAATAATCTTCTGCGGTTTTCTTCATTTTCTGAAGAATCATCGCACTTAATTCCTGAGGAGT
>Ga0316205_10003546_pt1 | contig 14624 bp, 10 predicted proteins | sample 3monthpyrite_MG_FD_204941 | JGI IMG/M metagenome (GOLD analysis project Ga0316205, IMG submission 204941) | Microbial mat bacterial communities from mineral coupon in-situ incubated in ocean water Damariscotta River, Maine, United States -... | ecosystem: Environmental > Aquatic > Marine >... | reverse complement strand
GTGATAGTGTCGGAATTATTGTCTTGACAAACCAAACCGCATCTTCCGTAACCTCGCTGGCGAGAAACATGATTGCCGACCGCTTATTGGGTGTAGAGAAAACAGCTTGGATAGAAGAATATACTGAAGGACAAGCGAAGGCTGAAGAGGCGAAAGAAGAAATGACAGCCAATCAACAAGTAAAAGACAGAGTACCTTCAGCACATAAACTTCAGGATTTCATTGGGTCTTATGAAAACCTTGGCTACGGTGTCTTTGATGTTGTACTAAGAAACGACTCCTTATTTGCTGAATTTCCAATTGAAACATTCTGGTTAAGACATGACGGTTATGATATTTTCGAGCCTTTTTGGGTTCATGAAACGGGGATTGATACCACGGAAACGGGTCCCACGCGGATGAACTTTTCAACGGGAAATTCGGGTGAAATAAACGCCGTAAGTATGCTTATGGAAGAAACGCTTGATCCAATAGAATTCAAGCACAAGCCTAAGGAAATTGAGGTCAGCGAAACAGATTTGCAAAAATACACCGGAGCCTACGATTTAATGGGAACAGAAATAAAGGTTTACACAAAGGGGGATGTGTTGTACGTTCTCGTTCCCGGACAGCCAGAGTATGAGCTGCAAGCTACAGAACCAAACAAGTTTATTTTAACGATCATCGAAGGTTATTCTGTTGAGTTCATTGAAGAGAATGAGCAGGTAAAAGAAATTAAGTTTGTACAGCCCAACGGAACTTTTAAGGGCGACAAGAAATAACTTTTCCGTTCTGTGTAACTTCGCCGACACAACATTCACCCGATTATCGTAATTTGCCGTATGGGTAAGGAAGAGTTTGACAGAACACAGCATTGGGAAAACATCTACACGACGAAGGGGTTAGAAGATGTTAGTTGGTATCAATCGACGCCGTCAACGTCTTTGGAATTCATCCATAAATTCAATGTTCCCAAAAGCGCCAAAATTATAGATGTCGGGGGTGGAAACGGCTTTTTTGTTGACCATCTTCTGGACTTGGGCTATGAAAACATTACGGTTCTCGATATTTCTGAATCTGCCATTGAACAAGCCAAAGAAAGACTGGGGAACAAGGCGAATCGCGTAAACTGGATTATCTCCGACGCTAGTACCTTCACCCCGACTGAACAATATGATTTCTGGCACGATCGTGCAGCCTTGCATTTTCTAACTGAGGATTCTGAAATCAATCATTATGTACAATCTGTTCGAAAGGGTGTTGCCGAAAATGGTGTGCTTGTTATTGGAACGTTTTCAGAAAAAGGTCCCACGAAATGCAGCGGAATAGAAATAAAACAGTACTCTGAAACATCAATGGCTGACCGATTCAAAAACCATTTTGAAAAAATTGAATGTCACACTGTAGACCACACCACTCCGTTTGATACTGTTCAAAATTTTGTCTTTTGCAGCTTTCGAAAAGCACAAGTCTCGACTTTGACGGTAATGATTTAGCCATTATCCCGTCTTACAAAGGAAACTAATTTGTGCTTATGAAAATTGTTGGACTCTCACTCCTTTCTCTTCTGCTGTTTTCCTCCTGTTCAACAACTGGGGAAATCGTAAAAACCAGACCGCTTGCCCATGAAAACGGTAAGTTCTTTGAGGTCGACGGCACGAAAATGCTGTACGGTGGACAAGATAGCACCACTCATTTCGATGTCAGTAATTCTTCATTGGAAGACAAACAGTTTCACTATGGAATTGGTCGTGAAGCATTCCCTGCATTGTTAGCGCCTGAATTTATTTCCGTTACAGAAGCAGATGAAATTTGGCATGATACGACGCGTTTTTTACTTGCATATTCAGGCAATGATGTCAAAGCATATTCAGTAAAAGATCTGACACGACATGAAGTTGTAAACGACATGCTTGACGGAAAACCAATCATGGCGGCCTATTGCATCCTTGCAGATTTAGGAGCCATCTACGAGCGCACTTATGGAGATGAAGTCCTCACTTTCGCCTTGAGTGGATATACCTACTTCGACCCAAAAGTTTGGAACGGCCTGGATGGTTTTGTGCTCTGGGATCGAGAAACCGAAAGTTTATGGTGGCCGCTAACTGGAAAGGCTGTTTCTGGAAAATTAAAAGGCGTAAAACTCCTAGAAATGGATCGGGCATATTGGGAAGACACTAATTGGAGTACTATCAAAAAGGATTACCCAAATGCAAAGATTCTAAAATCAGATCAAGACTTTGAACGCCCCGCGACATGGCGAAAAATAGAAGATGTTTCAGATATTCTTCAAAACTTCCGCTAATTAGATCCCGCTAGACTTGTGTCTTGTAAAAGCGAAAAAATCTTCGTCAACTGTCCGACCTTTATTTTGATCGGTAGCTTTGAATACCTCATTGCTTTTCCTATTTTCTTAGAAATGTAGAAGCTTCATTAATCTTTGTCCATCACGTCCATTTAAGCGTTTTTAAATGCCAACCTTTGACTCATGGGTAGGGCTCACAACAGGGGCAATTATCAATTAATCTGTTACCTTCTCTGTTGTGATCATTCTACTCATAAGAAGCTCATACTTGAGCAGGTTTAAAGTTCTAGTTTAACCGTTTAGTTAGAAAAGGGATAGCGCAAGTTGTCCCTTTTTGTTTTCCTCTCGTCGACCATCTGGTTAAATGAACACAAAAAACAAATTATAGTATCTTAGGTACCGGTGATTTAATCATGTCTTGAATGAAATGTCTATTAACCCTATTGCTCTCTTTTTTATTCGTACTCGGCTCATTTGCTAGTTACGCCCAAAGCAAAGAGATAGACATTTCGGGAACTTGGGGGCGTGATGACGGGAAGATTCGAACAATAGAATATGTTCCAGGGGGTATAAAAATGACTACTGAAGATGAAGTATACTTCTACAAAAAAATAGGTGTAAACAACTATCAAATGGAGTGGACTCCTGGCATTTATGGTGGTCTTTACCGTTGGACAATGAAGGTCATTGACGAAAACCTATTCGAGAATTTCTATGAGAAGGACAACGGAAGTAAAGGTTTCACTCGCGAGTACAGACGGTTTTTAGCTTAGCATAAAATTATGTCTATTCAGCTCCTTCCCTTAGTTTTATTGGTCTTTCCACTCATTATCTTTCTGGATTATCACCGTCGAGACAACATTTACAAGTCCCTTCTCTTCTTGTGGGGATTCTACTCAGCGTACTTCTCAATCTTCTTTATCATTAAATTAATCCGCTTTGATATCCTCTATTTTTTGCCTTTTGTCTTCCCATTGATCTTCTTCATCGCTTGGTTAAAACCACGGAAGCTCAACAAAAAGCAAGAGGACATTTTGGATCAATAAAAAAGGGCTCTTGCCATTGCTGGAAGAACCCACTCTTTAATTTTCTGTTGTCTACTTAAGACCTATTTGCTTAGTCATGGATTTAGATAAACCATCTTTGTGCAAGCCGATCATAATGGTTTTCCAGTTGAAATAGCTCTCCGAAACATACAGATACCCTTCAGGGTAGTTTCCTGTTCCCCAAGAATTCTTCACCAAAAAGTACTTTGTACCGTCCTGATCTTTGTACATTCCAACGATGTGCATTAGGTGATCATCCGTTGTTGTTTTATTATCGTATCCCTCCTGACGAAATTCAGGTGTCACCTTCACTTCATCAACTGGTGTTTTAAACGCATTTGAGATCTTCTCGGCACCACCATCAGAGAAATTTTTGTTGTCTTTCCCAGAAGAAGAAATTGTTGATTTATCTACTGGATTTATTGCCAAGCCATTGCTGAAGCTAAATCCTTTTTCAGAAACATCTGCTGTCCACAGTACTGAGTACCCTTGCTTCAATGCGTATTCAACTACTCCTGTCAAGTCATCTAAAGGAACATTGTAACTCGCCCCCCAAGCCCAATTGTCAGGAATCGCGATAAAGCATTCCTTATTCATTTCATGATGTGTAAAAGAGGTAAGCGACAAATAATTGTCCATATCCAAGCCGATAGATTTCGCATAAGACATTGGTGTATACTTCTTTCCATCCAATTCAAACTCTGTAATATCCTCTCCGAAATAGGCATCCAAAATACCATTGAGTGCATTCTTCCACGCTGGTGTTAGCTTAGTAAAACCATCTCCTTTAAGGTGTTTTAGTAGACCCTGAACGGCTCCGTTCAAAACACTAAACATTTCACTATGATCGTGTGTTTCCGATCCGTAGTTTAGCCCTTCATATACTTCCAAAGGAACGATTCCATATTTTCTAATCACTGATGGGATGTCATGAAATTCACCGCCTTCCGATAAATTTGTTTTTCCATCCATTCGAATGTATTTCTCAGCCTTCAATTCATAAGCCTTTCGAGCGATGTACATTTCTGAGAGTAAATCTGGGTTTTCGATTCCCATGCGCATCAACTCTGACTCAAAAAAGGACAAGGAAGAAAAGCTCCAGCATGTTCCCGTCCACCCCTGGCTTTGAACCGGTGTAGCGTCCAAGTGCGTCATTTTTGTGAATTTGTACTCACTGTCTTCCGCATTCGACGAAGGTTCCGTGTAGCCAAATTGACCAAAACTCAAAGCCGTTATCCCACAAAAAATTGCTGTGATGAATGTTCCATTTCTCATTGTAACCTGATTTGTTTCCCCAAATATACGAATAGAGTACCCGATACGGACAGATTTTTGACAAGCGGTATTCAACTCTATTTAAGTGTCCAGCCCGTATATCCTAGATTGTTTGCCGTCACCTTTACCTTTGCGAATCCCTCAAGTGAAATTGCGACACCAGCCGATACGCGGTGTAAACCATTGTGAAAATCCACAATCGTCGCCTCCATTCCTTCAGCTTTTAATTTGGCTACAAGGTTCGTGGCATTTGTTTTGTCTCCAAAGCATCCAACGATGTAGTGCATTGCGTTTGCCTCAAAAGTCTCGTTGTTTAATGGCTCTGCTGAAATCTGCTGAATAGTTGGAGCTGCTTCTTCATCTTCAAGGGCAACAGAAACATTCAATGTCTCATCATACGCATACGTATAGGCATCTAGACCTGGTTCCAATTCTTCTATTTGCTCCTCCAAAGTTGCATCCGACCCTACATCTGTAGTCGTTTCTTCAAGCTCAACTTTCTCATAGGTTCCCTCTACTCGGATATGGAATGGGTTGAAATCGTTGATTGAAAGTACGCCTGACTCCAATACATCCGTTTTCATCGGAATCCATATCGAGTAAAACATAATTGGCAAAATACACGCCACTGCTACATATCTCCAGATTTTTCGCTTCTCAGGATGTTCAATTACGGGTGCAGCTGTCGTTTTTTTCTCCAAAGGCTCTTCTACCACAGCAAGCACAACTGGCTGCTTATCAATCGCATTTTCTTTCTCCGTTGAGATTACAACTGCTTTTTCAACTGGATCAACTAGGTGCAATCGTTCGATGTGCTCAACCGTTCGCTCGACAATCTTCACATCTTCTTCCGTAAGGAAATGAACTTGCCCCAAACCGAATGATTCCAATAAAAGATTGAAGAATCGATCCTGTTCAAAACACAAATTCTTCTCGGCATCAAAGAACAGATATCCGATTCGATCTAGCTCAATTCGATTACCTGATGACAATGTTTTGTGCCATTCGCTGACCTTTTCATGCACTTTCTGAGTCGCCTCTTCGTATGAAAGTCCATTTGACTGCGAAAACTCGCTGATTAAAAGACCGTCGTTATTGATCAGTTGTTTATTGAACAATAATGACTTACTCGGTGGAAACATCTTTCCAGAGTTGTAGTCAATTTTTGCGGAAACTTGCTTTGCAACGAACCCTCCAAATGAAGGAATGATCACACAGTTGTGCCGTAGCAAAAGGTCTCCGAGAAGTTGTTCTATTGATCTCATGTATCACAAAAATAACGAAAATGCCTCTATTTAACTAGAGTGCAGCGAGTACTTTATCTATGTCCTCTGGAACGTCAATATTTGGTGTTTCAATTGTTGTATCCACCACGCGGATTTTATAGCCATGATACATCCATCTTAACTGTTCCAGTGATTCAACCTTTTCCAGTGCAGTAGGCTCCAGAGCAGTCAGTTTCAACAAGGTTTCTTTTCGGTAGGCATACACCCCGATGTGTCTATAAAAATCATAAGTATCAATCGCTTCTGCCTTTCCATTATTTGTGTTTGGAATAGGGCTTCGTGAAAAATACAGTGCATCAGCGTTCTTGTCAAGTGCAATTTTTATCCTGTTAGGGTTGTTTCGTTCCTCTTCCGTCGCTCCTTTAATTCCCAAGGTGGCAATCTGTACTTCAGCGTTTTTGAATGCCTCACACAATTGATCTAGCTGACGGTGGTCAACAAGCGGTTCGTCACCTTGAATGTTGATGACAATGTCCGCTTCTACCGTCTCTGCCACTTCACCGCAACGATCCGTTCCTGTTGCATGATTTTCGGATGTCATCATTACTTCTCCTCCGAAAGCACTTACGGCATCATAAATTCGTTGGTCATCTGTTGCAACAATTACGCGGTCAAATAATGCAGATTTCTGCACACCTTCATAAACGCGCTGGATCATTGATTTACCCTTCAGGTCAATAAGTGGTTTCCCTGGAAATCGAGACGATTCATACCGAGAGGGGATAATTCCAATAATTTTCATCTAAAACTTTAACTGTAGTTGAACAATAAAGGTTCTTGGCGCCTGAACGTCTCCTGGACGCGTAACATATTCCTTATTGAGTAGATTGCTCACAATGAAGCCAACCCTATAATGTTCTTTAAAATCATAACCGATTCGTGCGTCAAAGACGAGGCTTCCACCATTGTTTTCGTCTCGGTACTCTTTCAATCCTGGTAAAATTTGAACAACCGTTCCGTCGGCAAGGGGAACTCCTTCTTCAAAAGTTTTGTCGATGTTAGCCATGTAACTATTGTAGCGTGCGGAAACCCCAATTCCTATGCCCTTCCATTTCACCTCGATATCCGCTTTCGCCAAATGGTTAAATCGGTATTTTAACATTGTTGATCCCGAGTCTGAAAATGTTGACGTGTAAGCAGAATCTTGGTTGAGGCTTATTGGCTTCATGTAGGTGTATCCAAGTAAAGACGTTACTTCTACCTCACCTATTTTTCCTTGACTATTGAAGGACAACTCCAACCCTGTAATTCGAGCCTTTTCAGCATTCTGTGCTTGGAACCCAGCGTAATTACCAATGTAGTTCCAAGCAGTAGGGTTGATACTGATAAGCGTAACGCTGTCTGGAATATATACACCAAATGTGAACTCCATCATGTTGTTGTACTGATTGATGAATCCTGCAACATCTAGCAAACCTTTCCAGTTCTTTCCAATTTTCAATACTTGCTTAACACCCAATTCTGCAGCCCACCCTGTTTCTGGTCTTAAAGCTGCGTTCGGGAAAATATTCAAGGCTCCGACAGATGTCGTTGTGTAACGCTCTGCAACTGACGGGTACCTGATTCCTTGTCCGAAAGAGGCTCTCAAGTGCGTATACTTAAACAGTTCATAATGGACTCCCAATCTCAAAATAGGATACACTGGAAGCTTGGAAATCGTGCTAGTGTCGTTGCCAAAATAGAAATCGGAGTCGCCACGCATATTGTCCTGTTCAAAATATTCGAAACGCACTCCTCCTGTGATATCGAGTTTGTTTATTCTCTTCGCGAACTGCGTATAGAGCGCAAAATTATTTGAAAAATGGTCGCCAAACAGGTTCGAGGTCACGTCTGTTCGAATTGCCGTAAACCCAGTCGTCAGTACAGTTCCTTGATTCCATTTCCGTTGAAACTGGTAATCACCGTAAAGGATTCCCGATGTCGTCGACTGAGAAGCGTTTGTCAGGTTGACTCTATCAACATAATAGTAACGTGCTTTTACAGAGTGTAAGTTGTTCTTTTTGTCATAGAACTTTACGTACGGGTCGATATTCATTGTAATTCCCGTATTAACTGTCAATGTCGATGCTGGGTCGTTCAAGTCAGCTCCTCCACTTGGAGTATATGCAAAGGTGTCGCTTCTCCAAATAATGAAATTTCCTGTTTTTTGGTATTGAACATTGAATCCAATTCCAGCCTTCATTTTTTTAATCTTCGCTGGACGAAAGAATAAAGATCCTGTAACTCTACCACGGTTTTCTATTTCTCCCTCCTTGTATCCGTCATTCTTGAATCCATTTACAGAGATTGTGTACCCAAACTTCTTGTACATTTTTCCGTAAAACACTTCGCCTTGATAGAACATAGGGTTCCGTGACCACCACTTCAGCGTTGAGCGAGATGGGTTGTCGTATATTCCCGACTGAATTTTTGCTCGCAATTCTCCTTTGGTGCTTGGTTCTCTCTCGGAAACTGAAATAATTCCGTTCAATGCACCACTTCCATATAATACAGACGATGCTCCTTTTATTATCTCAATCTGTTTTGCACATTCAATTGGAATTGCATTAAATTTCGCATCTCCAGCATCTCCAGAAATGATTGGAATTCCATTCCACAACAGCAATACTCTGCTCCCTGCTCCATAGGCAAAACCACTTCCTCCTCTAATACTTACCTGTCCATCCATTGCAAATACACCGGGGCTTTGATCAACCGCCTCTTCGAGGTCAACCAATCCTTTGTTATCGAAAAGTTCGGGGCGAATGATTTCCATTGAAATCGCTACATCTTCAATATCCTGATCTCTTCTACCCGCTGTTACCACAACCGTTTTTATTAGTTGAACTGGTTCAAAAAGGCGAATCGTATAAGATCCAGGTCCTTCTACAACGAGTGTGTCGCTCATAAATGTTTGCGCCGATATAATCAAAGTACTTGGATACGTGTTCGGTGAAATTGTAAACCTTCCATCTATATCACTAAGTGCTTTCTCTCCTGTAGAAGCAATGATCTTAGCCCCGTATACTGGCTCTTTTGAGTTCTTCTCTAGGATCGTTCCCGTTACCTGCGAAATGCCGGAAAAAGGAAGGAAGACAAAAAGTAATAGCAAGTTTTTCATTCAGGTATTTTTGTGAATTCAAGTAGCCTAAAATACCAATTATTTTGGATTAGACCTATCCATCAGATCAAATCAATATGTCCCAAATTAGCGGCATGGATCGATGTAATTCGATAGCACTTTTGATTGACTCTGCACACTAAGCTTTGGCACAGAAAGTACGATTTCCAAGAAAATCGCGTTTTAATCGATAAGAACTGATCGATAATTATGAAAAAATCTCTCCAACTATTTTTCATTTTTCTATTCTTCTCAACGCTGAGTTATGGCCAATATATGGGGTCTTGGGATAAGAAGAATCCCTTTCTGCAAGTGAAGGTTAGAAAGACAGGACCCTATTTTGGTCTCCAACGCGGAAATTACCTCATTGCTGAGGTCGGTGTAGAACACCTTTGGAAAAAAGTTGAACTCAGAGATGCAATAAGCCATGCTGTTAACGCTGGTTTCAACTATAACTTCAAGCACAATATTCTCGGATACGATATGGGCTACTGGGTGAAACCTCATCGAATTGCTTTGACTTACGGAGCCAACCTGGTGTTTAGAACAAACTTTGATACCCATCTTATTGGTGTCGCCCCAGTTATTGGATTTAAGTTTTGGATGCTTCATCTTCAAACAGGTTATCATTTTTTACCAAAACGCCCAGAGCGAGGTTTTGAAACAAACACTTTTTTCATTTCCCTGCGAATTGGACTTGCTAACGAGCGAAAAGTAGACTGGAGCCTTGGCAAAAAGAGTGGAAAATTCAAGATTTAATCATCGCTCAAAAGACTATGAAAAGCATTATAAACATCCCAATATTTTTTGTAATTTAATGTGTCGCGGATAAAAAGCGGCAATTTTGAACTACACCTCCCTACACTACCAAATTGGGCTGACCTTGCTCTATGGCGTCGGCCCCATAAAGGCTAAAGCGCTTTTGCGTTCAGTCGAATCCATTGAACAGCTCTTTCTGATGAACCCTTCACAGCTTGAAAAGATAACGGGTTTCAAAGCTTCATTTATTAAAGAAACACGGCGGAAGGAAGCACTTGTAACGTCCATTGAGGTTGTTAACCATTTGCATCGCAATCAAATTCATCCACTTTTTTACGATGACCCAAACTACCCACGACGTCTGAAAAATTGCATCGACGCTCCCTTACTTCTTTATCAAAAAGGACCTGTTTCTTTGAACCCACCAAAAATTGTAGCGATTGTAGGAACGCGTGCAGCAACAGCGTATGGAAAACAGATTTGCGAAAATTTGATTCCGTCTTTTTCAGGATCCGATATAACCGTAGTTAGCGGGCTAGCAATGGGAATTGATGCACATGCGCATAAGCTTTGCCTTGAACATAATATACCCACTATTGGAGTCCTCGGACATGGTCTCGACCGCATTTATCCTGCCCAAAATCGTTCTCTTGCCAACAAAATGTTGAACGGTGGAGGCCTAATCACTGAGTTTATTCCAGGCACAGACCCTGACCGTGAGAATTTTCCGAAACGCAACAGAATTGTTGCAGGAATCAGCGACGCTACAATCGTAATAGAAAGTAAAACGAAAGGAGGTTCTTTAATAACGGCGCATCTTGCAAACGACTATAACCGCGATGTGTTTGCTTTTCCTGGCAATGTAAACACCGAAAGTTCGCAAGGGTGCAATCGACTTATCTCCAATCAAAAAGCTCACCTAGTTCAAAATCCACAGGATTTTTTAACGCTCATGAATTGGGCAGAACCAAACCTCCAAAAAAATGTGCAACGCATCTTGTTTCCAAAACTCAGCGCGAAGCAAAAATCGATTGTTGAAATTATCTCGAATAGTACACGGGTGCAAATTGATGTAATCTCCATCAAAACGAATCTTCCCATCACCCTTCTCAATACTGAATTATTTCATCTGGAGATGGAAGGAGTCATTCGCAGTTTGCCAGGGAAAACATATTCGCTTGCATAAAAAAAAGGGCATCCAAAACGGAAGCCCTCTCAATATAAATGTTGTTTCTTCTATTATCTACGGATGTTATAATCAAAGAATCGTCTGTTGTCAATAACGTCAGCCAATTTCGTTAATCCAGTAACCGCTGATGTTTGAATGTTGTCAACCATGCCTTTTTCCAAAGCTGCTCTTTCAACATCGTAATTTGCTGCTGCTGGAGCTTTTGTTGTCTTTTCTATTTGTACAACGAATACTCCTGAATTTCCTTGAATTGGCAATGATCGCTCTCCGTCTTTCAATCCTGAGAACAACGCTCCAACAACTTGAGGTTCAAATCCTGCACCAGTAATTTGTGGGTTTGCAAAAGTTACATCCGCTTTTTGAATCTTCAAACTCAATTTAGTTTCCAATTCTTTCAGTGACTTCCCTTTCAGCAATTGCGCCTTCAAACTCTTTGCTTTATAATCACGAATGTAATCGCGCTCAATTGCTGGCTTAACATCAGCGAAATTCGCTTCACCTTTCTCTTTAATGGATGAAAGAAGAGCTACGACATATCGGTTTCCTTCCTTAATAGGAGATCCAATCAAATCACCAACCATTGCTCCTTCACTAAATGCAAGCTCAAGAATTTTATCTTCCGTAATTTGTGACTGAAAGCCATATACCACAGGGTTGTTTTCTTCAATTGTAATTGCTCTCGAAAAATGTCCTGCTTGGCTTACGATCGTGTCAAACAACACAACACGTGCTTCTCCTGCTTCTTTTAATGCAAGTTCATCATTCAGCTTATAAATAAGCTTATCTACTTCCATTTCCTTGTCGTCAATGGTAGTTGCACTCGACTTAAGTGTTCTTTGGATCACAGCCAATATAGGATATCTAACAGGCTTTCGTTCCAATACTTCCATGATGTGGAATCCGTAATCTGTTTGAACATATCCGATCTTCCCGATTGGCTCTTCAGTAGCGAACTTGCTAAATTCAGGAACCATTTCATAGTCCATGAAATCTTCATACTTCCCACCTGTTTCCTTCGACCCTGGATCTTCAGTAAAGTTCGTTACATACTCCTCAAAATTGTCAGAAGTCAACAATGGTAAAATTGAATCCGTCTTTCTTTTCGCTTTTGCAACAGCAACATCATCCGTTTTCGGTGCAGCAATCAAAATATGGCGGGCAGTCAATAGGTTCTCATTAAAATCCAAAACTTTCGCAATTCGCATATTTCCATTGTCCTCGTATGGGCCAACGATATCTCCAACAGATGCTTTTGCGAAAACTGAATCCATAAACACTGGATATGTTACTCCCTGTCTCGCCTTTTCATCCGTTTCTGGTCTAAAAGTTAGCATGTGTGTACTTGAGTACGCCTTGAAATCACTTTTTGCAAGAACAAATAATGAATCATTCTTCGTCTCGGCAAATTCCGCTTTTAAGTCATTCATCTCCTTGTCGAAATCGATTGAATCTTGCTTAGAAGGATTAATTGTAATGTCAAAGAACTTTACTTCTCTTGCAGACACTCTATTCTCGTATTTTTTCTCCCCCTTGTGTTTCTCAAAGTATGCCTTCAGTTTTTCATCTGTTACAGGTACATCTTCATCCTTAATGTCAGCATATCTTTTGAAAACAAATGAGATGCTCTTCATTTCCTTTTGAGCCACATAGTCGTTTTTCGCTTCAAGTTTTGTAACGTACAATCCCTGGCTCAAAACGTCCAAATATTTTTCTTGTTTTCTTCGGTTTGTAAAATACTCCTTGTTCGTTTCCCAACGCTGAACTTCAACTGGATCCTCTGAAGTCTCCATTTGCTCAATCGCAGACTGAAGCAACTTCTCGTTGAATTGACCTGTAACCGAATCTAAGAATTGACTTTTAATTTCCGCAAGCACCTCAAATCCACTCTTTCCGTAAAGGTATGCATCAAATTCTGCTGGACTCACTTCAATTCCAAGTGCTTCAAACTCCTTTTCAAGAATGATCTTCTCTACAAACTGCTTCCATACTGCAGCCTTATCGACTGGTTGATGTGGTGGGCGAGGCTGTCCCTGCTGGTCAGCTTGTTGGTCAGACTGAAGATCTGCATTTTCCTGAGCAATTTTAACTTCTCTGTTAAACGCATCCATGTCAACCATCTCGCCATACACTGTACCGTATCCATACTGGTAATTAATCGATCCCCCGCTTTTGTTATAATCCCCTAAAATAAAGGCGATCAAAGCTCCACCGATGATTACAAGTATCAACCAAGATTTTTCCCGAATTTTCCCAATTATTGCCATGTTTTCTTTTCTAAATAAGTCTGCGAATATAGTTAGATCAAACGACTATTGAAAATAAATAGGGTAGAAGATGCAGCCTTCTGACAAAAAGAAAAAGCCGTCCAAAAAAATTGAACGGCTTTTCACTCTGGTTTGGGTTTTATTTTCCTCCCTTTTTCTTTCCTGTTTCTTCCTCTTCTTCTCCCTCTTTAGGCTTTGTATCTTTCGGTTTTTTATCCAGCTTTCCTTTTCCGCCTTTGCCACTCTTATCTCCTCCTTCACCACCTTCTTCACCTGGTTCTTCTCCCGGAGGTACTACTGGGTCAGGGTCTGAGCCTCCTCCAGTAACCGTTCCGCCCGTTCCACCTGTTCCCGAACCACCTATTCCAATTCCAGTTCCAGTCGTTGGGTCATCTTGAGAACCTGCATCGGCGCGTGTAATCGTGAGTGTCTTTTGCGCTTGTCCACAATCGGTAACAACTTTCAATTTGACGTCATTTACGCCGATATTGACTGAAATCGTTTTCTGGAACAAACCTGTGGCAACATTTAAGGTTCCACCAGTAACAACAACGCCATTCACTTTTAATTGAACCTGATTCGCCGATGAAACATTCAGAATTGTTGCTTGAATTGTTGTGGTTGCAGTAGTTACTTCCGATGGCGTTTGAGTAATCAATACTAGTGTTGGTGGAATACAAGGTGTATGTTTAACAATGAATGTTTTTGACGCTTCTCCACAATCCGTTTTCACTTTAACTACAACTGTGCTAATTGCATCTTGCACAACAATGTTATGTTCATAGATTCCTGTTCCACTATTGAACGTTCCGCCCGTAACAACTGAACCATTCACTGTAAGGCTAATCTGGTTTACAGAACTTGCATTCTGCACAGACGCCTTTACCAAGTATCCTCCATTCTGCGATTGAACAGATGATGTCGTGGGTGCAATCATTGAAAGCGTAGGTGCAACGCATGGCTGATAAGTCACGGTCACAGATGCAAATGACTGACCGCAATCTGTTTTACCAATAACATTGATTTTGTTGGAACCAGTGCCTAAGTTTACAGTTTGCTGGAACATCTTCGTTCCGCTGTTGTACGTTCCGCCAGCTATCAGCTTCCCATTCACCATTAGCTTAATTTCGCTTGCAGAGCTCACATTGAGTACCTTTGCTTTAATTAAAATGCTAGTTTGATCCGTGTTAACCTTACGACCTGTAGGTGAAACAATCGTCACAGCCGGTGTCAAACAAGGTGTAAAGTTTACAACAAACGTTTCCGTCGTCGACCCACAATCGTTAGAAGCAGTAATTGTGATTGTGTTTGCTCCTTCATTCAGTGTGATGCTCTTCTCAAAAAGATGAGAGACGCTGTTCAATGTGCCTCCTCCTATTGTTAATCCATTCACTTTTAATTGAACCTGATTAACTGAAGCA
>Ga0316205_10003545_pt1 | contig 14626 bp, 15 predicted proteins | sample 3monthpyrite_MG_FD_204941 | JGI IMG/M metagenome (GOLD analysis project Ga0316205, IMG submission 204941) | Microbial mat bacterial communities from mineral coupon in-situ incubated in ocean water Damariscotta River, Maine, United States -... | ecosystem: Environmental > Aquatic > Marine >... | reverse complement strand
GTTTATGAAACGCAAGCTCACCACAAAGTTCATCGAGGGGCAGAAACCTAACCCGTCCAAGCGTCTCGATTTTCGGGACGAGTTGATGCCGGGCCTTGTCCTGCGCACCAGCAAGTCCGGCACCAAGACGTTCTCCCTGCACAAGCGCATCAACGGCAAGATGCGGCGACTGACCATCGGGCAGTTCCCTGTCGTTTCGTTGGCCGATGCGCGAGAGCGGGTGCGGCAGGTTCTATACGAAATCGAGACGGGCCGGTTCGAGGATCGCACGGGCGTTGAAGTCGAAACGAAGCCCACGCTGGGCGGCGTGATCCCTGATTACATCGAGAAACACGCCAAGGTTCACAACCGCGACTGGAAGCGCAAGGTAGCCCTGTTGGCGAAGTTCACCACCCTGCACGGCAAACGAATCGACGAGATCAAGCGCGCCGATGTCGTGAAAGCCTGCGACGTGATCCACAAATTCGCGCCGGTCAGTGCGAACCGGGCGCTGGCTCACCTCAAGCACCTGATGGGCTGGTGTGTCGAGCGTGGCATGATTGATGCCTCCCCCATCGCCGGGATGAAACCGCTTTCGAAGGAACGGTCGCGCGAGCGCGTGCTCACCGACGATGAGCTGGGCGCGCTGTGGGCGGCCTGTGGCGACGAAGGCTATCCTTTCGGAGATTGCATGAAGCTCTTGATGCTCAGCGGCCAGAGACGCGCCGAGGTCGCTGAAATGCGCTGGTCGGAACTCGACCTCGAAAAACGACTTTGGACCCTGCCTTCGCAGCGCGCCAAAAACGGCAAGCAGCATACGGTGCCGATCACCGACGCGATGATGGACGTGCTGCGCAGGGTGCCGAGGTTCATTGGGTCGGACTACGTGTTCACGACCACCGGCAAATCGCCCGTGTCGGGCTTCGGTCGCCTGAAAAACCGGCTCGACAAGGCGCTGCCCAATGGCACGGAGCCGTGGATCATCCACGACCTTCGCCGAACAATGTCCACCAACATGGCTATGCTGGGCGTCCCCCAGCCCGTCACCGAGGCATTGCTGAACCACAAGACGGGTGTGGTCTCAGGCGTGGCCGCTATCTACAATGTCTATTCATACGCGGACGAGAAGCGCGATGCGCTTGAACTTTGGAATAGTCATGTCGCAAGAGCCATCAAATCAGCCATACTACCTGAAATACCACGATCTGGGATGGTTAGAGCGACCACTTCCACCAGCGCCTAACTTTTTCTCAGAAAAACTGATTGAGAAAATTTGCAGAAGGGTTGCTAGCAAAAAGAACATTGACCAAGTGGCATTGGCTAAGGATTTGCAGGTCATTGCCGAGGCGTATTGGATTGCAGCGATGTCTTCTCCTCTCGGCATAGGCGATGGGCCAATTTTACAGGGGCCAGATGAGCGTAAGCGAACGATCCAAAGCTCGGTGCTGCACCCAGCCCAAAAACTTATCGCAGCACTTTCAGATGAAAATCTAACCTTGCTTTCAGAGTGGCCAGACGGATCAGTTTCCGCACCGCCTGATCGGAAGAAATTACTCAGAGAGCTTGAATTGCTGGTTGGCCGGGTGGCCGATTTGATAGACGCAATGGAAGGGCGCACCCGCCGAGGTTCACCTCTTTCAAATGAATTCAAAATAGATTTGGCGGAAGTTCTGACCGAGGTGTTTCGTCAGTATTTTCCTGACGTGCCTGCGCGGCGCGGTGGATACGACCGAACAAAAACCGCCAGTAGCGAGTACACGAAGTTCATGGAAGCATGTGGTCTCGAGATATTCGGGCCTAACTTTTCGTTTTCTGGGCAGGTGCTAGATGCCGCTACTTTGCCGCCGGGAAAGTAGGTTTTGATAGTTACGCAAAACTCGCGCAGGTTTAGCTACGCCTTTGATTCCACTGAATTTCAAACTGGCATATGTTCCTCTTATGGGGTCGACCCCTTCATCAAACCGATGGAGGACCATTATGAAAATCGAAGATGGCCGCAAGGCCCTTGCCACACGCTCTGACTTGAAGCGTTTTGGTATCAAAGTGAGCAATACGACGCTGTTGCGTTGGGAAAAGCTTGGGCGCTTTCCGAGAAGGGTCAGGCCCGGCGGCACGACAGTCGCTTGGTTACTGTCTGAGATTGAGGACTGGCTCGCAGAACGGGCCGCTGAACGCTCCCGTACGCATTACGCCGAGTACTGATCGGCTTTTCCAAACATCAACATCATTGAAAAGGAGTTTCCCGATGGAAACCATGCGATCAACGCAGCCTGCAGTGCTGCTTTCCGAAACTGAGTTCAAAGCAAAATCCGAAGGCTACGGATGGCGAAAATCAATCCACAAGGGGTGGATACAAAACTACTACCATCAGCACCCCAAACCGGATGGATGGCCAGTCGAGGCGGAAATTTTCCTGCAAAAAGTGGGAGACTGTTCACCGAGCAACCGTGTACGGGTTTGTGCAGTGACACCCCATGGCGACATCGAGGCCGAGCATTTTCTGAACCCCATTGAAGATATGGCTATGGCAGATGTGCTATTTGATTTAGCCGCATACTCTGACCACAACGTCATGTTTGACCCTGTGCCTTGGAAACGCGGTGTGCGGTCCAGTAGAACCAGATTGGGTTTTAAAACTGTCGTCGGTGAACACCCGTTCGACTACTTCCCCAGCCCTACAATGTTTTGGGGAATTGGCGTTTCTGCATTTCAGTTCCTTTCGCCATTGCCATACGCGATGGAGGTCGCGGCAATGACAGAAATTTTTGAGGGGTCGGGGTTGTCTCGCGCTGACAGAATCGACTTATCCACGGACGAACTACTCTACGTCCCCGGTTCGATAATCAGACGCCCCGGTCTTCCCCCCTTCACAGCTGAAGTCTTATTCGACGCGTTTTCAGAATTAGAAATCGAAGGCGGTGATTGGCTTTGGACCAAATATTGAAATGTCGAGAGGGGCTTAGTCCCCTCTCATTTCCCATAAATTCTTGAGGTGACCCATGCGACAACAATTTCGCGTGTCAAAACTGATGCGCTCTCACGATACACTAACCGGCGCTAAATCTCAGATCGCCACCGGGCGAAAAGTGATCCTGACATACGGCATTGGCGAGGACGGGCGATGCTCGTGCAAGCGTGACGACTGCACTTCACCCGGTAAGCACCCCTTGTCTAAGTTCTTTCCGAACGGCGTGAATAGCGCGACCGATGATATTGCACTAGTACAAAAAGCCCTGCGACGGCATCCCAACGCAAACCTCGCGATATCTCTGGCTGGATTGACAGTCGTTGACGTGGACGGCGATGAGGGGCGTGCAGCCGTGAAGCAGCTTGACCTTCCAGATACGGTCAAGGTTTTCACCGGAAGGGGCTATCACTTGTACTTCAAGGGCGAGATTGCTGAGGGCACCTTTAAGGGAGAAAAAGTCGATGTACTGACCGGCGACAACAAATTGCTGATGGTGCCGCCTAGCATCCACCCCTCAGGCAAGCGTTATCGGTACTCCACGCAGTCTCCTTCCCGTTTGGCCCCTTTGCCAAAAAACCTGAGCAAGCTCAGACCTAAACGAACTCACCAAAGGCAAGAACGGTCGCAAACGGGGACAACAGACCTCGTCATCAAAAGTGGTGGCCGTAACGATTTCTTCTTCCGCACGGCCTGCTTTTTGCGCCGAAGATTCGATGACGAAGACGCGGTGGAGGCCATGCTGGAAGCATTGAACGACGATTTTACTGAAGCGCCGTTGTCGCCAAGCGAATTGCGTTCAGTCATCCAAAGCAGTGGGAATTATGTCGAGTGTACTACGGCGCTGTTCGGGCCACCAAAGACGACGGAACCGCTGCCGATGGAATTCCTCTATTACCCGTACATCCCGTATTTCGGCGTGACCCTTCTCGCGGGCAATCCCGGCATGGGAAAATCGCTTTTGGTCACCAAGCTAATCGCAGCCGTGACCTCAGGCGGCCCATGGCCGCTTTCCGATGAATGCGCTCCGAAGGGCAAGGTGCTCATGCTGTCTGCTGAGGACAATTGGCAAAGGGTGACATTGCCAAGACTGTTGGAGAGCGGCGCGGACATCAGCAAAATCCGAGTCATGACCAGATTCAAAATCCTGTCGCCGGAAAACCTCGAAGCAATGGCGCGCTACATCGAGCAGGAGAGGCCCAAGCTGGTCGTTATCGACACGCTGACCGCCTACATGGGCAGTGGGCGGGATATGAACCGGCAAAACGAAGTCGGGGAATTTCTGGGCCGACTGACCGAAATCGCCGAAGACGCTGGATGTGCTGTTCTGGCCATTGGCCACCTGAACAAACAATCGGCAGAACACCCGCTGTACCGCATTGTCGGCTCCATCGGTTTCGCTGCTAGTATTCGATCCGCGTTATTTTACGGGACAGACCCGACAGATCGCTCGCGATTCGCATTGGCACACGGCAAGGCCAATGCGAGCGAACTCGGAAAGACCATCATTTTCGAGCGTTTCGGTGGAGGCCGCGACGGAACACCGGTCCTGCATCCGGTGGAATTCTCGGACGCGAATGAAGCCGAGGTTTGCAGGGTCGAGACAAATACGGTCGGCAGGCCCTCGTCAGCGACTGATGCTGCGAGAGTTTTTGTTCTCGAATTTCTTTCCGAAAAGCCGGTCAGGTGGGAGAAGGTCGAAAGCGCTGTGACAGCCCGGAGCCTTGCATCTGCCGGTACTTTGAACGCCCTACGTGCTGAAATGTCGAAGTCCGGCGAGATCGAGCAAGTGGGCAAGGGAAAAAGTACTCGCTGGAAGCTCGGGCAGCCCAGCGCCGAGGAGTGATCGTTATAATAATTCGTGTACAATAATTTTTATATCGAACGAGGGGCGGGCTCAGGTCCGTCTTTCGCTTTTTTGGGGCTAGCGCGAGAAAGGGCTGCGGAGCGGCTAGGAGCTGAAAATCTCGGCAGTATGTATGACACCTTGTCCGCCCACTGGGCGCGTGCCGTTAAAAAGACGCCTCGCTCCATACCCCTCGCCAGCATCTCGTTGGGTGTCCGCCAGTCCTGTCTAAGGCGACACGAGGACTATGTATCAGGCTGTCGGATGCGACCCGGAGCTAAATCGCTGATTCTTTTCAAAGAGTCCGCATCTACTTCGGGGATCGCGCAGGTGTTTCGGGTTCCACTTGGGTAGCAATCTGCCAGTTTGGACCTTCTCACAATCATTCCTGCACCCAGCCTTTGCGATGGAAATGCCGCAGAACGATGGCACGGTTGTAGAGCGGAAATCCAATCCCGAGGCCGTTGGCGGTCAGCAGGGACAAGAGTGCCCACAGCCACATACCCTTGACCAAATAGTACAGCGGCCCGAATAGCAAGCACCACAGCCTGTGCCAGTTTCCCAAGATGGTTTTCGTCTGGCCGTCAAACGCCCACGTTGCACGTATCGTCATGTCTGATGTCCTCTTTGGTGTAGTTGACATCAGCTGAATAAGATCGCCGGACATGACCGTCAGGGTATTTCCCAGCTCGCTAACCGCCCACTCCATTGGTTTATTTGCCGCTGCACGGCCATTGCGAACCGTTGCGTTTCAATGCGCTGCAACACGTCTCAGACGGTACGGTGAAACCGCTCAAACAAGAGCCTAGGCTTGGATTACTAACACAAGAGGTCCAACCCATGGTTCATACTACGCTGCCATTCTATGCAGGCACCGCTGACAAAAAGTTCACTAGAGCCGTCCGTGATATCGCACGCAGGCAAAGCGTACTATTCCACGGAACGAGCCTTGGAAGCTTGATTGCACGAACCAATACGCTGCTCTACCCAACCGTGGGCGATCCAGCCATCAGTTTCACGCGCTCACCAGAAACGGCGGTACACTTTGCGACCCTGCCGAAGGACTATGACGATGGGCTACCAACGGTGTTCGTATTCAATCGCCAATCCTTGAGGTCACGGTATCGGGTTGAACCTTATCAGTGCCCACCTCCCGAGAACCACAAAGAGGGGAAGTTTGAAATGGAGGAAATGATCTGGCATCGGGATGTTGAGCATGTGTCGCGGCACCTTTCAGCAATTGTTTACTGCGTGATGGACGATGTGTTCGTGGAGACAGACATTTCTGAAATGAGCCGTTCCTACAAACAGATTGCCGCCGCATGCGCCGTGGCAAGCCTTGAATTCAGGTAGGCGAAAACTCTGTTGAGCGCCCTCGCGCGGCGCACAGCGCGCCATCAGGGATTATGGCGGGATCACCATGGCCGAGGCACGCCCTGGCGCTGCTGGCTCATTGTAACGCCGCCGCGCGCGCGTTTAGCTCTACCTGCCGGGGATTTGTTGCGGATCATTCCGAGTTACATACCGGCAGCGCCCCATGCGCCTCGACATGCTCCCAGATCAGCCGCCGTTCCACATAGGCGACATAGGCATGAACTACAGCTGCGGCGTAGCGAAAATCACGAACTTCATGCCAGCACACCGACAAATCTGATAAGTTGCCGCCGAATATGCTGTGGTAAGTCCGTCCTCCGGCATGATTGCCGTGACCTTTCGAAGCTGCACCATGAAATTCTGCCACTCGACCTCGCAACCCCTTTTGAGCAGCCGTCAGACCGATGTATATCGGTATGGGGTTCTCTTGCTTGTGAATTATGTAGACCCCTGCGCCTCGGGGAGCGCGCTTGCGATCCGCCCAGCCAATTGGTTCCGTGAAAAAGAGGTCCATAGCGCCCCGATCTGCGAGCGCCCTCGCAATTTTTGACTGGTGATCGGGGTGTTAGAAAACCGCACGTACACGGTCCCTGTGCCTTTAGCCGGGGCCTGTTGTATAACACAGGCACCCCGACCATAGGGTCAAAGGTGTTCAGTCGATTACTCGACCTAGTACGTGAGGGGTTTCTAAGCCCCAACATGGCCGCGTCTGCCATGTCGAGAGCAGTGGTAGCAGCAATACGAGAAAAGCTAAAGATGCGCTGGGGTTATCCCTGACATGCGAGCGGTCTGCGTCTTATCGATCTGCATTAGAAACCTAGGAGATCGACATGACCGACATCATCACGCTGAAAGCACTATGCGACGAACTAAAGATAGACCCGCGCGAAGCCCGCGAGCGCCTGCGCGCCGCCGCCAGCGACGCCAAGGCTAACCCCGAACTAGCGAAAGCGCGAAGGCCGCGCACCCCTTGGCAGTGGGTGAAGGGATCGCTTGCAGAGAAGGAGGCTAGGCAGGCATTGGAAAAATGAATTGTTCAACTTGTTGAGGGAACGTTGGCGACAATCCTATCTTGCTTGCCGAGGTCGTTGCTGATAGGAACAGATGGGGAACGTGAAGCAAATGTTGCTGACATATTGCTTGCAGCTGGTACAAGTGATTGTATGGAAAAAAACGAAACGACCAAGATGCTGGCATTGTGTGCTAGTTTTGCAGGTCGACGGCAAATCAGAGGTTCAAAATGAGACGCCCTACCGTGATCGATCTGTTCTGTGGTGCTGGCGGCCTTTCGGAAGGCCTTCGCCAAGCAGGATTTTCGATTTTGGCAGGAAATGACGTAGATGAGCACGCTGGCAATACCTTCGCTGCCACGCACCCAGAAGCAGCGTTCCTCCCGGGATCGATCTACGACATCACCGCCCAAGATTTTTTGAAGGCCACTGGACTGAAGAGAGAGGAATTGGACTGCCTCGCTGGAGGCCCCCCTTGCCAGGGTTACTCAGTGTACAATCATCAACGTGGTATGCATGATGAACGCAGTCACCTTTTCAAAGAATATTTGCGGATCGTTGAAGGACTGATGCCCAAATGGCTGGTGATGGAAAATGTTACAGGCATTATGTCCGCAGGTGAAGGTGAGGCATTCCAAGCGGTCTTGGCCGGAATTCGAGGCCTCGGCTACAATGTCGAGGCTAGGATACTACGGGCGGAGGACTACGGAGTTCCGCAAGAGCGTCGTCGCGTAGTTTTTATTGGAAACCGAATTGGATCGCCTATCGTATGGCCGCAGAAGACACATGGCGAGGGCTTGAAGCCTTTCACTACGATCAAGGATGCTTTGAGTGACCTACCCGAGTTGTTGAACGGAGAGGATAAAGGCGTTGTCAAGTATAGGACTCGCCCAACTTCGGAGTATCAACGCAAGTTGAGGAAGGGTTCTCAATTAGTTCACAATCATTCGGCTTCCAAGTTAGGCACCATAAACATCGAGCGGATGCGGTATATTCCGCAGGGTGGTAGCTGGCGTGACGTGCCATACGATCTCCTTCCAGCGGGTATGAAGCGTGCAAAACGAAGCGATCACACGAAACGATACGGACGAATGCAGTGGGATGGCCTATCCTGCACGGTTTTAACCAAGTGTGATATTCACTGGGGTGCGTACATCCACCCGGAGCAAGACCGTAGTATTACCGTTCGTGAAGCCGCCCGTATTCAAGCATTCCCAGATTGGTTTCACTTCAGAGGGCCACGCACTGAACAATTCGTACAGGTTGGCAACGCCGTACCACCGCTTTTAGGGAGGTGCATTGGCGCAGCATTGCTCGAAGCAGCCGAAGCACAAGACAGCCAACACGAATTAACCGCGGCCACAGCCTGACAAGAGTATTCGCAAAAAGGGCCTAAAGGTTCTTCTTTCTGCTCAAAGAACTTAGCTTAGCTGCAAGCGTATCCTGATAGATTCCGAGGGGCGGTAGATTTTGCGGTGAAACGAACGCAAAGGCAATCTGTTCGACCGTTGTGGTAAATTCAGTTTCTGGGACCAATGGCCGTTCCGCACCATGCCATTCTTCTGCGAGCTGATATGAATGAAATGTAATCGTTCCGGGGCCTTTGGGATATTCTAGCAGAGAACTTCCGATCCGGGTCCGAATCTTCTGCAATACCGGATCAGGTAGAACGAAGAACAGCCCGTGCTTAGCCAATTTTTCTCTGCGTAGCGCATGGCCCTTATAGATGATTTGGGGCAAAATTCGTTTTGTAACATTCTCCCAATTGAATCCAGCGTTAGTTCCGCCTTCTCCCCACTTGCTGGGATGCGGCTTTCCTGCGTAATAGCTCGTTGAGGCTTGTTTGTAGCTATTTGTGGTATCGATGGTCTGTACTTCTACTGCAACGATAGACTGAGGCTCCAAGTCTGCGTCTACTTTGGTCAATAGGAAATCAACTTTAAACGAACCGGTTTCCCCTTCAGCTGCTGGTGCTTTGATCCCCACCTCACCGCTGTAGCCTTGACCGAAAACGACAACCTCGCGCCCGTTCAATGCACCCGCCCGTCTTCTAGTCTCGGCCTCGATATCAGAGATCATTTCGCAATTGGAGCCAAACGAATCTCTTGCAATCCGATTGATTACTCCGAATTGATCTCCATAAAGACGGTTTGGGCAAATAATGACCGGCGGCGCTGATGGCGCTTGTAGGGAGCAAGCACCACCACTCTGACCCTTCTTGCACTTCTCATCGACAAATGGGCACCACCTTCGTGATGCAAAATCCGCACTTTCTTTCGAGAGCGGTCGGAACCCATGAAATTCAAGAATCCTTGTCGGCAATTTCCAACCTCATAATCAATCAAGCATCTGCAAAGGTTGGCCTCCGCTGCAAAGCTACTCCGTCAAGACTTCAAGTGTAAGGCTCCGGACTTCTTCATCGTAGTCTTCGATTTTTGACTTATCCAAGTATCTTTCGAAGGCACCAACTATCCTCGCTCTGTCGAAGACGAACCCCGCTTCCCGAGAACTCTCAATCAGAACAGCATCTACTATGTGAAACGGAGTCGCAAAAAGCCTTACTGGATCAACAACTGCCGCATCGAACCACTTGAATAGTTTCTTGAGGTTCAGGTCGTCAAATTTTGTATCCAAGTCATTTCCGCACGCACATTGTCCTAAAAAAACTGTTGAGCTATAGATCGGTTGTCCAACAACGGCGGCCAGAAGACAAAATCTACGCCTTGATCGCCCGCATTTGCAGGATCAAGCCCGTTGTTCGGTTTCCAGATAAACTCATTCGTTTGCTCCGCAAGGAGAGCAGCGGCGTCAGCAAACCCCGCCGGGCCCTCTGGCGTGCGAGGTGAGCCAAAGTGCAAACAACGATTGTCTGGACCAAAGTAGCTTGCCGACGTGTGCCCGACTATTCGTTCAAACAGCCTCGGCAAGCGGACATATCCACCTTTTGTGATTGTTGGTGCGGTACAAATGCAAAGCAGAAACTCGTATATTCCAAATCCGTCGCCGGTATACCGAAGTGTATTCCCGTCAATTTCAAAAGGATACAAGCCTTTGAGTAACTGAGCGCGTCGCAACAACTCTTCATGTGTGGCTCCAATCAAGGTATCGACTGCAAGATCGTCCGCCTGCCAAGACTCAAGGGAAACATCCATGTCGTCAGCGTGGTCAGGCGAAAAACTTTCAACCGCTCCTGCAAGGCGATCATCAGATACCGCCTGATCGATGGATGAAGTTCCATTCCGGTATGCTTCTTTTTCAACCTGATCGGCGTCGACGGTAGTTCTTTGATCTCGCCCACGATAACGATAATTATTCGTCATCTTCAGCGAAGTCCTTAATAGAAGAGATCTTCTTAGCAAGCTCTATGGCCTGACTGCGGAGACCTTGAGCAGCAGGAAAAATTTCCTCCGCAACATCCACGTCTATGCTTTTTTCTGCCAGTTCATTGTTAAGATCGCGTAATTCTTTTCGGATAGCAGCCAGCCTTTTAGTCAGCCGCTCCGATATTGGTATCAGTATGTTAAGTGCAGTAGTTACTGACTCCCCTGAAATGATCATGCTTGCCGTTTCAGGATTGCCAAATGCGCGGGCTAAATCACCCAACTCACGAGAATCACTAATACTAGCACTTCTTCCCTTTGAACCATCTCCGAACATTGCTCGAAAAAGGTTTCCAGCGCGATCAAGATTGCCAGGATCAATTGGATTTGGCCCAACTACTTGATCTTCCAATCTCAAATAGTCGCGAACCGCTCTATAGCCGAGCATAGTATAAACCCACGAGAAAGGATAATGGGGGAAACTCCCTCTCCCTCTCTTAACACTGATTTCAGGAGCGAATTGGCCTGTTTCTGACATCTGCTCAACGAGATAGTAGCCTTCCAAGAGCCTGTTCACAGTCTGATGGTTGTCACCAACCATCTGTGTGATCTCCTTAACGGATAGGGAGGTGTCCGAAACCACTTTCGCAACCCAAGCGGCTTTAGCGTAAGAGTCCCAAGGCTGAGAGCTAGCTATATGACGGACGCCGAGATAGGGTAGCAGCTCGGCCTCTTGCGTTGCTCGATCAAAAAGAAGAAAGGGCACTGGCTCAATCGCTTTTGAGCCATGTTGTCGCCATATCGCTTGGTACTTTTCAGCTTTGGCTTTTTGGTTCGCTGCTCTGGGGTCTCCAGAAAGGATAATACACGCAGCTAATCTACGGTTACCTTCCAAAACTAAGTACGTTCCGTCTGCGTCTCCTTCAACGCAAACCAGTGGCTCTGCATCAAAAAAGCCATTTACCGACATAGAACTCAGGAGATCAAGCACACCAAAGTTGTCGACGATATGATCAAGGAGTTCAGTTTGATCACCGGACTTCACACCAGACCCGAAACGAGGATTGTGTGGATCTAAAAGCAGTTGAGAGACAGCTACTTCCGATCTAGCGCCACCTTTGGGTGCAATGTTCATAGCCGGCCTGCCTTTCAGATCCCTGCGATCCTAATTCTGTATTGTTTTCCGACATATAACGCCCTCTAGCAAGAAGTGGCAAGTTTTCGGAACTGTCACCCCAGATTTTGAACCTATCAGTGCCAGTCAAACGATAGTCGGAAATTTTGATACCCAAACGATACCCACGTTAAACGACGAACCTGACATGAAGCACCCTGATGGCCTCAAGTCATTGTTTTCGCTTGATTTAAATGGTGCCCGGGGGCGGAATCGAACCACCGACACGAGGATTTTCAATCCGGCGCTTATCCAACCTGATCAATCAGTTATCGTCGTAAATGTTGTCAAACCTGTCACTGGAAATCAATTACTTAGCGGCAAATTGTCAAACCTTCCCCATGGGGCCTTCCAATGAGCTGGCGGGTCGCAAACACATGCGCGGAACGGAAGTTCGGCAGCGCAACGCGCAAGCAGATCATCATGTTCTTGGCTGATAAGGCGAGCGACGATGGCTCTGGCATCTGGTGTTCGAAGGGGACGATCCAACGGCATACCGAGCTGGGCGAGACGACAGTCAAGCGAACCGTGCGCGAGTTCCTTAAGGAAGGGATTCTGGTCGAGACCGGTGCGCGCACCTGCAAGAATGGCTTCACGGTCGTGTACCGGATCGATCTGATCAAGGTTGAGGCGCTGGAACCCACGCTTGAGCCCGAGATTGAGACGGGGGCCACAGTGGACCCCGTCCAGACTGGACCCGGAACGGGGGCCACAGTGGCCGGGGTACCGGGGCCACCACGGCCCCCAAACCATCCTAAAACCATCCATAAACCACCTACGCGCAAGCGCGAGGCGGCGGTGGATGAAGATGCTGAGAAGATTTTAGCGGCTTATCCACCCGACCGATTGCGGGGGAAAGCGGCCTGCCTTGCCCAGATCGAAGAGGCCATGAAGGAAGGGAACAGGCCGGAGGACCTGCTTCAGGCCGTCCAAGCCTACGCCTCCGAGAGCGCGGGCTTCACCCGCTCCAAGGTCTGCTTTTCCGACAACTGGTTTCAGTCGCGGCGCTGGCAGGCCTATCTCGAGAAGCAAGCGGAAGACCGAGAAAAGGCAGCGACGTTGGCGGCTGACCACCATGCGCGGCTGGCTTGCTGGATCAGCGACCGCAGCCCGATGTGCAAACACATCACGGGCACCCAAGTCACGGCGTTGCTCGCCTCAAAGCTGGTGACGCAGGCACAAATCCAAGCGGCAGGCCTCAGATCATGACCGCAACCGATCCCACCGAAGAGCAAACAGCAAGGCGACCCATGTCATACGCTGGCGCGGCTGACACGGGACCTTGCGAGGGGCGGCACGCCTCCCCTTCGAACCCCACCGGCGCGGAAAAAGCCCGCACCAAAGAGCCGCTGACCGAGACGTTCGTCTTTCGGTGCACAGCGGCAGAGAAGGCCCAGTTGCGCGCCAAGGCCGAGGCCGCTGGCCTGCCCGCCGCGACCTTGCTGCGCGAGGCGCTAGGCCTGACCGAGGCCCGCCGCCGCAAGCCCATCCCCCGCGTTGATCCCGCGCTGGTGCTGGCCGTCGGACGCATTGGCGGCAACCTCAACCAGATCGCCCGCTGGCTAAACCGCGCGATGCTTGCAGGCCGTGTCGACCTCGATGCGCTGACCGTTGCCCGCCGTCTGCTGGCCATCGAACGCCAGCTTGCCCAAATCGTCGAGGCCGCACGCCGATGCTGATCAAGTTCTTCCGCAACGGCAAAGGCGCGGGCGCTGGCCCGGTCGGCTACCTCCTAGCGGACAAGGTGCTGGCCTATGACGGCAACCGCGACCTGATCCGCGATGCAGACGGTCAGCCGATGACCGTCACGCGAGAACCCTTGCCCGAGGTGTTGCGCGGCAATCCCGACCGCACCGAGGCCCTGATCGACGCCAGCCGTCACCAGTGGACCTACCGCGCGGGCGTGATCAGCTTTGCCACCGAAGATGCCCCGACCGAGGAACAGCAGACCGAGGTCATGGACGGGTTCGAGCGTCTGGCCTTCGCGGGGCTGGACCCGACGCAATATGACGTGCTCTGGGTCCGACATACCCACGAAGGCCGCGTCGAGCTTCACTTCTGCACGCCGCGCTTGGAGTTGACCTCGGGCCGGAGCCTGAACATCGCGCCGCCCGGTTATCAGAACGCCTTTGACAGCCTGCGCGACGTGATGAACCAACGTCACGGCTGGGCCGATCCGATTGAGCTGGAGCGCACCCAAGAGGTCCGCGACACCATCGAGACCCCAACCCGCGCCCAGGGTCGTGACGAGCTTCACACGTGGCTGCAAGACCAGATCAGCGTTGGCCTGATCATTGACCGCGCGAGCATGATCGACGCTCTCGCCGACGCGGGCTTCGACCTGCCCCGCGTCGGCAAAGCTTACCTCACAGCCCAAGACCCCGACACCGGCGAGCGTTGGCGTTTGAAAGGAGAGATTTTCCATGAAGACTGGCAAGCCGACCCGGCTGAGCGAGAAGCTGAACGCGGAACTGGACACGATCAGGCAGGACTACGCCGCCTCGATGGCATCCCAGCTGGAGAGCTTCAGGACCGATTTGAGCAAAATTGCGACCATCGCGCATCGTACAATCGAGAGCGATACCCGCACCTTTCTGCGACAGAACAAGAGCTGGCTGACGATCTCGCCCTGGCTGATCACAGGGACGTTCTTGGCGGGGATCGCCTTGATGGTGGCCGCAAGCTGGCTTTGGACGGTTCTGCTGACGCGCTCGGAACTGACAGAGCTGGGCCTGACGCGGATCGACAGGGAGGACGCGACATGGCTGGTGCTGGACCCGACCAAGACGCGGTTGAGAAGCTGCACGCTGGGGGGCAGATCAGTGACCTGCATCAAGATCGAGGACAATTAGATGACGACACCCCTGACAGCCTTGGAACGCGACTTGCTCGCCTGCGTCGAGCGGTTGGTGACGGCCTGCGAGGTCTCAGCAAAGGAATTGAGCGGATTAGAGGCAC
>Ga0316205_10003544_pt1 | contig 14626 bp, 14 predicted proteins | sample 3monthpyrite_MG_FD_204941 | JGI IMG/M metagenome (GOLD analysis project Ga0316205, IMG submission 204941) | Microbial mat bacterial communities from mineral coupon in-situ incubated in ocean water Damariscotta River, Maine, United States -... | ecosystem: Environmental > Aquatic > Marine >... | reverse complement strand
CTTCGCCGAACACGCGGCGCACCGCTTCGACTTCGGTCACGTCCCCCGCCGGGGTCGAGGTGCCGTGGGCGTTGATATAAGTGACCTTGCGACCCTCGGGCAGGGTATCGACGGCCAGCCGCATGGAGCGTTCCCCGCCTTCGCCCGACGGGGCAACCATGTCATGCCCGTCCGATGTCGCGCCGTAGCCCGTCACTTCGGCGTAGATCTTCGCGCCGCGCGCGCGGGCGTGTTCCAGTTCCTCCAGCACGACAACGCCACCGCCGCCGGCAATCACGAACCCGTCGCGCGTGGCGTCGAAAGTGCGGCTGGCGGTTTCCGGGGCGTCGTTGTATTTCGAGGACATCGCGCCCATCGCGTCAAACAGGCAGGACAGGGTCCAGTCCAGTTCCTCGCCGCCGCCGGCGAACACAACGTCCTGCTTGCCCATCTGGATCAGCTCGGTCCCGTTGCCGATGCAATGCGCGCTGGTCGAGCAAGCCGAGGTGATCGAGTAGTTCACGCCCTTGATCTTGAACGGCGTGGCCAGGCAGGCCGAGTTTGTCGACGACATGCAGCGCGTGACCATGAACGGGCCCATGCGCTTGGGGCTGCCCTTTTCGATCACGGTCTGATGCGCCTGGAAAAAGTTCGAGGTGCTGGGGCCGCCCGAACCCATGATAAGCCCGGTGCGCGGGTTCGACACGTCGCTGGCCTCCAGCCCGCTATCGGCAATCGCCTGCTGCATGGACAGGAAGTTATAGGCCGCGCCGGGGCCCATGAAGCGCAGGTCGCGCTTGTCGATGTGGTCCTTCAGGTCGATCTGCGGCATACCGTGAATCTGGCTGCGAAATCCGTGCTCTGCGTATTCCGGGGAAAAGACGATCCCGGATCGGCCGGCCCGCAGGCTGGCTTCGACTTCGGCGGCGGTGTTGCCGATCGGCGAGATGATTCCGATCCCGGTAATGACGACGCGGCGCATGGCGGCTCCCTGATAAGCTGGCGTGGGGTATTTACTAAGACCGTGGTCAAAAGGCTACAGGTTTCTTGGACGCGGGCGCGGCACGGAGCTTCCCCGCCTCCAGGTGAGCCATTGCATTGAAGGGAAAACGGGTGTCAACTTTGTGTTCAAGAAAAAATGAATAGGGGAGGACATTCATGAAACGCTCGATCTTCAAGGGCCTGACACTTGGCTGTGCCGCGCTGGTGGCGGCGGGTTTCGCGGGAATTCCGGCCAGCGCGCAAGAGGTCACACTGCGCCTGCATCAATTCCTGCCGCCACAGGCCACCGTGCCCGCCCGGATCCTCAGACCATGGGCGGACTCCATTGCCGAGGCGACGGATGGCCGGCTGGTGATCGAGCAATTCGACGCCATGGCGCTGGGTGGGCGCCCGCCGGAACTGATGGATCAGGCAATCGACGGCATCGCCGATATCGTCATGACCGTGGTGGGCTACACACCCGGCCGCTTCCCGCGCAGCGAAGTGTTCGAACTGCCGTTCATGATGACCGACCCTATCGCAACCTCGCTGGCCTTTCAGCAGATGGTTGAGGAAGATTTCCAGTCCAGCGAATACGGCGATGTTGTCGTGCTGGGCGCCTGGGTTCATGGACCGGGCGTGATTCATACCCGCGAAGGCGTTTCCAGTCTGGAGGATATGGAAGGGCTGAAGCTGCGAGGCCCGACCCGCATCATCATCGATATGCTGAGCGAATTGGGGGCTGAACCGGTCGGCATGCCGCTTCCCGCCATCCCCGAGGCGCTGACGCGCGGGGTGATCGACGGCACGGTAATCCCCTGGGAGGTCACGCCCGCCATTCGTCTGTCCGAACTCGTCACCTATCACACCGAGTTTTCAGGCGATGAGGCGCTTTACACCGCAACCATCGTCACCGTGATGAACCGCGACGTGTATGACTCACTGCCCGAAGATCTGCGCGCCGCGCTCGATGCCGCCAGCGGCGAGGCGCTCAGCCGCCTTGCGGCAACCGAAATGCTCGCCGCAGATGCGCCCGGCCGCGCCATCGCCGAGAACGCGGGGAACACCATCACCATTCTCGACGAGGCCGAAGTTGCGCGCTGGAAAGAGGCGGCTCTGCCCGTCCTGGAACGCTGGCTGGCGGAAATGGAGGGGCAGGGCATCGACGGGCAGGCGCTGATCGACCGCGCCCGCGCCCTGATCGCCGAGAATTCGGCGATGTAGAACAGACGTCTTCATGCCGGACAAGGAGGGGGCTGTCTGCCCCCTCGACCCGTTCCGGGTCTCACCCCCAGAGGATATTTGGCGCACAAAGATGCGTGGAACGGTGGTGCTGTAACGGTGCGTTAACCTCGACGCCTCATGATCGCTCCACGGAACAGGCGGGGACGCCGATGGCCGTGCACGAAGATGGCGGCGTGGGATGAATGCTCACGCCGCTTTCATCTTTGTGCCGCAAATATCCCGGGGGAGTCGCCGCAGGCGGCGGGGGCAGCGCCCCCTTTTCTGGGGGCCGACGGCGGCACTTGATGCTTTCCTGAGAGGGAGCGCGCCCGCCGCAGCGGGCGTCGTTTCCGGCTCAGCTTTCCGACAGGGCAACCCTCATGCCGGTCACTTGATAGATCACCTCGCCATCAGCCTCGACGATACCGTCGGCCACGCCCATCGTCAGGCGCCGGGTTTGCACGGCCTTGGTGAAATCGACCTTGTAGGTCAGCATCTTGCGGTCGGGGCGCACCATGCCTGTCAGCTTGACCTCGCCCACGCCCAGCGCGTAGCCGCGCCCTTGCCAGCCGCGCCAGCCCAGGTTGAAGCCGGTCAACTGCCACAGACCGTCAAGGCCCAGGCAGCCGGGCATGATCGGATTGCCGGGGAAATGGCAGTCAAAGAACCACAAGTCCGGCGTGATATCGAACTCGGCGGTGATGTGCCCCTTGCCATGCAGCCCGCCATCGGCCGACACATCGGTGATGCGATCCATCATCAGCATCGGCGGGGCGGGCAGTTGGGCGTTGCCGGGACCGAACAACTCGCCTCGGGCGCAGGCCAGCAGGCCGTCCTTGTCGAATGAACGTGGATACTGCGCCATGGTCTGTTCCTTTCGGCGGGCGTTTCGAATGGGCACCGGTCTAGCATCGCATCTTTGCCGCTGACAAGCGCAGCGAAAGCGGCAGCCTGATGGGCTGGTGTCATTCGCCCGGCGCAAAACCGCCGGCCATTGAAACCAGGGTCAATTCGGCCTAAGACTTGCCCCCATGAGCCGCGATTTCGCCACCCAGGATCCGCCTGCGCACGCGCGCGCCGCACAGTGGCTGACCGCCGCCGGGTTGCGGCCGACGCGCCAGCGCCTGCTGCTGGCCAGCCTGTTGGTCGGCGATGGGCGTGATCGCCATGTGACGGCCGAGAGCCTGTTTGCCGCGACCTGTGAGAGCGGTGAAAAGGTCTCGCTGGCGACGGTCTACAACACGTTGCGTGCGTTCTGCGGCGCCGGGTTGCTGAACGAAATCACCGTCGATGCCTCGCGCAGCTATTTCGACACCTGCACGGATGACCACCCGCATTTCTTCTGGGAGGATACGCAGATCCTGAGCGATGCGCCGGTCGAGCAACTGGATATCCTCCGGCTGCCCGATGCCCCGAAGGGATGCGAGATTTCGCGGGTCGATGTGGTGATCCGCCTGCGTCGCACCCGCTGATCCGGCGCGCCATGCTGTCCTATCAACATCTGTATCACGCGGGCAATGCCGCCGATGTGCACAAGCATGCCCTGCTGGCCTGGATGCTGGACTACCTGGTGGCCAAGGACAAACCCCTCAGCTATTTCGAAACCCATGCCGGGCGGGGGCTTTATGACCTGTCCGCGCCCGAGGCCCGGAAAACCGGCGAGGCGGCGCAGGGTATCGCCCGGCTGGAACAGCGCCTTGCGCCCGATCACCCCTATCGGCGGGTGCTGGACCGGGTTCGTGCGGGTCAAGGGGCGCAGGCTTATCCCGGGTCGCCCCTGATCGCGGCGCTGATGCTGCGCGACAGGGACAGCATCGATCTGGCCGAGCGCCACAAGCGCGAGGTCGAGGCGTTGCGCGAGGCGATGCTGCCCTTCGCGGCGCGGGTCCATGCGGTGGATGGCTTCGCCAAGGCGCAGGAACTGATCCCGCCAAGCCCGCGCCGGGGGATAATGCTGATCGACCCCAGCTTCGAGACCGAATCCGATTATTCCGAGATGCCGCGCTTCATCGGCCAGATGGCGCGCAAGTGGAATGTCGGGATCATCGCGCTGTGGTATCCGGTGCTGACCGATACGCGCCACGCGCCGATGCTGGCGGCGCTGGAGGGCGCGCATCCGGGCGCCCTGCGTCACGAGGTCCGGTTTGCGCCGGCGCGCGACAGGCATCGCATGACCGGATCGGGGCTGTTCGTGATCAACCCGCCCTGGGGGCTGGCCGATGAGGCAGCGCGGGTGGGCCGGATCTTCGCGGATGACCTGGACGCGCGTGACCGCACGGCGTCGCCGCGGCCAGCGATCCGGTAACCCGTGCGCACGGAGGTTTGCCTTCGAGGCCAGTGGCCCGGTTGCAATTTCAGGAAAAACTTGTCACGGTTGCGTTACCAGGGGTGAATACGCCCTTGGGTAGTTTTTGATGGGGGTGCCCGCCACATTCGTTCCAGGGCCATCAGGACTTGATGAACAGGGAGAAAAAGACATGAAAAACGCCCTTTTGCTGGTCGCGACAAGCGGATTGCTGATGTCCTGTTCCGGACTGGTGCCCGCGCCGGAACCGGTCATCAGCTCGTTCAACGAAGCCAGCGTTGGCATTCAGTTGCAAGGCTTCGCGATGGAGATGGCATCGCCCGAGGTGAGAAACGCAGCCCTTGCCGCCGCGGACGATCAGGCAGCCGGGGTTTGCCGCCGTGGCCCCAACCGGCGGGCGGAGTTTGCGAGCACCAGAAACGTCCCGACCGGCCAGTATTCCTATGTGATCGAGCGGCTCTATCTTTGCCTTCGCTGACGGATTACATCTGCGCTTGACCGGAGCGAGCGTTTTTCGGGAGCGCATCGACAAAATGCGGACACGCTGGCGCGTGACGCCTTTCCGGCAGGCCCTTGGCGGGCCTGCCTTGCAGGGAGCGTTGCTCCCTCTGCGCGGCCCGGCGGGGCCGGTCCACGCATTCACCCTCAGGATATTTGATGCACAAAGATGGGGGCGGGTGCGTTGAAGCGGCGGGCGGTTTGGCGTATGTCCCGCCTACGCCCTGACAGGAAAACCCCATGACCACGCCGCGCAAGCTTTTCATCAAGACCTATGGCTGCCAGATGAATGTCTACGACAGCGAGCGCATGGCCGAGGCGCTGGGGGCATCCGGGTATGTGGGCACCGACCGCGCCGAGGATGCGGACATGATCTTGTTGAACACCTGTCACATCCGCGAGAAGGCCGCCGAAAAGGTCTATTCCGAACTGGGTCGCCTGAAGCCGCTGAAGGTGGCGCGTCCGGATCTGAAGATCGGCATTGCAGGCTGCGTGGCGCAGGCCGAGGGCGAGGAGATCATGCGCCGCGCGCCGGTTGTCGATCTGGTGGTCGGGCCGCAGACCTATCACCGCCTGCCGGCGATGGAGGCAAAGGTGCGGGCCGGTGGGCGCGCGGTGGATACCGAATTTCCGGCCGAGGACAAGTTCGAGCATCTGCCAAGGGGGCCGCGCGCCAAGCGCGGGGTGACGGCGTTCCTGACGGTGCAGGAAGGATGCGACAAGTTTTGCGCGTTCTGCGTTGTGCCCTATACGCGTGGCGCCGAAGTCAGCCGCCCCGCCGCCCGCCTGCTGTCAGAAGCGCGCGACCTGGTGGCGCGCGGGGTGCGCGAGATCACGCTGCTGGGGCAGAATGTGAACGGGTATCATGGCGAGGGACCGGACGGGCGCAGTTGGACGCTTGCGCGGCTGGTGCGGGAACTGGCCGGGATCGACGGCTTGTGGCGCATTCGCTACACCACCAGCCACCCCAATGACATGAGTGACGATCTGATCGCCGCGCATGGCGAGGTGGATGTTCTGATGCCCTATCTGCATCTGCCGGTGCAATCGGGGTCGGACAAGATCCTCAAGGCGATGAACCGCAAGCACAGCGTGGCCCAGTATCTGGCGCTTCTGGACCGGCTGCGCGCCGTGCGCCCGGATCTGGCGCTGTCGGGCGATTTCATTGTCGGCTTCCCTGGCGAGGAGGACGCGGATTTCGAGCAGACGCTGAGCCTGGTGCGGGCGGTCGGCTATCATTCGGCGTTTTCCTTCAAATACTCGGCCCGGCCCGGCACCCCGGCGGCCGAGCGCCCGGTATTGCCCGATACGGTGCTGGATGCGCGGTTGCAGGCCTTGCAGGCGCTGATAACCGAGCAGCAGCGCGCGGCTCAGCAGGCGATGGTGGGGCGCGAGGTGGACGTGCTGTTCGAAAAGCCCGGTCGCATGGCCGGTCAGATGGTTGGCAAGTCGAATTATCTGCATGCCGTCCATGCCACGGGAGCGGATCTGACCCCCGGGCAATTGCGCCGTGTCAGAATCACGGCCAGCGCGCCCAACTCGCTGGCCGGGATCGCCGTCTAGCGGCGGAAGCCTGCCGCCAACGGACATCCGGGTGCGCGGTTTCTGGCGACACAAGGGAATATCGCTCAGGATAATACGCCCGATATCGGGAATCGCCCTTCCATAAGCTGCGAAGTTTGCTAATGTTTCCGATATGGTAGGCCCGGTTTGGTATGACGCATGAGGCATCTCGTGGCGTTGGCTGTTTCAGGGCGGGCCTTGGGGGTAACAACAAAAAAGGATGATGGCTGTGGTTAAGTCTGTTTCCAATGCCGTCCGGCTGATTGCCAGCGCCGCTGCCATGGTGCTGATTCTGGCAGGAGTGACGGCCACCGACGCGTCGGCGCAACGGCAACGCACAATCGTGGGCGAACGGTATGTGCCGACGATCTGGATTGATCCGGACGGGTGCGAACACTGGGTGATCGACAACGGGATCGAAGGCTATATGACCCCGAATCGCACGCCGGATGGGCGCCCGGTCTGCCGGCGCACCAATGTCTGCCTGGCTGAGAGCACCGACACGCTGTTCGCGACTGGCAGCTATCGGTTGCGTCCGGGGGCCGCCGATCGCCTGGCGCAGTTCTTCAATTCGAACCCGTCGACCGCGTTCATCATCTACGGGCATACGGATCCGCGTGGCGGATTCGAGTATAACATGAACCTGTCCGAGAACCGGGCGCGAACGGTTGCCAATGTGGCGATCGGGGTCGGTGCCCGGGTGGCGACTGTGCGCGGCTTCGGGCCGATGTATCCGGTAGCCTCGAATGACACGGCTGCGGGCATGGCCCAGAATCGCCGTGTCGAAGTCATGTGCGTGCAGTGAGGATCGGGGGAATCACCATGAAAACCAGCAAATACGTTCTGCTCGGAGGGGTCGCCATATTTCTGTCCGCCTGTGCCAGCACCGGAACCGGCGGCAACAATGGGGGTGCCTTTTTCGAGATCAACACCGTCGACAACACGTCGGACCGCCAGTTGGGCGTGCCCAATCACCTGTCGAACATGCGCCCCGCAGGGATCTGGGTTGACCCGCAGGGCTGTGACCAATGGATCGTCGATGAGGGCATCGAGGGCTATATGTCGGCGCGGCTTGACCCCTATGGCAACCCGGTATGCTCGGGCATCGCGCCGCCGACCGTGGCCGTGGGCCGTTATCGTCGCGGCACCTGACCGGGACGGCCCCCTATCGCTTGTGCAAACGGCTCCGCTTGCGGGGCCGTTTGTGCGTTGGGCCGCGTGCTTTGCGCCGGGAGGGCGAGGGGCGTATGTCGCTTTTTTGTATCGGCCTTGCGCCAGATTTGGTGTCCAGGTCCAGGAATGGCGCCGTTCACGATGGTTTCGCTTGCGCCCCCTGAAATGGCACGGCAGCATGAGGTCATGGCCAATCCGCGCCCAACATTCAGGAGTCCCTATTGGGTTACAGCACGCTGACCCCGCCGATACCCGGCGATGACCCGCTGCAAACGGATCTGGAATTCGCCGATAACCGCCTGTTGGCCGAATTGTGTGGCGAATATGACCGCAATCTCGTGAAGCTTGAGCACGAGCTGGATGTTCAGATCGTGCGCCGGGGAAACCGGTTGCATGTGATGGGCGATCCGACGATGCGGAGCCGGGCAACGCAGACCCTGCAGGCGCTCTACGACAGGCTGTCCGACGGCAAGGCGGTGGAAAGCGGCGACGTGGAGGGCGCGTTGCATCTGAGCCGGGGGGACGCGCCCGAACAACAGCTGGAAATGTTCCGCACCGGTCAGATCGAGATCCGCACCCGCAAGAAATCGGTCACGCCGCGCACCCGGGCGCAGCAGGATTATGCGCGTTCGCTTTTCGACAAGGCGCTGAATTTCGGAATCGGGCCGGCTGGCACCGGCAAGACCTATATCGCCGTTGCCGTTGCCGTGCATCACTTCGTCGAGGGGCATGTGGACCGGATCGTGTTGTCGCGCCCGGCGGTCGAGGCGGGCGAAAAGCTGGGTTATCTGCCCGGCGACATGAAGGACAAGGTCGATCCCTACATGCAGCCGCTTTATGACGCGCTGAACGATTTCCTGCCGGCCAAGCAACTGCCCAGGCTGTTGGAAGAGCGGCGGATCGAGATCGCGCCGCTGGCCTTCATGCGCGGGCGCACGCTGTCCAACGCCTTTGTCGTGCTGGACGAGGCGCAGAACGCGACCGAGATGCAGATGAAGATGTTCCTGACCCGGCTGGGCGAGGGCGCGCGCATGGCGATCACCGGCGATCGCACGCAGGTCGATTTGCCGCGCGGGCAGGTCAGCGGGTTGCGGGTTGCGGAACGCATCCTGGACGGGATTCCGGATATCGGGTTCAGCTATTTCACCGCCGCCGACGTGGTGCGCCATCCCCTGGTGGCCAAGATCGTCGCGGCCTATGACAGTTACGAGAACAACCGTGTCTGACGCCATGCGCCGCGCCGCCGGGGCAGCCCGATGCAGGTAGATCTCGACATCATCGAGCAGGGCTGGGCCGCGCTGGATCTGGCTGGACTGATCGCGCGCTGCGGGACGGCAACGCTGGACCATCTGGGGCATGATCCGGCGTGCTTCGCGCTCAGCGTTCTGGCCTGCGACGACGCCCGCATCCGCGCGCTGAACGGGCAGTTTCGGGGCAAGGACTGCGCCACCAATGTGTTGTCCTGGCCAACCTGGGATCTGGGCGCGCCCACACCCGGTGGCCTGCCCGACCCACCCGAACCCGGAACCCCGGACGCGCCCGGTGAACTGGGCGATATCGCGCTGGCGTTTCAGACCTGCCGGAATGAAGCGCGCGCGCAGGGCAAGACGCTGCACCACCATGCAACGCATCTGGTTGTCCATTCGACCCTGCATTTGCTGGGATACGACCACCAGACCGATCAAGATGCCGAGATAATGGAGAAAACCGAGGTTTTGATCCTTGCGCAGATGGGCATCGCGGACCCATATGCGGCACAGATGGGTGATGCGCCGACCGGTGTGGCCCTGCTTGACTGACATCATCCTGGAAAGGACCCATGACCGACACCCAATCCGGCCCCGCCGTCAGCCTGCCATCCGAAGGTGACGCCGAACCCGGTTCCGGAGACAGTAGCCAGCAGCGCGGCCTTTGGGGCCGTCTGTTCGATGCGTTGTCCCCCACCGATCCCGAAAATGCCGCGGAAAGAGCGTTGAGCAAGTCCATGCGTCAGGTCCTGCCGGGTCTGGCCAACCTGCGGCGGTTGCGTGTGGCGGATGTCGCGGTGCCCAAGGCCGAGATCGTGGCGATTCCGCATGACATCGACAGCGCCGACCTGATGACCGTGTTCCGAGAGTCCGGGTTTTCGCGATTGCCGGTCTACGACGAGACGCTGGATCAGCCCAAGGGTTTGTTGCTGCTCAAGGATCTGGTGCTGCGCAATGGGTTCGATTCGCGCAAGGGCGGCATGAAGATTGACGAGAACCTGCGCCCTTTGCTGTTCGTGCCACCCTCCATGCCGCTGGTGGTGCTGTTGCAAAAGATGCAGGCCGAACGGATGCACATGGCGCTGGTGATCGACGAATATGGCGGTGTCGACGGCCTTGTCACGATCGAGGATCTGCTGGAGCAGGTCGTCGGCCAGATCGAGGACGAGCATGACACCGAGGACGAGCATCATTGGAGCGCCGAGGCGCCGGGAACCTGGACGGTGCAGGCCCGCGCCCCGCTTGATGACCTGAACGAGGCGCTGGGGATCGACCTGACGGCCGGCCTGGATGATGAAGAAGTCGATACGCTTGGCGGGCTCGTCTTCTTGCTGCTCGGGCGTGTGCCCGCGCGCGGGGAAGTCATCAGTCACCCGGCCGGGCACGAGATCGAAGTGCTAGAGGCAGACCCGCGCCGCGTGAAGCGGTTGCGGTTGCGAGCCGCCGGGGGAGAAAAGAGCAAACATGCGGACTAGATCGTCAAGATCGGACAAGGGCCCGATCATCCATCGCCTGGGGCGCGCTGCGCTGCTGATCGCACTGGGTCTGGTGATCGCCCTGGGGCAGGCCCCCTGGGGGGCGTGGTTCCTGGCCGTGCCGGCGCTGGCCGCGGTGCTGGTGCTGATCGCCACGGCGCCGAGCGCGCGCGCTGCCTTCGGTCGCGCCTGGCTGGCCGGGGCCGCGCAGTTCGGGCTGGCGCTGTCATGGATTATCGAACCTTTTCTGGTCGACATCGCCGCAACCGGCTGGATGGCCCCCTTCGCGCTGGTCGGCATGGCCGGTGGGATGGCCCTGTTCTGGGCGGTGCCCGCTCAGCTGGGTTTCATGGCGCTTCAGGGCAGGGTGGGCCGCCTGTGGGCGACCGCTGGCGCCATGCTGGCCTTCGAGGCCCTGCGCGGCATCGTGTTCACCGGGTTTCCCTGGGCGCTTTTGGGGCATATCTGGATCGGCACACCCGCCGACCAGATCGCCGCCTATGGCGGGGCGTTGGCGCTGTCGTCCCTGACGCTGGGGTTGGCGGCGGCGCTGGCGACCGGCTGGGCGCGGCTGCGCCAGCAGCGGCTGTTGCGGAGTGCCTTTGCGGGTCTCGGGGCCATCGCGGTTCTGGGTGGGGTCTGGGCTCTGGGCGCCGCGCGGCTGAACCCGCCGTCACCGCCCGAGCAACCGATCATGCTGCGGCTGGTTCAGGGCAACGTGCCGCAGGACCAGAAATGGCAGCCAGATCTGGTGCGCGGCTTCTTCGAGCGGCATCTGGAACTGTCGCGGCGCCCGTCCGAGGAGCCGCTGGACCTGATCGTATGGCCCGAATCCGCCGCGCCCTTCCTGCTGGAAAACCCGGGACCGGGGCTGGAGATGATCGCCCGGTCCGCCGGCGTGCCGGTGGTGCTGGGCATCGACCGGAGCGATCGTTCGCCTTCCGGCACGCGGCGGTTCTACAATTCGCTGGCCTATCTGGATGAGACCGGCACCCCGCTGGAGGTTTATGACAAGGCTCATCTGGTGCCGTTCGGCGAATATATCCCCCTGATCGGTTCGCTGGTCGAAGGCTGGGGCGGATTGGCGTCGCAGGCGCTGTCGGGGTATACGCCCGGTCCCGGTCCGGTGGTCATGGATCTGGGCGATGCCGGGCTGGCATTGCCGCTGATCTGCTACGAGGCCATATTCCCGCGCAATCTGCGCACCGAGCAACGCCCGGATTACATCCTTCAGATCACCAATGACGCCTGGTTCGGCACAAGGACCGGACCCTACCAGCACCTGGCCCAGACCCGGTTGCGCGCCATCGAACTCGGCTTGCCACTGGTGCGCGCGGCGAACACCGGCGTTTCGGCGATGATCGACGCGCGTGGGCGGATCACCGGCAGCCTGCCGCTGGGGCAGATGGGGATTCTGGACGCGCGCGTGCCCGGGGCGCTGGCGCCGACGGTTTATGCCCGCACCGGCGACACCCCCTGGTATCTGCTTTTGTCGCTGGGCATCCTTGCGTTGCTTTGGCGCGCCTGGCGGCGGCGGAAAGCCGTTGACGGCGCGCGCGCGGCGCGGTAGCGGCTGACATCTGCTGTCACAACGGCTTCCTGGCGTGACAGTCAACACACAATGGAGCACGTCCCCCATGAGCCGAAACAACTACGTCTTCACCTCGGAGTCTGTCTCCGAAGGGCATCCCGACAAGGTCTGCGACCGGATATCCGACGCCGTCCTGGACGCCTTCCTGGCCGAAGAACCCGAAGCGCGCGTTGCCGCAGAAACCTTTGCCACGACCAATCGCGTGGTGATCGGCGGCGAAGTCGGCCTGTCCGATCAGGCCAAACTGACCGAATACATGGGGCGGATCGACCAGATCGCGCGCGACTGCATTCGCGATATCGGGTATGAGCAGGACAAGTTCCACTGGCGGACGGTGGAGATCACCAACCTGCTGCACGAACAATCCGCCCATATCGCGCAGGGTGTCGATGCTGCCGCCGACAAGGATGAAGGCGCCGGCGATCAGGGTATCATGTTCGGCTACGCCACGGACGAGACCGAGGCGCTGATGCCCGCGCCGATCCTGTATGCCCACGCGATCCTGCGGCGGCTGGCCGAAGCGCGCAAGTCGGGCGAGGCGCCGGTGCTGGGGCCGGACGCGAAGTCGCAACTGTCGGTGCGCTATGTGGATGGGGCACCGGTCGAGGTGACCTCGATCGTGCTGAGCACCCAGCATCTGGACGCGACGATGGATTCGGCCGATGTGCGCGCGGTGGTCGAACCCTATATCCGGCAGGTCCTGCCCGATGGCTGGCTGAACGATCAGACCGTCTGGCACGTGAATCCGACCGGAAAGTTCGTGATCGGCGGTCCGGATGGCGACGCGGGCCTGACCGGCCGCAAGATCATCGTCGATACCTATGGCGGCGCGGCCCCGCATGGCGGCGGCGCGTTTTCGGGCAAGGATCCGACCAAGGTGGACCGCTCGGCCGCCTATGCGGCGCGCTACCTGGCCAAGAACGTAGTGGCCGCAGGGCTTGCGCGGCGCTGCACTCTGCAACTGTCCTACGCGATCGGCGTGGCGCGGCCATTGTCGATCTATGTGGACACCCATGGCACAGGCGTGCTGCCCGACGCGCAGATCGAGGCGGCGGTCAGCGGCGCCATGGACCTGACGCCGCGCGGTATCCGCACCGCGCTGGGCCTGAACCGGCCGATCTTCGCGCGCACTGCGGCTTACGGCCATTTCGGGCGAGCGCCCGAAGCGGATGGCGGCTTCAGCTGGGAACGCACCGATCTGGCCGAGGCGCTGAAAAGGGGGCTGTGAACCCGGTCGCGCTGCGGTGAATCCAATCAGACGCGGCGCGGCGCAATCCGGGGTAGGGTGGGGTTTTACCCCACCATCCACCAACGCAATGGTTTAGCGACGGTCCGCTGGAACATCGGCTTGGCCCTGGCCGCCGTCAATTCAGGCTTCCATCGTCGGACTCGCCGGCGGCCGGGTTCAACGCTCCGTATTTTGCGCCCTCACCGGGTGCGCCCCTTGCGCGTCGGCGCAGGCACAGCTATGGCCGCGTGCCATGAGCGATACCGACCCCAAACCCGACCTGCCCCCGCATCCGGCGCTGACCGCGCTGCGCACGCATCGCAATTTTTATGGTCGTGTGCACGGTAAGACCCTGCGCCCTAGCCAGAAAATCTATCTGGCGAACGACCTGGCCGAGCTGCGCCTGCGCGGCGTCAGTTTCGACGAGAACCCTGACCGGCGGGTGCTGGACCTGGCGAAGTTGCCCGGGCAGGGCGAAATCTGGCTGGAGGTCGGTTTCGGCGGAGGCGAGCACCTGGCGGCGATGGCCGGGCGCTACAGCCAAGTGCGGTTCATCGGCTGCGAGCCCTTCGTCAACGGTGTGGCGATGCTGCTGGGGCTGCTGCGCCGGAACCCGGTGGCAAACACCGCGATCCACCCGGGCGACGCGCGCGACCTGTTCGACGTGTTGCCCGATGGCTGCCTCCACAAGGTGTTTTTGAACTACCCCGATCCCTGGCCGAAGGCCCGGCATCATCGCCGCCGTTTCGTGACGCCCGAGCATCTGGACCCGCTGTTTCGGATCACCGTTCCGGGCGCCGAATTCCGCGTGGCCACCGACATCCCCGATTACGCGCGCCAGACGCTGGAAGAAGTCCCGCTGGCGGGGTTCGCGCTGGTATCGGTCAGCGGCGTGGCCTGGGACGACTGGGTGCCGACCCGCTACGAAACAAAAGCCCTGCGTGAAGGGCGCACACCGCGCTACATGACCTTCCGCCGCGCCGAAACCCGCCCGCAGCGGTGAAACGGTGCCGCTGGCGCGGCCCGCGATCAGCCCGGCCCCGGGTGGGCCGGCCGGCGTCAGGGGGCGTTGCCCCCTCGGGCCTGCGGCCCTTCACCCCCAGGATATTTCGGGCACAAAGATGCGGCTCAGGGCAGGGTGAGCGTTTGGGCCAGGGTCATCGTGGCGCGGTCATAGAGCAGCACCGTGTTCTGGTCGGTGACGACGATCAGCCAGGCGCGCGCGAAGGTGACGGCTTCGGCCCGGGCGTTGTCGGGCAGGGTGATGCTGTCGGGCAGGTTGGGCAGCGGGGCTGGTGTGCCCAAGCGCGTGACAAGCAGGCCGGTGATGGTTAGAAGCCCCAAGATCATCACCCCGGCGAG
>Ga0316205_10003543_pt1 | contig 14631 bp, 15 predicted proteins | sample 3monthpyrite_MG_FD_204941 | JGI IMG/M metagenome (GOLD analysis project Ga0316205, IMG submission 204941) | Microbial mat bacterial communities from mineral coupon in-situ incubated in ocean water Damariscotta River, Maine, United States -... | ecosystem: Environmental > Aquatic > Marine >... | reverse complement strand
GTTTGTTTTTGAGGTTTAATTTTCCTTCTCTGTTACTAAAACAATTCAAAATAGAAATCTCCTGAAAAATAATTAAGTTTTTTATTTATAACTTTAATCCAGCTAAACTCAACCTCAGTGTCTAAAGATTTACACAAAGATATTTGCGACAAAAAGATCTTCTCTCAGATTTATGAAAAGTATTCTGAAGACGTTCATAATTTTCTTTACTATAAATATGGTGCTCAATTTAATCCAGGCGATAAAGCGCAAGATGCTTTTATCAAATTATGGGAGCATTGTAAAAAAGTAACGCAGCGTACTGCAAAGTCTTTTTTGTTTACCGTGGCGAATAATTTAACGCTCAACGAAATTAAGCATCAAAAGGTGGTCTTACAGCACCAAAAGATAAAACCTACCGAACATACTAATGAGAACCCCGAGTTTCTTTTAGAGAAGGAACAGTTTCTTCAACAGTACCAAAAAGCATTAAGTAATTTAACTGAAGACCAAAGAGTTGCCTTCTCCTTGAGTAAGATTGAAGGAAAAAAGCACAGTGAAATCGCCGAATTACTTGGAGTGACCCAAAAGGTAGTCGAATACCGTATTTACAGTGCTTTTGACAAATTGAAATCGGAAATCAAAGGATTTAAGATAAAATAATCAGGAGATTTAGGAACTTGATTGTTCTATGTATAAGAGATGATTGTATGGAAAAAGAATACTTAATTAAAAAATGGCTAGCCAACGACTTAACCGAAGACGAATTAAAAGCGTTCGAGTCGATGGAAGACCATGCTCTACATACCCAAATTATAGAAGATGCGGCCTACTTTAAGGCATCGCACTTTTCGAAGGCTGAAAGTTTTGAAAAACTGGAATCACGCCTTACAAAGGAGGTTCCGGTTCGAAAAATGAGTTGGGTACGACCACTTATGCGCTTGGCAGGAGCTTTTGTTGTTGGTATTGGTATTTATTACCTGCTTTTTTCCAATAATCTAACGCATGTTGAAACTTTGGCGTCGCAAAAGACTACCGTTGAACTTCCCGACGCGTCCACAGTTACTTTGAATGCTTTAACTGAAATAAGCTATCATAAAAGTCGTTGGAATAGCAACAGAGAGGTTCATTTAGACGGCGAAGCTTATTTTAAAGTAGCCAAAGGTGAAGTTTTTGATGTTATTACAGAAGAAGGCACCGTGACGGTCGTTGGAACTCAATTCAATGTCAAGCAACGTGCTAATTACTTCGAGGTAAAGTGTTATGAAGGCATCGTTAAGGTAGAAGCTCAAAATACGACCAAAGAACTCTTAGCTGGAGATACTTTCAGACTATATGGAGACGACATAACTTTCAATAGCACTTCATACCAACTTCCCCAGTGGACCAAGGATGTTAGTGACTTTAAATCGGTACCTTTCAGTGAAGTTATTGCCGAATTGGAACGACAATACAATATTTCGGTTACCTACAATACCGAAAATGCAACTCGGTTATTTTCCGGAGGCTTTGTGCATAATAATCTCGATAACGCCCTAAAATCGATCACAGAACCCTTGGAATTGACTTATACAATGGAATCATCAACTGAAGTGAGACTTAAAACTAGTGGGCGTTAAACAGTTATTCTTCCTTATTATTATACTCCTGCAATTTGGCGGTGCACCCATCTTCGCCCAAGATGTGGATGACAAAGCGCCATTAACTCAGGTTTTAGCAACATTACAAGAGCGTTTTGGTATTCAGTTCAATTATTTGGAGGATGCTGTGGATGGCATTTTAATAACTCCTCCCCCTACATCTTTTTCTTCGGAAGAAAGTCTTGATTATTTGAGGAAAGAAACGGGCTTAGTCATTAACGTTTTGGATGATAATTTTGTTACTATTCTGCGGAAAAGTGACCGCGTTCTTTGTGGCTATTTGCTAGACAAAGACACGCAGGAACCCTTAGTTTCGGCTACGGTGCAAGGGCGAAATAGATCAGCAGTAAGTGATGGAAACGGCTATTTCGAACTAGAAGTGAATGATGATAGTGAGCAAATCGTTATACGTTATTTAGGCTATCGCAGCTTGAATAGATCCATTCAATTTTTCAATAGAAACAATTGTGCTCCTGTTTATATGATGGCGCAGCAAGAATCTTTGTCGCAAGTGATTCTCTCCAATTACCTAGTAGAAGGGATTAATAAAATGAACACTGGCGATTTAGAAATCGATTTCAAAAAGTTCAATCTGTTGCCAGGGCTTATTGAAACAGACGTATTGCAAGCTGTACAAGCATTTCCCGGTGTTCAGAGCATCAATGAAACGGTTTCGAATATCAATATTAGAGGAGGCAGTCATGATCAAAACCTCATTCTTTGGGATGATATTAAAATGTACCAATCCGGTCATTTCTTTGGTCTCATTTCGGTCTTTAATCCTCAAATTACGCAGAAAGTTTCCCTTAAAAAAAATGGAACCAGTGCAGATTATTCGGATGGTGTTTCGGGAACCATTAGCATGGCGACAGACGAAAGTATTAATGCTAAATTTAAAGGGAACATTGGGCTAAGTTTATTAGATGCCAACGGTTTTGTGGACGTTCCACTTGGAACCAACTCATCGCTTCAGGTTGCAGCTAGAAAGTCGCTAAGCGATATTGTCATCACCCCAACTTACGAGGCCTATTTCAATCGAATTGCTCAGGATACAGAAGTTCAGGCCAATTCGGGTTCTATCATAAACACCGATCAAAAATTCGACTTTTATGATACTTCTTTGCGTTGGAACTATCGATTGAGCGAAAAAGATAAAATCCGACTTAACTTTATCAATATTGACAACGAGCTCGTATTTGATGAAAATGCAGTAATTAATTCCGAAGAAACCTCCAAACAAAGTAGTGTGAGTCAAAATAGCATTGCGGGAGGCATTTACTACGAACGCAGCTGGAATGATGACTTTCAAACGTCCATTCACATCTACGAGACCGATTATACGTTGAGAGCTATCAATGCCAATTTGCTCAAGTCGCAGCGTTTTTTACAAGAGAATATCGTTTCAGAAACAGGCGCTCGTATAAAGTCTAATTATCGATTGAATGAACGCTTCATTTGGCATCTAGGATATCAGTTTTTGGAGACTGAAGTGACCAATTTAGACGACGTGGATGTACCTTTAGTTAGGACCCTTGTATCTGAAGTAGTGCGCACTCATAGCGGGTTTACGCAGCTCGATTTTAGGTCAAGAGACGAGCGTTCACACCTAAATGTTGGCTTTCGATATAATTACTTGGATAAATTTAGTAAGCATCTATTTGAACCGCGTTTAAGTTTTAACCAGAAGTTTGCCGACTATTTCAGTTTTGAACTTTCTGGTGAATTCAAGCATCAAATAACTTCACAGGTCATCAATTTTCAGAATGATTTTTTAGGAATCGAAAAACGCCGATGGCAATTATCTAATGATTTGGATATTCCAGTGATTACAAGTAAGCAAGCCGCCATTGCTCTTAATTATATGAGAAAAGGATGGTTGCTAAGTGTAGAAGGATATTATAAAAATGTAGAAGGAATAACTACACAAAGTCAGGGGTTTCAAAACCAATATGAATTTGTTAAAACCGCCGGAAGCTATGAAGTCACAGGAGTTGATCTTCTTTTAAGAAAACGCTTTAAAGACGTCAACATTTGGCTGAGCTACTCTTATATGAATAATGAATATCGCTTTGATGGGTTAGCGGAAAAAAGTTTTCCCAGTAATTTGGATATCACCCAAGCAATCACTATTGGTGGCACTTATAAATATAAGGGTCTAAAATTTTCAACGGGCCTCAATTGGCATACGGGTAGACCCACCACCCGACCCGTAGCGGGCAATGAAATTGTCAATGATGAGGCCATTAATTACAGCGCTACCAATTCAGACCGTCTTGATGACTATCTACGTGTAGACGCCTCGGCGCTTTATGAATTAACCATAGGCAAAGCGATTGTTCATTTCGGGGTGTCGGTATGGAACATTCTGGATCGACAAAATGAAATAAATAATTACTATCGCATTAATACGATGTCTGCCGCTGAAGAATTCACCCAAACATCCTTAGGGCTGACTCCCAATGCTTTGATAAGGGTTTATTTTTAATTTGAACACCCATGCATTTCTGGGAGCATCGCAAATTGTAGCTCTTTCTATTAATTTTAGCGGGAAATTAACAACCCTCGAAAAAAAGAACCGCTATATTTAAATTCCATTTTATATCTTTGGCCCAACTTAAAAAGGAATGCAGTTTAAACACCCGGAACTTCTTTACGCTCTCTTACTACTTCTTATTCCTATTATTATTCACCTTTTTCAGCTTCGGCGATTTCAAAAGGTAGATTTTACCAACGTTGCTTTCCTCAAAAAAGTAACCATTCAAACCCGTAAAAGTTCGCAATTAAAAAAATGGTTAACGCTACTTTTGCGCTTGTTGGCATTGGCCTGTATCATTCTGGCTTTTGCACAACCTTTTACCGCATCAAAAACTGCATTAAATGCTGAAAAAGAAACCATTCTCTATGTGGATAATTCCCATAGCATGCAGGCTAAAGGACCCAATGGCCCCCTACTCCAAAGAGCATTACAGCAATTGTATGACAACGCCAGTGGAACCGATAAAATAAGTTGGTTTAGTAATACTGAAACCAATAAAAATGTGAGTCAGACAGACTTCAAAAATGAAGTGCTCTCTATAGATTACACACACAAACAGCTGTCTTTGGACGAAGTACTGCTTAAAGCAAATAGGCTCTTTTCAAAAAGTGAGTCGGCACAAAAAAAGCTAGTCCTTATATCCGATTTCCAACAAAACGGGGTTTTTCCAGCTGTGAATGACCAAATGACCGTTGATGCTGTGGCCTTGACTCCTGTCACCAAAAACAACATTACGATTGATTCGGCTTATATACAGTCCAAGAATTCAGGTACTACCCTGCTAAATGTAGTTGTTTCTGCCCAAGGAGAAGTGCCGGAAAACGCGCCTATTTCATTGTTTAACGACGGTTTGCTGATTGCCAAGACTGCAGTAGATTTTTCAGAATCGAATGAAAACACTTTGACTTTCACGATTGAAAACGGCACAGGTTTTAAAGGAGAGTTACGAATAGCGGACCCCGATTTGATTTTCGACAATTCGTTGTTTTTCAGTATAAATTCAGCTAAAAAGATTAAAGTATTAAGTATTAATGAAGGAGATGCGGGTTATTTGCAACGCTTGTTCGACCAACCCGAATACGACTATACCCAACAAGGTTTTAGCAATCTCAATTATAACGACATTCCTTCACAGAACTTTATTATCCTTAATGAGGTAAAAACCCTTCCCATATCATTGGTCAACTCGCTTAAAGCATTCAGTGATGCTGGCGGTAGTTTGCTGATTATTCCAGCCGAGGATGCTTCGGTTTCATCCTACAACACCCTGTTAAATGGCCTTCAAATTGGGAATATGGGTGAAAATTCACGACGAGAAAGGAAGATTACTAAAATTAATTTTTCACACCCACTTTATAGCAATGTATTTGAAAAGCAAGTAACCAACTTTCAATATCCAAAGGTGAATTCCTTTTACGAAACAAGCACCAATGCCACTGAGATATTAGAATTTGAAGATGGAAAGCCCTTTTTAGTACAACGAGGCAAGAATTTTTTAATGACCGCTTCCTTGTCCAATGAAAATTCAAATTTCACCTTCTCTCCGCTCATTGTGCCTACCCTTATTAATATGGCACAACAAAGTTTGCCTTTGCCCGATCTTTACTACCATATTGGCACTCAAAACAGTTATGCCATCCCAGTGAATTTAACTCAAGACGATATTTTGACCCTCAAGGATAGTGTTAATAGCTTTATCCCTTTGCAACAAACCAGAGCTAATAGTGTGATCATTACAACCTTGGATGAGCCTTCAAAATCAGGAAACTATAGCGTTGAAAAAGAGGACACCTTTATTGAAAACATTAGTTACAACTACCCGAGACTTGAAAGTTCCATGCAGTATGCAGATCCCGAGGACTGGGAGGGGGTTAGCGTGTATAATTCTGTGGAAGCATTATTCGATTCGATTACGGAGGATAATTTAGTGCGGTCTTTCTGGAAATGGTTTGTTATTTTTGCAGTGCTATTCCTGCTAATTGAAATGCTTATTTTAAAATTCTATAAATGAAAACACTCTTAAAATCGGCCACCATTATTGACCCGACAAGCAAACACCACGGTAAAAAACGAGATGTTCTTATTGACAAAGGAATTATTAAAAAAATTGCAGCAACCATTTCTGATAGCAGCGCCAAAACAATTAGTTTAAAAAATCTTCATATTTCACAAGGCTGGTTTGACCCCAGCACTTCTTTTGGCGAACCCGGCTATGAAGAGAGAGAGAACCTAGACAACGGACTTAAAACCGCTGCTATGAGTGGATTTACGGCAGTAGCAGTCAATGCCAATACCGAGCCAGTGACCCAATCAAAATCGCATATAAAATTTTTAAAATCGAAAGCATACGGTCATCCAGTCACACTTTTACCTGTAGGTGCTTTAACCATGGAAAGTGCAGGAGAAAATCTTGCCGAACTATATGACATGCACAGTGCAGGTTGTATTTCATTTTATGATTACAAAAAACCAATCGCCAACGCCAACATGCTAAAGATTGCATTACAGTATGCGCAAAATTTCGATGGATTGGTGCAGTCATTTCCTTTCGATGCTTCGGTAGCAAAGAACGGTGTGGTCAATGAGGAAGAAAACAGCACAAGACTTGGGCTTAAAGGAATTCCAGCACTTTCGGAAGAATTACAGATTACCCGCGACTTATATTTATTAGAATATACCGGTGGTCGCCTACACATTCCAACCATATCTACCGAGAAAAGTGTTCGACTCATTAAAGATGCCAAAAAGAAAGGCTTGTCAGTGAGTTGCAGTGTGTCAATAAACAACCTGTGCCTTACTGACGATGTATTGGAAAGTTTCGACACCCATTATAAATTATTACCTCCCCTACGAACAAAAAAGGATGTTAAAGCGCTACGGAAAGGACTTAAAGATGGCACCATCGACGGAGTTACCAGTGATCACGACCCTATAGATGTGGAGCACAAAAGAACAGAATTTGACCATGCCTTCTTTGGCAGTATTGGCCTAGAAAGTTGTTTTGGCGCCTTACTAAGTGTGACCGAACTAGAAACAGCTGTACAAAGTTTAACAGGCCTTAAAAAGGTGTTTGGAGTACAAGAAAGCTCCATATTAGAAGGTGAAACTGCTAATCTCACGCTATTTTCTCCAGATGCTGAATGGATTTTTATGGAGGAAAGCATTCTTTCTACTTCCAAAAATTCGGCGCTTTTGGGATGCGAAATGCAAGGAAACGTATATGGAATTTACAATAACGGCCAATTAGTACTCAATGCGTAATCCGTCTGGAAAAACAAAGGCCATTGTCGCCTACCTTACCTTTGTTGGTTTGTTGATCGCCTATTTTATGAATAAGGACGATCGTCATGAATTTGCCACCTGGCACATAAAGAACATGTTTGGATTAGTGGTGTTACTCTTCTTTGCTGTGGCGCTTCAGAATTATGCCGCAGGGGTATATATTTACTGGACTACAGTGCTCTTATGGGTTATTTCATTGGTTTTTGCGCTCCTAAATAAAAAGCAGGGCATTCCGTTCTTAAGTGAAAAATTTCAGTCTTGGTTTACTTTTTTAAATTAGAAAGTTTATCTTTATTCAAATTATATCACTAACCTAAAAACAAATTTAATATGTCAGAAACTACTCCAGACAACAGTAAGACCATTGGTATTATTGCTTATTTGACTCTTATTGGTTGGATTATTGCCTATGTAATGCATGGAAACAACAAAACCGAACATGGTGCTTTTCACTTACGCCAAATGTTAGGAATTCTAATTGTTGGAATCGCATTATATATCTTAAACATCGTTCTAGCTTTTGCTATTGGTAGTGCCATTCTCGGATGGATTATTCAGCTCGTTATGCTAGCTTTCTGGTTACTAGGATTTATTGGAGCCCTACAAGGTGAGAAAAAACTTGTACCAGTTTTAGGAGAGCAATTTCAACAATGGTTCAAAGGCTTGGGATAGAGATTCCACTTCATATAGTTTAATTATGCCGTAGGGATTGTACCTTGCGGCATATTTTATTTTAGCCCTATGCAGCAACTCTCTTTAGACCATAATTACAGAGCTTCCAACCTCACTTCAGAAAAACCACCCGTTATCATTATGTTACATGGCTTTGGAAGCGATGAAAATGATCTTTTTTCTTTTGCTTCGGAATTAAATCCAGCCTATGCCATCGTTTCGCTCAAGGCTCCTATTGCAATGCAACCTTACGGAAATGCCTGGTACAATATTTACTTTGACTCCAATGACGGCAAATTTAGTGATGACGAGCAGGCTGTTGAATCTCGAGATTTAATCGCGACCTGCATCGATGAGATTATTTCGGTATATGATGTGGATCCTCTTCGGGTTTCCCTACTGGGCTTTAGTCAAGGGACCATTCTAAGTTTCGCGGTTGGCTTAAGTTATCCCGAAAAAATTAAAAATATTATTGGCTTGAGCGGTTATATTAATGAAGCCATTTTAAAAGACGGCTATGCAGAAAACGACTTCAGTAATCTAAATATTTACAGTTCTCACGGGAGTGTAGATCAAGTAATTCCAGTTGACTGGGCCAGAAAGACAAAACCCTTCTTAGAAAATCTGCATATCGATTGTCACTATTCTGAATTTCCAGTGGGCCACGGAGTAGCTCCCCAAAATTTTCATGAATTCAAGGAGTGGTTGGCTAAAGTTGATTCTTAAAACACTGTATTGAACGGCCTTTTAATTAGGATAAAGCACTGAAGAAACAGGCGTTAACTGAAGCTTGTTATTCTCGTCAAAGAAATACTCCACCACCATTTCACCCCAGTAAGTCCCATCGGTAAAATCGGCTTGAATCCAACGGTGATTTAAAAATTTCAGTTTGTTCACTCGCATTTCACCCTGTCCCTCTAAGGGCACTAGTGGATTTCCTCCTTTCATGAGATTCATGTCGTAGATAGTTTCAGAAACTTCGGTTTCCACGGCCTTAGATTCCAGTCCCAATCGCTCCAAATAGGTCATGGCGTTTTCATTTCCTTGTAAGGTAAAATAATCCAAATCTCCAATTTTATCCCGTAAGCTGGCTATGGAGTCGTTGCGCTGTTTCAGGTCTTTCGTAAGTGAAATAATCGCTTTCTCTTGAGAATCATAAATCGACTTCTGATTCATATACATAAAGATAATGAGTAAGGTTGCAAAGAAAAACAGGTACATAAATATTTTTGACTTCATCTTTTTCTGAATTTAGGGTTGGGAACAGATTGTGTTCAAAGTTAAACGGTAATTTTTAAGGTATCATATGCCAGATGTACATTCTCAGGAAGTTTCGCTTCTACTTCATCATGAAATCCCATCTTGTGGCTAATATGCGTAAAATAAGTAGTCTTTGGCCCTACTTTATCAATGATTGCCAAAGCTTCTTCAATATTCAAGTGGGAAAAGTGTGTCTCTTCCCTAAGGACATTAAGCACAAGTACTTCAGTTCCTATAATTTTCTCCAATTCATCATCAGAAATAGTCTTTACATCGGTCAAATAGGTAAATCCATCAATCCGAAAGCCAAGTACGGGCAAATTTGCATGCATGGCTTCTATAGGCACTACCTCTTTTCCGAAGAGAAAAAAAGACTGCTCTTTGGTAATAAGCTCTTCTTTTATTGTAGGCGCACCGGGGTATTTATTTTCGGTTTCAAAAACATAATCATAGCGTCTATGAAGCGAATCAAACACTCTTTGATGGGCATAAAACGGCAATGGGCCATTGATAAAACAAAACGGTCTAATATCATCGATGCCAGCCACGTGGTCGCTGTGTTCATGAGTGAGCAAAACGGCATCTAATTTGTTTACATTTTCACGCAACATTTGATATCTAAAGTCGGGGCCGCAATCGATCACAACAACCCTATTTTCCCATTCTAAAAGTACCGAAACTCTAAGTCGTTTATCCTTTTTGTTGGTACTTAAACAAACAGGATGATTACTTCCAATTATTGGAATTCCTTGAGAGGTTCCTGTTCCTAAAAATGTGATTGAGAGGGCAGATTGCATCCGAACAAAAATAACAGTATTTTTTTTGTTTACCTATGGTATTTACTACCTTTGTTATTAAGGAGAATCTATAGAATACGATAATGCCAGAAACTATTTCAGGAGACAAGGAATTTGAAGCCATTCCTTCGATAAAAAATAAAGCTTTACGCATCAATTTAAACGAAAATGTCTACGGTACTTTCGCTGAAATTGGAGCTGGACAAGAAACGGTTAGAAATTTCTTTAGAGCAGGTGGTGCCTCAGGTACTATTGCGAAGACAATTTCGGCTTACGACAAGGATTTTAGTGACGCCATTTATGGTGTTGAAAAGGATGGTCGTTACGTCACCGAATCTCGTCTTCAAAAAATGCTTTCTCATGAGATTAACCTCATTGAGGAACGTATTAACCGTGAGAATCATCCCAACAAGATGTTCTTCGCCTATGCAAATACTGTTGCAACCATAGATTTTGCCAAAAAGTACTTGGGTCACGGATGGGTTGGAATACGATTTCAGACGGCTCCCCATGAAGATTATAGCGAAATTATTCTCCATATTCGATTTAAAGAAAATGAAGCCGTATTGCAGCAGCAAACCCTAGGGATGTTGGGTGTGAACCTTATTTATGGTGCTTTCTACAAACACGATAAACCTAAAAAATTACTTCGCTATTTATACGATCATATCGATAAGGACAAGTTAGAAATTGACACGATTAACTTTTCGGGTCCTAAGTTTAAAGATGTGGACAATAGATTAATGAGTTTACAGCTCATTAAAAATGGAATGACCGAAGCTGTGATTTTCGGCCCAGATGGAAATAACATTTTGCCTGCTCGTATTCTTTACAAAAAGAACGTTCTGGCGCTCCGCGGAAGTTTCCGCCCTGTGACCAAGGTAAACATTGATATGTTCCAGAAATCCTACGACATGTTCTTAAAGGAAAATCGTGTGGATGAAGCTCGAACGTTGACGATATTTGAAATAACACTATCCAATTTACGCGCTGAAGGGGAAATAGACGAACAGGATTTTATGGATCGTGCCAGACTCCTCTGTTCCTTGGGGCATACCGTAATGATTTCCAACTTCCAGGAATATTATAAATTGGTTGAGTATTTCTCTAATTATACCCGCGCTCGTATGGGACTCACCATGGGTGTGAACAATCTCGTGGATATCTTTGACGAAAAATACTATCGCCATTTAAGTGGTGGAATTTTAGAAGCCTTCGGAAAACTATTCTTCAAGGATTTGAAGGTCTACCTCTACCCTATGAGAAATATGGAAACTGGAGAGTATACCACAAGTGAAAACTTAAAGGTACATCCTCGAATGAAGGAATTGTACAAATTCTTTAAGTACAATGGAAAGGTAGTCGATATTGAGAATTTCAATCCAGATATTCTAAATGTATTTTCAAGAGAAGTACTTCGTATGATTGAAGCTGGTGAAACTGGCTGGGAGGAAATGCTTCCCGAAGGTGTGGCGGAGATTATCAATGAAAAACAATTATTCAGTCATAACAACCTACCAGAAAAAGCAACTAGCTAGCCCAATATCTGGTCTGCATGTATCTTGCTTTTCACCTTGTCTATAACTGTATCTACGATTCCCTTTTCGTTAATTACGAAGGTAATTCGGTGGATGCCGTCATATTCTCGTCCCATGAATTTTTTGGGTCCCCACACTCCAAAAGCGTTGATCACCTGCTTGTCAACATCGGCCAATAAAGGATAAGGGAAATCATGTTTCTTCTGAAAATTCTTTTGTTTGCGCTCCGTATCGGCGCTCACTCCTAGAATTTCATAACCAGCATCTTGAAGTTGCTCATAGTTATCACGCAAATTACAGGCCTCTACCGTACAGGTGGGAGTACTGGCAGCAGGATAAAAGAAAACAACCAGTTTCTTGCCCGCATAGTCTGAAAAAGAGATTGCATTCCCATCTTGGTCTGTTGAATTAAAATTTGGAACCTTGTCCCCTGCTTTTAATGTTTTCATAGCTTATTTTTGCACAAAAGTAATGAATATGACCAAACAAGAAAAGGTAGATTTCGTAATTCGCACCTTAAAAAGCATCTATCCACAAATTCCTATCCCGTTGGATCATAAGGATCCTTACACACTTCTAATTGCAGTCCTACTTTCTGCTCAAAGCACGGACGTTCGTGTAAATAAAATCACTCCATTACTTTTTGAAATTGCAGATAATCCGTATGACATGATTAAACTTACGGTGGAAGAAATCCGCGAGATTATCAAGCCAGTAGGTTTATCCCCTATGAAATCAAAAGGAATTCACGGCCTCTCTCACATTCTTATTGACAAATACAATGGAGTAGTTCCCAAGAGCCTGGAAGCTTTGGAGGAATTTCCAGCTGTAGGCCACAAAACAGCTAGTGTTGTGGTTTCCCAAGCGTTTGGGATCCCGGCCTTTCCGGTAGACACGCACATTCACAGATTAATGTACCGTTGGGGATTTACCAATGGTAAAAATGTGGTTCAGACTGAAAAAGACGCAAAAAGGCTGTTTCCAAAGGATTTGTGGAATGAGTTGCATCTGCAAATTATATGGTATGGCCGACAGTATTGTCAAGCCAGAGGTTGGGATTTGGAGAAAGATGTTATTACCAAAACCATTGGTCGAAAGACCGTTTTGGATGACTATTACAAAAAGAAGAAGTAAGTTTGACTTTGACCGATTTCAGTAAAAAAAAGACAAAAAAAACCCCGAAATAATCAATTTCGGGGTTTTCCAAAGTTTAGTTTAGAAGTGCTTCAAACTTCATTTTATTATAATCTATAACACTTAAAGCCTTCGAATAATTCAGAAGAAATTTTACAGTTTCCTCTTTTGGGACCAAGTTTTGATTCACGCGGTCCCGACGTGAAGTTTCAGAGTACAATTTTGCCATAGAACGTTATTTTGAGGTTTTTGTTACCATAATAACGACATGTCTTTTGCTTTATTGTATTAATTTGTTAAGATAATGTTGTGCTTATCAATTACTTTGCGCAAATTAATCAACGCGTAACGCATTCTACCGAGCGCCGTGTTAATGCTCACGCCTGTTTGTTCACTAATTTCCTTGAAACTCATTTCCTTGTACATTCGCATCATCAATACCTCTTTTTGGTCTGCAGGAAGTTCCTGAATAAGTCTCCTAACGTCCTTTTCCACCTGATCTTTAACGATTTGTTTTTCAGCATTTAGAGCACCGTCAGATAAGACAGAAAAAATATTGAAATCGTCGTTATTTTCAAATTTGGGCATGCGATTATTCTTTCTGAAATGGTCGATTACCAAATTATGGGCAATACGCATCACCCAAGGTAAAAATTTACCCTCCTCATTGTACGCTCCTTTTTTGAGCGTTTTAATAACTTTAATAAAGGTGTCTTGGAAAATGTCTTCAGCTACATCTCTATCAAATACCTTTGAATAGATGAAACTATAAATTCTTTGTTTGTGTCGGGTGATTAAATCACATAGAGCAGATTCGTTACCCTTCATGTAATCGCTAACTAATAGCGCATCACTGGTCGTGCTATTTTTCATATCCATACTTTTTTTTAAAATAAACAACTACTTTTTGGTTGTTTAGTCTTAATGTTTATTTAAAAAAGTAATAATATGCTATAGGCAACGTTTTTGTGTTCGTAGGGGTAAATATAACAACAAACAATTCAGAAAAGCAAAAAAAAGACAGTTTTTTCCTGAAAAAAATATCATTCCCCTATTCTAAAAATCTTCAAAACTATATGGTATCTTTGCAAAATTCTGATAAAAACTTCATCAAATTTTGCAAAAAACCGCAGTCAACATAAAGGATCAAATTCTCATCCAAGGTGCTAAGCTTCACAACTTAAAGAACGTAACTGTTGCCATACCTCGGAACAAGTTAGTAGTGATAACTGGGCTCTCAGGAAGTGGAAAATCTAGTCTAGCTTTTGACACCCTATATGCGGAAGGTCAAAGGCGTTATGTGGAGAGTCTTTCTTCCTATGCGCGTCAATTTTTGGGGAGACTCAATAAACCCAAGGTAGATGCTATTAAAGGAATTGCTCCTGCCATTGCTATTGAGCAAAAGGTAAACTCCACCAATCCACGTTCTACAGTGGGGACTTCTACAGAAATTTATGATTACCTCAAATTACTGTATACTCGAATTGGCATCACATATTCTCCTGTTTCTGGAGATGTGGTTAAAAAAGATAACGTAACCGATGTAATGGAATACATCAAGTCCTTTCCCGAAGGAGAGAAATTGTTATTGCTAGCTCCTATCCATTTGGAAGAAGGCAGAACCATGGAAAACAAAATCAATACGCTGGCCCAACAAGGTTATGCACGAGTGAAATGGGACGAGAAAGTACTTCGGATAGATGAAATAAAAGGAGCCATTCCAAAAAAATTGCAGCTCGTCGTTGACCGAGTCATCACTAAAAATGATGATGACTTTTTTAATCGGTTAGCGG
>Ga0316205_10003542_pt1 | contig 14645 bp, 15 predicted proteins | sample 3monthpyrite_MG_FD_204941 | JGI IMG/M metagenome (GOLD analysis project Ga0316205, IMG submission 204941) | Microbial mat bacterial communities from mineral coupon in-situ incubated in ocean water Damariscotta River, Maine, United States -... | ecosystem: Environmental > Aquatic > Marine >... | reverse complement strand
TGGGTATGGTTTCTCTCCTAATTTATGAATTCCTTTGGAGCAATGAATGCGCCCCAAAGTATCCTACATCTTATACAAAGCGTTCAAGAATCTGAAAAAAGACTTACCCCCAAAGAAACTGTTACTATTCTTGAAGAATTACAACACCTTGGTGTTGATACCATTTTACTTCAGAAAGTAATAGACACGCTATTATTGGTTAAAAACAATGAAGACAAGATTGGTAACCTGAGTCCAAGAGAAAGCCAGATCTTCAAACTCATTGGCCTTAATCATTCTTCTCGCGACATCGGATTATTGCTGGGTATTAGCGAAGCTACTGTAAGCACCCACCGAAAAAAGATCATTAAAAAACTAGACCTATCAGGCATGGGGCAATTAGCTCGATTGGCACATCACTATATTTTGACAAAGGTTTATTTCTAAAATATACCCTCAGTTGGGTATTCTTTGGCTTCCTTCTAACTCATACTATTGATGTATAAAATCAAATATTATGAAAACTCTCTCTTTTCTATTTCTCAGCTTCATTAGCTTTAGTATATCCAGTCAAAGTATGGTTTCTAAAACAACCAGCATACTGAAGGATTCTGACGGATTCAGTGATTTTGGCAGTACGGATGACTGGTTTGAAGTCACAGAGGTCAATCTATATGGAGGTGGCGCTTTGGTGGGCTTAGTCACGGCCGATGACGACATGGATGAAGCAGCTTCTCCTACAGGTAGTATTGGAATAAATTTCAAGACGAAAAGACTTACTTGTAATCTCTTCTTTTCTTACAATAGTAAACAGACTATTAAGGTAGATAGTTTAAATAAATTTGGAAATTCGCTAATGAATCCAAACTTAGGCGGGCATTCTTTTTCATTTTCTGCAGTAGCATCATTAAAGAAATATTATGGTATAAGTGCCAGTTTTCAAATAGCAGATAATGTATGGGAATTGGAAAACTCAAACCAAGTTGATGCATCTCCACTGATATTTCGGTTCGGAATCTATGTAAATCCTTTCAGGTTTGATCTCAGCGAAAATAATGTAAAAATAATTTTTGATGCTCACTATACACACCGAAGTATTCTGGGGGATTTCAACAATAATGACCAGATAATTGAGGGAAATGTGATTTCACCAAAAGGATACAATGGCTTTGACTTTTCAATAAATGCCTATTTGAATTCGGTAAAAATCTATGTACAATTCTCATCCAATTCAAGAAATGGTCTAATCATACCCGGTTTCAGTGGATCTCAAGTCTTATTTGGAGTTGATGTAGCTGGGACACTTCTTAAACTAATATAACAGACAATATTAACCCAAAACCGAACATTATGAAAACCAATATTCGTTCCTTCCAACAGTTTAAGAACGCCATGGAAAGCGATCAGCAACTACAAGCCGAGTTCAAAGAGGATCCACTACGTACCCTTCAGAAATTTCAATATCAACCTTGGGTAAATGACAAGCTCATCTACCGAATTGCAGTAGCATTTTTAGGATTTATAGTATTAAGTATTTGCATTGGTGTTATGATTCTTATGGGAGATCATGATCCCGCAAGTAAAACACCTTTTGAAGTACCCGATATTTTGATTGCCACAGCATCTGCAGCAATTGGGGCCTTGGCTGGGCTCTTGACACCTACCCCCGGGTCAGGTAACAACGATTAGCCAATTTTTCGGCTAATTAAAAAACCCTTCCTACACTGGGGAGTATAAGGAAGGGTTTGTTCTATATTATTTCTTACTATTGAATGACGAGCTTTTGGGTATGAGATCCACCTTCAGAAACGATCTCAACCACATAGATGCCAGATTGAAGTGTATTTAGTTTTACTTGTGATTCTGTTCCCGAAATCGCTGTTGCTAGCACCTTCTTTCCGCTTAAATCAAAAATAGATACCTCAGCGTCAATAGCAGCAATTTGCTTTATCGTCAAGAGGTTTTTAGCGGGGTTTGGATATAAGGCAAACATGGTTTCAGACTGATCTTCAATACTCAATGGATGATCACCTTCTACAATCTCCAGTAATTGATTTATAGCTACATCTTCCAGATAATCTATGGTTCCGCTTAGCCAAGTCACCTTCACATAATCCACCACCGTGGCATCGTTTATTCCGAAGAATTCTACGCCGCTATTCTGACTCAAATAGCCTTCACCACACACGGTATAATTATATTGCACATGGTCTCCGGTTCCAATTTCGATCCAAGAGCCGATTCCCATGCGATTGCTTTCTACACCTTGCAACTTTACTTTTAACCAGTTGTTATTGGTAGGCGTGGTGTTTTTCCACAGAAATATTTCTTCTCCATTATTATTTAAAACAATGATTTCAGGGTAACCATCATTATCTATATCGCCAATGGCATTGGCATAACTTTCTTCGGTATCATCTCCAAATCCAATATTATTGGGAATGGTAAATGTGTTATCTCCATCATTGCTGTAAAATGCCGCGGGTAAAAAGCCATTGCTTCCGTCTCTACCTCCGCTCACATACAGGTCTGTATATCCATCATTTTCAGCATCTAAAAAAACAGCGCCCCAACCGAGACTTTCAAAAACAGTTCCTGTACTCGTGGCTACATTGGTAAAGGTACCGTCACCATTATTTTCGAGGAGGGCATTTCCATAGACTCCTCCCGGTTCTGGTGGAAAATCATTGGTCACATAAACATCCAACCAGCCATCGTTGTTATAATCGCCTATGGTTGTGCTCATGGCGCTCATATATACATCGGCTCCAGAAGCTATGCTTACATCTTCAAAAGTGCCATCGCCATTGTTTCGGTATAAAATATTGTTGGTGTAGAATTTATCGTTAGCCATATAAATATCTTGGTAACCGTCCTTATCATAATCGAAGAACGACGCACAAAAGGTTAAGTGGCCTGAGGTTTCAAGACCGGCACTTACAGTAACATCTGTAAACGTACCGTCTCCATTGTTTCTGTATAGAAAATTTGGAACTGTACGGGTTGGCTCACGGAGCGAAAAGAAAACATCTAAATTACCATCATTATCATAATCACCCCAAGCGGCTCCCCAGATGTCTAATACTTCGGAAGGAAAACCACAAGCTACGGTCACATCTGTAAAAACACCGCCGCCATCATTTCGATGCAACCTAGACAATCCTTGGTCACTGGCAGCATAAAAATCGGCATCGCCATCGTTGTCATAATCTACCCACATGACTTGTTTGGACTGATTTCCGCTACTGGTCATAGGCAGCAAATCATTATCAAATGAGGTTCCGTTATTTTTTAAAAAGGTATAGTCGTTCGAATCTGAAGAGGCTATAGTGATATCATCCAAGCCATCTCCATCATAGTCATAAAATGAAATTCCGGCACCCAGCATCACATGGCCATAGGCAACTCCCGCTCCTAGTGCCTGTGCTTGATTTTCAAATGAAACTTGAGAGAAACCTGTGTAGCAGGTACTGCTGAAAAGTAAGAGTAAAAATAATCGCATATGTTTTTTTTTGGTTGAATATCCTTGGTTTCACCATTGAATTATGACGTTGTCTAAATTACGGAAAATTAGCACATCATAAAAAAAGCTCCTAAAATTTAGGAGCTTTTTTGTACTGTATTTACTATTTCTTAATTCTTTGCTGGCAAATTACTATACGTTTTAGAATAGTTTAGCATTTGGGCTTCAAAAGAAGTTGGTTGCTCAATAGTGAAACCTTCAATTTCTCCGGCGTCGTTCATGGTTGGTACAATCACAGGGTTTACAAATCCGCTATATGGTGCAGACGTAAATTGTTTGTTTCTTTCCAGAACCTCAGCATGTAGCGCTTGATCTACTTTCACACCGTAGCCTTCAACAAGTGCTTCAACCGCTTCAAAGTCACCTTCAGATTTAATACGTTGTGTTTCTCTCAATAACTCTCCAAACAATTCTCTTAGTTTTTCATAATCATTGATATTGTAATATGTCTTTCCATCACGCGTTACTTTTTCAATCACATTATCGGCTGCTCCTTTTTCAAAAGCCCATGCACTCACCCATTGGCGATTTCTCATATGTGATTCTTCTACATCATCCCCTAAATTAAGTCGGATAAGCTGTGTCATTAATCCATTTCTGATGTAGCCATCAAAAGCAGCTTTACCAACACCTTCCCAGTTATCCACTAATCCCAATTCCTGAAGTTTTGGGCTGTATAGATAGTAAAGACCTACCAAATCGGCACGACCTTCTTCTAAGGTAGATGCATAGTTTTTAAGTGTTTCTTTGGTCTCTCCTACTCCAGGGTTTAGTTGCCCAGATGCATGACCTATTACTTCATGCAAGGCTGTATGAAGTTTGTCTCCAATTTGACCGTATTCTTCTTCAAGAGCATATTCTTCGTCATCATTGACAAACTCTTTCAATCTTCCTGAACTCCCTGCATTATTATAGGCATTGATTATATTTCCTAAGGAAACAGACTTACTACCTACAGAAGCACGAATCCAGTTCGCGTTGGGTAAGTTCACACCGATAGGCGTACTTGGAGAAGCATCTCCAGCTTCACCAGCAACGGTAACCACTTTATAGGTTACTCCTACCACATTCTTCTTTTTATGGGCATCCATTAAGGGCGAATTGTCTTCAAACCATTGTGCATTTTCAGAAAGCACAGCCATTTTTTCAGACATATCGAAATCTTTGATCTGAACGATCGTTTCGTAGGATCCACGATATCCCAACGGATCATTATATACTTCAATAAAACTATTTATATAGTCAATATTTCCTTCGGTGGCAGCAGTCCAAGCTACATTATAATCATCCCAAGTTTGAAGGTCTCCTGTTTTATAATATTCAATCAACAGACCCAAGGCATCACCTTGCGCTTGGTTTTCAGCAACTCCTTGTGCCAATAGCAACCACTTTACAATCTGATCAATCGCTGCTCCGTATAATCCACCTGATTTGTACACTCGCTCTTTAAGCTCGCCATTTTCTTTCACCAATTGTGAATTCAATCCATACGAAAGTGGTTTATCTGGGTTCGGAGATTTCATGTTACTATAAAAGCTTTGAACATCGGCACTGGTCACATTGGGGCCATAAAAATTAACTGCCGAAAGAGCCACATTGTCAACATCCTTTGCTTGATCTACTTTTTTAGCATCGTTATCATTGAAAATAACGTCGAAGGCTTCCCCTCCTAACTCAGTATTTGTATCCATAAGCAATTGCGTAAGGTATCCTGAAGAAAATTCAGGAACAATCTTAGCATTTGAATAATGATGGTGAATTCCGTTAGAGAACCACACTCGTTTTAAATATGTTTCAAAATTTTTCCAATCGTCTGAAGATTTATCTCCTTCATAGCTTGTGTACACATTTTCAAGGGCTTTTCTAATGGTAAGGTTATGTCTGTAGTTTTGATCCCACATAATATCACGTCCTTCCAAACCAGCCTGTGTAAGGTAATACACTAGTTTTTGTTCTTTTAACGTCAAATTTTCCCAACCTGGAATTTGGTATCGTAAGATCTTAAGATCTGCAAATTGACCTACCAGATAATCAAAGGTATCTGCGTTTGCTTCAACTACTGTCTCTGGAGTTTCTGCTTTTTTCTCGTCTTGACACGAAAAAAATAACAAGCTACTCATAGCAAAAGCCATAAATAAAATATTCCTCATAGTATTAATTTATTAGTTCTCAGCAAATGTAACAAAATCATTTCATCCTTAGAAGCATTCCGCCAAGGAGGAAAATTGATTATCTTAGCAAGACAACTGAAAACCAACCCTAATGAAAATTCTAAAGTATCTTTTGTTCCTTATTCTTATCCTTTTAATAGGAGGTGCTATCTTCATTGGCACCAAAGATGGAAACTTTGATGTGGCCGGTACTAAGGTGATTAATGCTCCAACTGATGTTATTCTCAATCAAATAAAAGATTATAAAAGTTGGGAACAATGGGGTCCTTGGATGAAAGAAGACCCTAATATTGAAATTAATTATGCCGAAAAAACCGAAGGAGAAGGGGCTTCCTATTCTTGGAAAAGTGAACTCATAGGCAACGGAACTATGCGCACGATAAAGGTAATCCCTGGTTCAGAAATAGATCAAAAGATAGTGTTTGAAACACCAGCAGGAGATTCTGAAAGCGATGTATACTGGCGGCTTGAAACTGCCGAAGACGAATCTGGCACCAAAGTGACTTGGGGCATGAAAGGGGAACAATCTTTTATGGAAAAAGTATTTATGACTTTTCAGTCTGAAGACTTTGAATCTCAATTGAAACAAATGCACGATACAGGATTAGCCAATCTCGGCACTCTTGTACAGGAGCAAATGAAAAAATACACTATCAATGTAGATGGCATTAATACCCATGAAGGAGGTTATTATATGTATACCTCAACCGCTTCAAAGATGGCAGACATCGCCCCCAGAATGGCCTCTATGTTCGAACTGGTTCATAGCTACGTAACAGACAATAAGATTCCCGTATCTGGAGATCCTTTTACCATTTACAATGAAGTGAATGCTGCCGATGGCAACCTTATATTCTCTGCAGGCCTACCCGTACCAAGTCAAATAATCACTCCAGAAGGAGCGCCAGTAATATGTGGATTTATGGCGCCTGTAACAGCTCTTAAAACAACTTTAAAAGGAAATTACACAAACCTTCCAGAAGCCTATGAAACTGCCATGGCTTATTTAGTTGAAAATAATATACAAGCAGACATTACTGCTAAAATGTTTGAGATTTATACCAACGATCCTGGAGAAGTCTTAGACCCATCTCAATGGATCACCGAAGTCTATATTCCTATTATAGTTCCTGAAAACACAGACCTCTAATTTATGAAGCAACTCCTACTGGTATTTATTGGTGGAGGCCTTGGAAGCAGCCTTCGGTTCTTGGTAAGTAAATTTCTCAATAGTCCTGAAAGTGGCATTCCTTATGGCACTTTTGCGGCGAATATCTTAGGGAGTCTCATTATTGGAATTATTATGGGCTTTGCTGTGAAGAACAACACCATATCGCAAAACACCATGTTGTTTTTGGTTACTGGATTCTGTGGAGGGTTTACCACTTTTTCTGCCTTCGCCTACGAGAATCACGTATTTCTAAAGTCTGGGGATTTTATGTCTTTTGCCTTCTACACCATAGGAAGTTTTATTTTAGGCTTTGCAGCTGTTTTCTTCGGAATGTGGCTCGTTCGATGGTTCTAATGTTCTCCAAAATCTTTAACACCCGCTTCAATACGCACTAACAGATCATTTTCCTTGGGAGGAATTGGACAGGAGTAGTTTTTATTATACGCACAATAGGGGTTATAGGCTTTATTGAAATCGAGAATCATGGTGTCGCCTTCAGGAATTCTGGTATCGAGAAATCTACCACCACCATAAGACCCATCTCCGCTAGTAAGGTCTGTAAAGGGCAAAAACAAATAATCTTCATAGCCTGGTTCTTCATAAGGTGTTGTATTTTGAAACAAGGATAGTTCCAAGGAAACTCCATCAATCGTAAAGTGCATCTCACCATATTTCACATACTCGGGTAACCTACTGGTGGTGGTTGGCATTAGAAAGGGTTTTTCATCTGGCGTTCTAATAAATTTAGCGGTAACTCGATACTTCAAATTAATGGGATAAAACTCTAGCCCTTCAAATTTCTCTAAATCTTCGGTTTCGAGAATGGTGGTTTCAGGGTCTCCAAATTTCTTGTTTTCCGACATCTGATATTCGGTAATATCAAGTACAACTTCTTCGGTGTTTTGCCCATATATTACGCTGGCCAAGATTAAAAAAACAATACAAACAGCCTGTTTCATGCCTCTATATATTTCAGTAAATATATTCAATTGTATATAGTATCTTCGTCTTATTCAAAATTTATATTCCATTATGACCGCCACCTTCAGGTTCTTTTTATTCACGATTGTATTACTTGTTTCTCAACAATCCATCCATTCACAGCGTATCAATATGGACAAAGACGTCTTTGCTTTTCTCAAGACCGTGGATACAATTAGTGTAGTACATACCACCGATAGCATACAATTTAATAGCGATAATATCTCGGAGCGTGAGTTTGTGGGTCACATTATAGAAAAAATAAGGAAACATGGGGATCATGAAATGGCAGACTCTTGGGAAAAGACCTACAAAAACCATACTCAGGAAATCTGGCCCGCTGCATTTGTTGACGAATTAAACAGCCGATCAGAAACCTATAAAAATCCAATTACGTTTGTATATGGAAATGCACAGACTAAATATCAAATGAGAATAAGCACGGTCTGGGTGTATTTTGGATACGAAATAGGAATCGGACAGCAGCCGGCGAAAGTTTCGCTCGAAGTTTCATTTTATGATACCTCGAATCCGGAAGTAATTCTTGGTTCCACTCAAATTAAAAGGGCCATGGGGGTTTATAATACCGAGAGGGGCGACAGTCAAAACTTTCCAAATCCTAGCGTAAAGCGCGTAGAAAAAGCATATAAACGTGCTGGATACAAGTTTGCGCAAGCATTAAAAAGAATTATCGATTGATGACTCATTAGTGATATATATCTTTTTTATATCTTTACTCAAAATAAATTAATAATGAATTGTAGAACATATATGACCAAGCAGCAATCTGTGATTTCATCACGAAAGCGCCGGCTATGTATGTATTGATTATACGAGAATAAATTAATTCAATATAGAAACGTCTGGCTTTATCGCCGGACGTTTTATTTTTATACCAACCAGCAATCATGAAAAAGGCATATGCAAATTACATTGGAAACTTCGAAGGCTTGTCTTCCGAGATATGGTGGCTTGCCTTAGTTACCTTTATAAACCGAGCGGGAGCGATGGTATTGCCGTTCCTGTCATTATATTTAGTAAACTCAAAAGGGTTCACACTTCCTCAGGTAGGTTGGATTATGACCTGTTTTGGAGTAGGCTCTCTGGCCGGCACTTGGGTTGGTGGTAGACTTACTGACACCATTGGTTTTTATAAAGTTATTGTAGCCAGTCTGTTCTTTGGTGGTATTGGGTTTATCCTGTTTCAGTTTGTGGATAGTTTTTATGGGGTTTGTGCGGGTATATTCGCGCTTATCTTTGTTGCTGATGCCTATAGACCTGCCGTATTTGTGGCCTGTGACACCTATAGTAAAGAAGAAAATGTCACCAGAAGTATCGCCCTAATACGATTGGCCATAAATCTTGGATTCTCTATTGGCCCGTTTATAGGTGGTGTTATAATTGCCAGAATCAATTACAGCTCATTGTTTTGGATTGATGGACTCACATGTATCGTTGCCGCGCTCATGCTTTTTCTTTTATTGAAACCAAAAAAGTCCAAAGAAAAAACAGAAAAAGAGGCCGTCGTAAAGGAAGGGATATCTCCCTATTTCAACGGTTCCTATATGTTGCTTTTTGTGATTATGGTCACTAGCGGATTTGCCTTTGTTCAGTATTTTTCTGTGCTTCCTTTATACTATGAGCGAGCCCACTGTCTTTCAGAAGATATTATTGGTTTGTTGTTATTACTAAACGGTATTGTCATTGTTATTTTTGAAATGCCCCTAGTTGGTTGGCTAGAACGGAAAAAAGTCTCTAAAACTATGGCAACTTTTTGGAGTATCGTCCTATTGGCTGTCAGCTTTATAGTACTAAACGTTAGCTCTTGGAGCGGTGTGCTTATTATTGGAATGTTGTTAATGACCTTAGGAGAAATGATTGGCTCTCCCTTTTCAAACGCGCTAGCCCTAGAAATGGCTCCAAAAGGTCGAAAAGGAAGTTATATGGGTCTTTTTAGTATGAGCTTTTCACTCGCCCATATTGCAGGGCATAATGGAGGAATGAACATGGTTGACTCTTTTGGCTTTGATAATACCTGGTACTATATATTCTTCTTTTTACTGATTATTTGTCTTCTGTCATTGTGGTTGCACAGATTGGTCAAAAAAACGCCTAAATTTACATAGTAAATCATCTATTGAACAATAAAAAATCAAACTCTCATGAGAACTCTATGCTCGCTATTGTCCTTGTTTCTGATGCTATCTTGTGGTAATAACGCGGAACATTCGGAAGAAAAAACAACCGACGTTCCTTCGGAAAAAGAGATAACGAAAGAATTCCCACCTTTGGACCCATCTCGGTATAATGTTGGTTTCTTAATCATGGATGGCGTCTATAATACCGAATTGACCGCTCCCTTTGACATTTTTCAGCATACCGTTTTCAGAGAGAATATTAAGGCGATGAATGTCTTCACGGTAGCCAACACCGATGCGCCTATTGTAACATTCGAAGGTATGCGCATCATGCCAGATTACAATTACCTCACAGATAGCATACCGCAAATTGACATTCTGGTTGTGCCAAGTGCAGAACACCATTTAGACACCGATCTCGAGGATGAAGCTATGATACGATTTGTTCAAAAGGTGGATCAAACTGCTCTTTTTATGACCTCGCATTGCGACGGTGCCTTCGTACTTGCCAAGGCCGGAATATTGGACGGTTCGGTCTCCACAACCTTCCCCAGTGATATTGATGCCATGAGAGCCATGTTCCCTGAGCTGGATATTCGAAAAGATGTCTTATTTGTTCACGATGGGAAATACATCACCTCGGCTGGAGGTGCTAAGAGTTTTGAAGCAGCACTCTATGTTTGTGAATATTTATACGGGGCAGAAATTGCGCGTTCCCTTGCCGGTGGCTTGGTAATCGATTGGAAACTCGAAGATGTTCCGCATGTGATTATTTCGAAGGAATAGTGTTATGATGCCGTTTGCCTAATGTTGTTGTGCTTAACTACGTGAGACAGGACAATCTGTGTTTTGGTTTCCCCGTAGGTAATCAATTGGTCAATGAACATTTCTAAGTGCTGTTGATTTTTTAGCACTACTTCCATGACTATATTTTCGTTTCCGGTAATGCGATAACAATTAAGCACTTCGTTGTAGGTCTTTACTTTTTCAAGGAAGGGTTTCAGTTTTCCCATAAAAGCACGTAAAGTAATTATGGCCTTTAATTGATAACCAGCTTCAAAAGGAGAAATCACCGTATTATATCCAGTTATTATTCCCGAATCTTCCATTTTTCGTATCCTCTCGGCAACAGCTGGAGAGCTAATCCCCACGTACCTAGCAATTTCTGCGTTTGACTGTCTTGCGTTCTCCTGAAGGCAGCTTAGAATTTTCCAATTAAGTGCATCTATTTTCATTTCGTCAAAAATTAAGCAAAATAACTTTGATTTTAAATCAAATATACACTTTTGCTTTAAAATCGATAGTGGAATTCCATCTTTTGTCATTAAATTTGGGTCAATTGCTATAAAGTACCTACTTACAAAATAATGTTACCAAATATTCCAAACCATCTGCCGGAATCGCCTATCTATAAAAAGGCGATGGAGATTTTTACCTTATCTCGACATATTTCTAATTATTATGTCCATGACCTGGCTCCGTTACTTCCAAACGGAAAGGAAGATCCGTCGATTTATTTCACGGGAGATATTGTTCAGCAATCTGTTTCCTTGGCTCCCGAAATTATTAAGGCCGAAAGTCAGCTTTTTTCTGAAGAAAAACACAAGTACGCTGCTTCTGTAGTAAACTTGACCAACAGGCTGTATCGCAATTGTGAGCGCTTGGAAAACTCTAGTAGTAATGGTAAAGAGTTTTTACAATTACTTCGTAATGAGCTGAGAAAATTCAGAAAATTACAACGTAATTGGATGCTTACTCTGTAGTCGCTCCCGCAATTAATTTCTTATATCGTTTCAATTCCTGAATTACTTTTGGACTCAAAATAAACAGTCCTATCATATTGGGTACCATCATCGCAAAGATCATAGCGTCACTAAAATCTGTCACCGCTCCAAGCGTTGCGGCTGCCCCTACCACCGTAAAGCAGCAAAACAATAATTTATAGATGTATTCAGTCCTTTTTTTCCTTCCGAAAAGATAACTCCAAGCCTGATACCCATAATAAGACCAAGAGATCATAGAAGAAAAGGCAAATAAGACCACGGCAAACGACAGCAGGTAGGGAAACCAACTTATTCCACTTTCTAATGCTGTCGCGGTTAGAATAACACCCTGTTCATCATTTAGCACAACGCTAGTATCTACCATACCCGTAGTAATGAGTACCAAGGCCGTCATGGTACAGACAATTACGGTATCTATAAAAGGTTCTAATAAGGCTACCAAGCCCTCGCTTGCGGGATATTTGGTACGCACCGCACTATGCGCAATGGATGCACTTCCAATACCTGCTTCGTTACTAAAGGCAGCTCTCTTAAAGCCCTGTATTAATACGCCAACAAAACCACCTACAATACCTTCTGGCATAAATGCTCCCTCCCAAATGGATCGAAATGCCTGCGGAATCAACTCGGCATTAATGCCTAAAACAATGAGTATTGCGATCAAATAAATAAGTACCATAAGAGGTACAATCTTATCCGTGACCTTTGCAATTTTTTTAATCCCGCCAATGATAACAATCCCAACCAAAATAGCCATAACGAGTCCGAAGATCCAACCGTTTCCGCTAATGAAACTTTCTGAGCCTCCCGTTACATATTCAAACAGTTTAAACGCCTGATTTACCTGAAACATATTACCACCTCCAAAAGAACCACCAATGCACATAATTGCAAAAAGAACGGCCAAAAGCTTTCCTAATTTAATCCATCCTCTTTCTTTAAGACCCTTCTGCAAATAGTACATGGGGCCGCCATACACTTTCCCCGTAGCGTCTATTTCACGGTACTTAACACCCAACGTACATTCTACAAATTTGGAAGACATTCCCAACAGCCCCACCAATATCATCCAAAATGTAGCACCCGCTCCCCCAATAGAAAGCGCTATGGCAACTCCCGCAATATTTCCCAGCCCAACAGTAGCAGAAATAGCCGCCGTTAATGCCTGAAAATGACTTACCTCACCATCCCCTTCTACTTTTATGGTATCTGGATTGTCTTCTAAGGGAGGAAGACCTGCAAATTCTTCCTGTGGCATGTCTGTCATCTCCAATTCATCGTAATTGCCACGTACCACTTTAATGGCTGTTAGAAAATGTCTAAAATTGACAAATCTAAAATACACTGTAAAGTAGGTAGCTCCCACTATCAAAACAATAAGCACCCACGGAATTCCCACCTCGCTTGTGATGGGTATCTCTGCGAAAATAGCCTCTCGAAACCATAGAGTAGCATTGTCAAAATGAGTATTAATTTGTTGGTCTAATGAACCCGAAGCTGCTTGAAGTGAAACCATGATTTTTTTGGGCAAGGTGCCACAAAATCAAATTCAGTAAAAGGTTACGCAGTGTTCAAAAATAGTAACCCACATGGTTAACCATCCTGTTTATGTGTGTTTCCAAGGGTCGCATACTTTATGAGGCCATGCTCTTTGGCAAAAGCTATAAGTTGTCCCTTCCCTTCAGAACCGCTAATATTAAGCATTTTTTTGATTTGATGGATGTGCGTTTGAAAACCATCGGTACTTATATGCATGGCTTCGGCTACTTCGGTATAGGAGGCGTCGGTGCCTAAAAAAGCAAGGTTTCCTAACACCTCTTTTTGGCGTAATGAAAGTTCAATTTTGGATGCTTCTTTCAGCAATTGCATCTCAATTTTCATATTCTTAATAGTATCCAAATGACTCTCATTGGCTAACGACAACTGTTCATTGTGGGTAGTTAATCTATCAATATCCCCAGAAATCTGTTGAAGCACCGATTGTTGTTGTTCTTTTTCAGAAAGAAATTTCCAGCTATAGAGCAGTATGGAAAACAACAAAATAAATAGAAATTTGAAAGAGATGGCCGTTATGCTTCCTGCCAACGCCCAAAAATCCTGATCGATTACTTGAACCATTCTATCTTGGGGAATAATACGATGGGATACGGCCACCAAGATTAGAGCAAAGAGCATAAATGTGGGTAGGTACATAAATTTCATCTGTCTACTCGTAAATGCCTTATTCAACTCAAACAATAGAGACACGGCGACCAGCACCGAAATTGGAATATCTATCAACCAAATAAAATTATTACTAATGGTCTCGTTGCTATAGGAAGTGGCGATAAACACAAAGGCTATCATCCCTAACACAACTGCGTAAACACCAATAAACTCCCAGGTACTAAACCGTTCCACCAAGCGCACTACCAAGCCGCGTTTCTTTCCGTGCTCTATGGAAGGCAAGGATAATAGTATAAAAAGTGAATTGGCGAGCGAGATAAGCACCCCCCAATAGATGATCACTCGGTTGGTGGCTTCCCATTGAAGTCCTGAAATAAGTAGTATGTTTATTAGAGCACCCAATCCCCAGACAAATATGGCGAGTCCAAACCATTTGATACCTTGGATGGCAGCCTTACTGGTCCCGCGCTGTCGCTCTTTCACAAAAATACGTTGAATCACTACTGCCGAGATAAGGCAGACAATGGCAATGACCGTATATTCAATGGTGGCAAGCATGAGATTGTCTTCTTGCCATTAAAGATATTGAAAATTTCTTCGGAAAAACTCACCCTCCCTAATTTACGGAGCGTGAAAAACGCCATAGAAGTATTCTTTACATATTCCTACGGTACTGCCCTCCAACTTCAAATAGGGAGGCTGTAATTTGACCTAAAGAACACACTTTGGTCG
>Ga0316205_10003541_pt1 | contig 14647 bp, 16 predicted proteins | sample 3monthpyrite_MG_FD_204941 | JGI IMG/M metagenome (GOLD analysis project Ga0316205, IMG submission 204941) | Microbial mat bacterial communities from mineral coupon in-situ incubated in ocean water Damariscotta River, Maine, United States -... | ecosystem: Environmental > Aquatic > Marine >... | reverse complement strand
CGGCGTGTCCGCCGACCAGCAGTTGAGCACTGGCGCTTCCGACAAGGCCGCCGTCATCAAGGCTCTCAGCCAACAGACCCCGGACCGTATCAGGGTCATCGCTCAGGCCATGCGCCACGGCCTGTCGGATGATGACATCCACGGTGTCACCATGTTTGATCCGTGGTTTCTGGCCCGCATCCGCGAAATCGTCGAAACCGAGAACGACATGCGTAAGGCTGGCCTTCCCACGGATGAACACGGCCTGCGCCATCTGAAAATGATGGGCTTCACCGATGCTCGTCTGGCAGGATTGACCGGGCAAAGCGAACAGGCAGTGCGCAACGCACGCACCGCCGCAGGGGTGGTTGCCTGTTTCAAACGCATCGACACCTGCGCCGCGGAGTTCGAAGCGCAGACACCGTACATGTATTCCACCTACGAAGCCCCCGTCTTTGGCGAGGTCGAGTGCGAAGCACGGCCTTCGGACCGCAAGAAAGTCGTGATCCTTGGCGGCGGCCCGAACCGGATCGGGCAAGGGATCGAATTTGATTATTGCTGCGTGCACGCCTGCTACGCTCTGACTGCCGCAGGCTATGAGACCATCATGGTCAACTGTAATCCGGAAACCGTGTCGACAGATTATGACACATCAGACCGGCTTTATTTCGAACCGCTGACATTCGAACATGTGATGGAAATTTTGCGGGTCGAGCAGGAAAACGGCACATTGCACGGTGTCATCGTACAGTTCGGAGGCCAAACCCCGCTGAAGCTGGCCAATGCGCTGGAACGTGAAGGAATTCCGATTCTGGGCACAACCCCCGACGCCATTGATCTGGCAGAGGATCGTGAGCGGTTTCAGCAACTTGTGCAGGGCCTTGGCCTGAAACAACCCAACAACGGCATCGCGTCGACCGACGAACAGGCCTTTGAGATTGCAAAAGACATCGGCTTTCCACTGGTGATCCGCCCATCCTATGTTCTGGGTGGTCGCGCGATGGAGATCGTACGTGATCAGGCCCAGTTGGAACGCTATATTTCCGACGCGGTTGTGGTTTCGGGCGACAGCCCGGTGTTGCTTGACAGCTATCTGTCCGGCGCGGTGGAATGTGACGTTGACGCGATCTGTGACGGCACGCAAGTGCATGTGGCGGGCATCATGCAGCACATTGAAGAGGCTGGTGTGCATTCGGGCGACAGTGCCTGTTCGCTGCCGCCCTATTCACTCGCACCCGAGATCATTGCCGAGCTTCACAAGCAAACCCACGAGTTGGCCAAGGCTCTCAATGTTGTGGGCCTGATGAACATCCAGTACGCAGTCAAAGACGGCGAGGTTTACCTCATCGAGGTCAACCCGCGCGCCAGTCGGACCGTGCCTTTTGTGGCCAAAGCCACCGACTCTGCCATTGCATCCATTGCCGCGCGGGTCATGGCCGGTGAACCGCTGTCGAACTTTCCACAGCGCGAACCCTACAAGGCCGACGCGCATTATGACGAAACGCTGCCTTTGGGCGATCCGATGACGCTGGCTGATCCGGATATGCCGTGGTTTTCGGTAAAAGAGGCGGTGCTGCCCTTTGCCCGTTTTCCCGGCGTCGATACCATTCTCGGCCCCGAAATGCGCTCGACCGGCGAGGTCATGGGCTGGGACCGCGATTTCCCCCGTGCCTTTCTCAAGGCGCAGATGGGCGCGGGAATGGTCTTGCCCGGCTCGGGCTGTGCGTTCCTGTCGATCAAGGACGACGACAAAACGCCAGATATGCTTGAGGCCGCACAAATCCTGACCGGACTCGGCTTTTCGCTTGTCGCCACCCGCGGCACGCAAAGTTGGCTGGAAGATCAGGGCGTGCCCTGCGCACAGGTCAACAAAGTCTATGAAGGCCGCCCCGACGTGGTTGACATGATGAAAGACGGGCGCGTCCAGTTGGTGATGAACTCCACCGAAGGTGCGCAGGCGGTCGAAGATTCGAAGTCAATCCGCTCAGTCGCCTTATATGATAAAATTCCGTATTTCACGACTGCTGCCGGATCACATGCGGCGGCATTGGCAATCAGGGCGCAGGCGGACGGGGATGTCGGAGTGAAAAGCTTGCAGGGTTGACAGGCGACTTGATGCGTCCAAAGCCTGCCAGTCCGCAGTTCGAACTCAGCGTGAATGATGTGGTTGTTCGCCTGGAAACCAGGTTCAGGCAGAGCCGGAGGTGGAATTGTGCGTGGACTGAATCATCGACGGAACCAGCCCGGTGACCGACCTCTTGTCGAACGCTACAGTTTGGCGCAGCGTCGCTGAATCCTTCTTTGCTTCTGCTTTGCCGTCAGATGCTCTTTCATCGCCACTTTGCCTACGATGGTCATGCATTTCTCGGACTTGGCGGTCGAAGTTTCGGCACCACTTGATATCGCGGCGCCTGCAGCGACGCCCAGGCTGACGACAGCGGCCGTCAAGACCACGAAATCAACGGTTACGGCCCCTGATGTATCGGATTTGAACCGTCTCAGCGCACGGATCAGCCGATCGCCCGTCGTTTCGGGGTGCTTTTGCGTTTTATGGCCAGATTTCGCCGCGCAGTCTGCCGCGTCCTGGACGGGATTAATACTGTAACGTTTCATACTCTTACTTACCTTTGTTTTGTTTTGCCGCCCCTCCGCCGGCATCACCAAATGGTTTCAATGCACCCAAAAGACAGTTGTTCCCACTGTTCAGGCACTTCCAGTTCAAAAAATGTATCGCCTGACAAAAAAGCAAAACAAAGGCATCGCGATGACCAAAGAGTGGTGCACGTCAGGCCAAGTGCGCTGCGCAAAACCCCGCCTATCGCTATCTCAGGTGCGAAGGACGTGCGAAAATCGTGCATTATCGCGCCATTATCACCCAAGGAGTTTTACCATGCGCCCAATTTTCATCCTGCCTGTTGCCCTTTTCATCGCCGCCTGCACTCCGACCCCCGAGCCCGCGCCCACCACATTGCCGTTTTTCGGCGACGGCTACCGTTTTTCCGGTGACGCCTGCCGCCGACTGGGCGAGGATCACTATACCAACCAGTTTCTTGACGATGCCGCTGATCTGGTAGGCTGCCCGCACGATCTTGAAAACCTCGGCGTCTTTGTCACAGACACCGGCGCACAAGAGGTCGCCCAGCGCGATGGCTACGTGATTTATTCAGTGCCGGTCCGGTAGGTTCGACGCAAACAAAAGGGCCGCCCGGAAGGGCGACCCTGAAGACAGAAAAGACAAGCGGTGGAAGCTCAGCTTTTCTTGCGACGTTTGCGTGCGACTGCACCAAGGCCGCCAATGGCGACGACCATCAGAACACTGCTGGCGGGCAGCGGCACCGGCGACAAGGATGCGGTTACCAGATTTTGCCGGCGCAGTTCCGGGCTTTGGGCGACACTTTCCAGATAGGTCAGGTCCCACAGATTTTTGCCAGAGTAGTCCATTGCGGCTGTCAGATACGCCTCTGCGGCGGCCTCAACTTCGAAAGAGGACGAGGCCTGAAACGCGCCCGTCGCGATGTCCATGTCCGTGTCGTAGACCGCTTCCCAGAGCGCCAGTTGGAACCCGGCGGAATTGTCCTGATCCGTTTCAACCGATGCGTCGTAACTTGCATTAAAGATCGCCTGCACCCGCGCCATACCCGCGGCCATCAGGTTGACGCCACCGTTTTGGAAGGGCGAGTTGGTGGCCAGGTAGTCATTGGCGCCGCTCGTGCCAAGGAATGCGCCCAGATCCAGACACCACGCGATAAAGTCACCGAGACCACCTGAGGTATCGGTCATGCTGAACCCGCCTGCCGAAACCTCCGACAGGTTTCCGGCAACTGAAACGGGAACCTGTTCCAGCTCGACGGTTCTGAAACCCGCCGCCGATCCGTTATAACTTAGGGAAATTGGGGATGCGCCTGCGCCGCCTACCATTAGCGTCGCGGCAGCAGCAGTCGCTGCAGCCAGTTTATAGATACTCATAACAATACACCTTTTACACTCGTACAATCCGTGCAAAACACCGCGCCGAACCGGGTTGAGTATAAGGTCAAGCGCCCAAAAAATGAAGACTTTGCGGCCGAAATAGGGCAGGAAAAAGGCCCATTTCAGCGCTGTTTAACTGTCGCAGGGCCACAATCTCCGCCACCTACAGCAACTGTATTGTGAATCGAACCAATCCAAAGCGCCGCCATGATTTTGGGCGAGGGCACAGGGGATGCATCAGAATCGGAACGGTGCGGCTTACATCCTGACGGTGCAGTATTGCGTATTCTGCCCATATAGCACTGCTTTTCAGCCATTCGTTGCGTGGACACCTGGGCCGCGGCAACCCGGCGCAAATCGGCCTTTGGATCGCACTTTTTACCCAGAATCCGGCCCTGCCAGATAGGATCGTTCACCTCGTACGATCACGCCACCAGGCATCCGATCACAGGTTCAGCCGCTTTCCTCTTCAAGGTGCAGCTTCATGTCAATCAGCACTTGCTGAAGCATCGACGTTTCTTTGAGCAGTCGCTTTGCTTCGTTGATGGTGATGATGCCGTCCTCGATAGATTGCTGATATTCAGCCATCAGCATTGCAAACCGCTGGCTCAGCGCGATGACGTCGGTGTTAATTCCGCCACGGCGTTCCTCGTTGGGGCGCCGGTCGTCATATGACAGCGTAATTCCCTTCAATTCCGCCAGCGCGGATGTGACATGCGGATAGCCTGCCTCTTCCTCCAGCAATGCCACAGCATCGATCGGCATGAAGCGATCAGCATGTTCGGGATTATCGGAATAATACCGACCCAACGTCGCCTTGGATTTACCGGTCAGCCCGCATGCAGGCTCTATGCCGACATCCTTTACCAAAGCTTCGGTATGCTTTTTCAGATAACTGCCAATTCCGGCCATACACTACTCTCCGTTTGCAACCTCATTTCCCCGACTCCGGCGGGGAAAGCCTCAAGTCTTTTCCCATTAATCGGTTTAGAGGGAAATGTCATTTATAAACCGTCCCATAGGTTTTCGGGAAGGTACGAGTTGCCGATGCCCCCAGCATCGGTTTCAGGGTGGGGCCCGTTGTGTCACTTGCCAGATGGGGTCGGCAGAGCCGGTCTTCCGGCATGGGATACGCGGGCCTGTCAGTAAAGAAGGTCGCGACCGCTTCCATCCATCCCCAGGGGTTTCCCCCAAGGAGGCGTTTTTGAGTCTTGCTGACGGTTTCGCAACTGGCTGGAGAATGGCTGCATATGTCACCCCGGTTCGACCCCACCCTGAACAGACACTTGCCGGGCTGATCAGCGCATCGTAACACGGCGCATGGCCAAGCTTTACTTTCACTATTCGACCATGAATGCCGGCAAATCCACGGTCTTGCTGCAAGCTGCGCACAACTACCGTGAACGGGGCATGCAAACGTACCTGCTGACAGCACAATTCGACAAGCGCGCAGGTCAGGGGCGCATCGCCTCCCGCATCGGGATCGGCGAGGACGCAGATACATTCGCCCCCAAGGAGGATCTGTTCAAAAAGCTTGAAACACGCCTCTCAAACGGTCCGGTTGCCTGTGTCTTTGTGGACGAGGCCCAGTTTCTGGACACCCATCAGGTCTGGCAACTTGCTCAGGCCGTCGATGATCTGAATCTACCGGTCATGTGTTACGGATTGCGCGTCGATTTTCGCGGCAAGCTTTTTCCCGGCTCGGCAGCGCTTCTTGCTCTGTCAGATGAAATGCGCGAGGTGCGCACCATCTGCCATTGCGGCAAGAAGGCCACGATGGTGATCCGGCAGGATGCGCAGGGCCGCATTCTGACAGGTGGCGCACAGGTTCAGATCGGCGGCAACGAAACATACGTGTCGCTGTGCCGCCGCCACTGGCGCGAAGCTGTAACGCCTGCGAAACCCCAGGCTTTGGACGACATAACACAGCAGAGCGATTGATGGCCGCTTCAACAGATGTCAGACATTGGTCGGTTGGAATTCAATGACTGCCAAGCGGACAACATCGGCCTTATGTATCTGCGCCAATGTCTGCTTTGGGTAATCCCAAACCAAAAGCACTCAAGAATTACTTCCCACTAATGGTAGTTAGACGCAGGATATTTCGCTATGGCTCCTACGTATATTATTGCACAATTCGGTGAAATGGAGTTGCCCTCGTCGGCTGTGCTGAACAAAGCCAACGAGGGTGGTCTGGCTCGCGCCAAAGGGTTTCCTAAAGCTGCGATTATTCTACCTTCTCGAAATCCGGAAGAATGAAGGACTTGTCGAAAACAGCTTTCTCCGGTCCGTAAAACCTGAAGATCGAGAACCAGTCTTCGCCGGTCTTCACCCAGTTCGATTTGAGATCCTTGGGCGGTTCGGGTGAAAAGTACAAATCAACCGATCCATCGTCGTTTACTTTCATTTCACTCAACTCGCGGCTCGACAAGCCGATGCTCTCTGCCTTTTTGATAAAACCTTTGCTAATCATGCTGTAGGCAATCGCCGACCAGAAATCGGCAGCAGGCGTATCAGACGGAACGTTCAGGCGATAGGTGTCAGTTCCATTCAGGAGATTGCCATCGCTGTCTCTGAGAGACATTAAATAGAAGCTGCTACCACCCAGAACCTTGGGAAGATACGTCGCCCAGAAATACACATCGTTGCGTTCATCTATCAGGGGAATTCCACGATCTTCAAACGGAAATCCCGCTTTTGCCTGAGCTTCGGGTATGTTGATCGCCTGCCATTGGTTTTTCCCTTCGTTGTAAGGTGTCAACATGACATTCGGGGTCACCCAAAGGTCCTGCATGTAGTCAAACGCACATTTTGCTCCATCTTTGTAGATCGAAACCCATTCTTCAGTTGGCTCAAACGGTATGCCCTTCTCGATCCCGATTGAGCGCATCACGCCATACATTGCCTTGTCTTTTTCGCGTATGGGTTCGTTCTGCACCACGTTCCACATATCCCGAAAATAGGTCAGGTCGTAATAAGGAAGCGTGTCCCAGTCTTTGCCGGTCGCATCGAGAAAAGTGGTTTTTGGCGGGTTGGCCGCTTCGGACAGCGGATAAACCTTCAGATTATCGCGCACATGGGCGACCGCCTCCGCGATTGTCCCTTTGCCGCGTGATACCGGGCGGAAGCCGAAATTGACCGAGTACCCGTCCAGTTGGAAGACGTAATACCCGGCCGAAGGGAGAGGTCCGTCGTAGTGAGGTGGCAGGAACAGATAGGACCCGCCCTTTCCCAGGTCAGTTCCTCGCTCGCCAACGTCCGCTATTGGGACCATCCACGCGTCAATAAAAGTGCCGAACAGGTTCACCGTCTTGGTGGCGGGAGGTACTTCAACCACAAGTGGTCCGTCCGCTGTCGATAGCGATGCAACCACATAAGGTACCACGTTGTTCGCAGTCAGGAACCCGTGCTGCGACGTCATTGGCTCGCTGAGTGATACGACATCGCCGACCTTGCCGCCGAGGTCACGAATGGTGCCCTGTGCAATGTCCCAAGTGCTGACAGCAGGCATCGCCCAGATCGCGGTCTGACAGGCCCGCTGAACTGCGTTTTTGCGCGCGATATCTGACATTTCGGCACTTGCCGGTGCGGCCAAACCCAATACCACCGCTGCTATTGTAATTGCTGATCTCATAACAAATTTCTCCTCGAATACCCGTTAATCCCAATTAAACAAACAATATGTACTCCCGTCGCGAGTGTACTCGCAAGGAAACAAAAACCCCCGAGCCGGTATTCGCTCCATAGCGGTGCTGATTTCTTGGATTGGCGTTTAAAAGTGGGTCGTTTCCACGACTTTGAAAGAAAACACCGAATTCAGTCAAAAGTTAATGGCCATTGCCCCTTGCTTAAACACCAGTTGGTTTTGTTGCGTATTCGGTCAAAAAAAGTGGAAGCAGACCTTCACCTCAATCTGACCATTTCCACCGTGTAACGGTTGCTCCGTCTAAAGCGGACTTTTACAGACTGCATTGCATTACGCCACTGCCTGGACCCCGATCAGGTTCGGTGGCTGCTTGCCCGCGTTGAACGCCAACAGATTGTCGACCGCCATAAGCCCCATCGCCGTGCGCACTTCCAGTGCTGCGGTTCCCAGATGCGGCAGCAGAACCACGTTTTCCAGTTCGATCAGTGCGGCGGGCACCCTGGGTTCAAATTCGTAAACATCAAGTCCTGCGCCAGCGATCTCGCCTGATTGCAAGGCTTCGATCAACGCGGCTTCATCAACCACGTCGCCGCGCGCAATGTTGATCAGGAGTCCGGTCGATTTCATCGCTTTCAGGATGGGTGTGTCGATAATATGGTGCGTTGCAGCGCCTGCCGGAACAGCCAGTACCAGCACATCGACCTGCCGGGCCAGATCTATAAGCCTGTCCACCCGTTCGGCCGGGAATGTCAGGTCCTTGCCCGAACGGTTGAAGTATTTCACCTCCATGCCAAATCCAAAATGGCACCGCCGGGCAATTGCCTGACCAATCCGCCCCATACCCACAATACCAACGGTTTTGCCCGACAGATGCAGCCCAAGCATTTGGGTCGGATGCCAGCCTTCCCACTGGCCTGAGCGCACAAGACGTTCACCCTCTCCTGCGCGGCGCGCCGACATCAGCATCAGCGTCATTGCAATGTCGGCGGTTGCCTCGGTCACAGCACCGGGCGTGTTGGTCACCATCAGGCCCGCAGCCTGCGCTGCCGCCACATCCAGATGATTGTACCCAACCCCGAAATTCGCCAGAATTTTGCAGCGCGGCGCTGCCACATCCGCAAAAACGTCAGCTGAAAACAGATCTCCCAATGTCGGCAGAATGGCATCAAACCCGCGCAGGCCCTTGCGCAGTTCCGCGCCCGACATCGGCGCCGTCTCGGATCGGAACGTGACGTCAAAGGCCGCACTGGCCGCGTCAAGAACCGGTTGCGGCAGCGGCCGCGTGATCAGCAGCGTCTTCAATGCATCCGCCCGCCCAGAGGCACATCTTGTGTCGGGCCAATCAACACCACTTCGCCGTGTTCATCCGGCATCCCCAGCACCAATACTTCCGAGCGCACGGGTCCGATTTGGCGTGGTGGAAAGTTGACCACCGCCAGAACCTGTTTTCCGATCAAACCCTCTGGCGAATAATGCGCGGTGATCTGGGCAGAGCTTTTGCGCTCGCCAAGCTCGGGTCCGAAATCGATCCAGAGCTTGTAGGCCGGTTTGCGGGCTTCCGGAAACGGTTCAGCCCGGACGATGCGCCCGACGCGGATATCAACCTTCAGAAAGTCATCAAATGCAATGTCAGCCATCGGACAATTCCTTTGACCGGTCAGTTGCGGCTTTGACGGCCTGTTTCAAAAGGGATGGAAACCCATTTTCCTCGTTCATCAGAACCTCAAGGGCGGCCTGTGTGGTCCCGTTGGGACTGGTCACATTCACGCGCAATTGTGCAGGCGTTTCCGCCGCCGCCTCGGCCAGCGCACCAGCGCCCGCTACGGTGGCCTTTGCCAGTTGCAGCGAAAGCTCTTCCGGCAATCCTTGGGCCACGCCTGCAGCAGCCAGGGTTTCGATCAGATGGAACACATAGGCCGGGCCCGAACCGCTGACACCGGTGACGGCATCCATCTGCGCTTCACTTTGCAGCCTGACGGTCTGCCCGACGGCCCCCAGCAGCGCTTCGGCCACTTCCATCTGCACGGCGCTGGTCCGGGCATTGCCAATCAGGGCGGTTATGCCCTTTCCAATCGCCGCTGGCGTGTTCGGCATCGCCCGGATCACCGGCGTCTGAACCCCCAGAACCTGCTCGTAAAATGCAATCGGCGTCCCGGCGGCGACCGATACAAACAACGTCTTGCCTGCGCCCATCGGGGCCAGAACCGGCAGGGCCTGTGCCATCATCTGCGGTTTCACGGCCACCAGCACAATCGCCGGTGCATCAGGCAGATCGGTGTTGATGTGCACACCCTGCCGTTTCAGCCAGTCCGACGGGTATGGATCGCGCACCCAGACCGAACCGGGCGGCAAACCACCAGCCAGCCAACCGGCCAACATCGCCGATCCCATTTTGCCACAGCCCAAAAGCACAAGGCCCCGGTCTGCCACCGCATTCATATCCATGGTTGAAATCCCCTGTTCCGGCCTCCGGCTCAGGGGTGAGTGTTACGCGCGCCCGTATGCCTCTGCAATGGCCACCTGCATCGCCTGGCGTACTGGCTTGTCTCCCCACACAACCAGTTGCACTGCCGGATAATAGCGCTCGGCGCTCGTCACTGCCGTCGTGATCATGGTGTCAATCTGATCCGGCCCGGCAATCTGGCCGCCTGACAGAACCAGACCGTAGCGGTACACCATCAGCTTTTGCTCAGACCAATAGGTAAAGGCACCGGCCCAGCACTGGTCGTTCACTGCATTCAGCAATTCAAAGAGCTGCGGCAACTTTTCCTCGGGCGGCTCCATCTCGAACGAACAGACCATGCGCAGGGTCTCATCATAACCCGACCACGCCAGCGTGATAGAGTATGTGCGCCACTGGCCTTCCACGGCCATGGCAATCTGATCATCGCCAATGCGGTCGAAATCCCAGTCGTGATGTTCGGCCAGATGTTCGACGATGTCGATAGGGTGAAGGTCTTCTTCCAGAAACTGCTCGGAAAGGGCCATTGTGCCACCTCTTATGATCGCTTCTAGCGAAGTGGGGCGGCAGCGCCCCAAGCGCTAGGTGCCTGCTCTACGGGCCGGGGCGAACCCCCGATCCCATACCAGATATGGTGGAGTGTGCGGACTCGTCTGGCAACCCCCAATTTTAGCGGCGGCCTCAATAAGTTGTGGAAAACTGCCAGAAGAACTCAAAATATGGGCAGCGATATCGGCTTCATCTTTTCACAAATACTTCCGCCGGGGGCCCCTCCGGCGCAGCACAACCACGCACTCGCGAAAACGTGATCACGCGATGCAAAGCGCATGACACCGATGCGGCAACGTCAGCTTTGGATCAGTCCATGGCCTCCAAAGCATCCAGTCGCGCGTTCAGCGTTTCGTTCTCTTCGCGGGCCTTTTGCGCCATGGCACGCACGGCATCGAACTCTTCACGGGTCACGAAATCGCGATCCGCCAACCAGCGGTCGACCATCGATGACATCGCGGTTTGTGCCTCGTCGCGGGCGCCTTGTGCCACGCCCATCGCGTTGGTCATCAACTGCGACATATCATCCAAAATCTTGTTACGGGTCTGCATGGGTCTGCTCTCCTTGTGCGTCTCTCCCTATATGGTGCGGGACGCCCGCCGTCACAAGGTTGACATTTTCCCGAAGCCAGAGGCATTCAGACACATATGCAAGCGATGATCCCCTTCCCCGACATTTCGCCAGAACTATTTTCGATAGATATCTTTGGCTTCGAACTGGCGCTGCGATGGTATGCTCTGGCGTATATCGTTGGCATCCTGATTGGCTGGCGTCTGGTTGTACGCGCCGTCAAGGCATCACATTTGTGGGCCAAAAACACCGCGATCATGACGCCCACGCAGGTCGAAGACTTGCTGACATGGGTCATCATCGGCGTCATTCTGGGTGGTCGCTTTGGCTACGTTCTGTTTTACCAGGCCGGGTACTATCTGGAAAATCCAGGTCAAATTCTTCAGGTCTGGCAAGGCGGAATGTCGTTCCATGGCGGCCTTCTCGGAGTCGTTGTTGCCGGGTTGATTTACACCTGGAAATACCAGATTCCCAAGCTGCCAGCCGCTGATATCATGGCGCTTGGGGTGCCGCCGGGATTGTTTCTGGGGCGGATCGCCAATTTCATCAACGCCGAATTGTGGGGTCGCCCGACGGATTTGCCCTGGGGCGTGGCCTTCCCGGGGGATGCCGCGCAATTTTGCGGTGACGTCGCCGGGATTTGCGCCCGCCACCCGTCTCAACTTTACGAAGCGATACTCGAAGGTATCGTTCTAGGCGCGGTGTTGCTGTGGCTTGTCTGGCGACGCGGCGCGCTGAAAACACCAGGATTGGTGTCAGGCACATTCTTTGCCGGTTACGGTCTGGCCCGGTTCGCAGTGGAATTCGTGCGCCAGCCCGATGCCCAGTTCATAAGCCCGGGCAACCCACTGGGGTTGGCCTGGCAGGCGAGCGGTTACGGCCTGACGATGGGGCAAATCCTGTCGCTGCCCATGATTGCGCTGGGGGTTTACCTGATCGCGCGGGCCCGCCGCAGAGTGACCGCATGACGTTACACACGCTTTTGCTGGCCCGAATTGCACAGGACGGGCCGCTAAGTGTAGCAGATTACATGACCGAATGCCTGCTGAACCCGACGCTGGGGTATTACGCCACGCGCGATCCGTTGGGCGTGGCAGGCGATTTCATTACCGCACCCGAAATCAGTCAGATGTTCGGTGAGCTTGTCGGGCTAGCTCTGGCTCAGGCCTGGATCGACCAGGGCCGACCGACTGTTTTCACGCTGGCCGAGGCCGGGCCGGGCCGTGGCACGTTGATGGCCGATATCCTGCGGGCGACCCGGGCGGTGCCCGGATTCGCTGACGCCGCCCGTGTCACACTGATCGAGGCAAGCCCGGTATTGCAAGACATCCAGCGCGAGACCCTGAAAGACCACGCCCCGGTCTGGGTAGGCAGTGTTGACGCTCTGCCCGACGCCCCTTTGTTTTTCGTGGCCAATGAATTTTTCGACGCTTTGCCGGTTCGTCAGTTTGTCCGCGACGGTCAATTCTGGCGCGAACGCTGTATCGGGGCGCAGGGCAATACATTGCACTTTGGCTTGTCAGCACCGGCGCTTCGGCCGGATCTTGATCATCGACTGGAAGACACCAAAGACGGCGATCTGGTCGAAGTCTGCCCCGCAGGACAGGGCATTGCCACCAATGTCGGCGCCCGGATCGAGGCGTATGGTGGCGCGGCGCTGATCATTGATTACGGGGATTGGCGTTCTCAGGGTGACACCTTGCAGGCGGTCAGAAGCCACGCCTATGCCGATCCTCTGGACAACCCGGGACTGGCAGATCTTACTGCGCATGTCGATTTCGAAGCGCTGTGCCTGGCCGCACCCTGCGCCCATAGCCGCGTCACGCCACAGGGTGTCTTTCTGGAGCGGTTGGGCATTTCCGCGCGGGCCGAAGCCTTGTCCAACTCAGGCCAGACTGCGCGCACGGACGTGCTTGCCGCACATCACCGGTTGACGCACCCGACGGAAATGGGAAATCTGTTCAAGATACTTGGCCTTTATCCAACCAAAGGCACGCCCCCACCCGGACTGGAAGCATGACCCTTGAGATTATCACCGCTGACGTCCTGGCCCCGGCGCGACACGGGTTCTTTACACGTCGCGGTGGCGCATCTTCTGGTGTTTTCGCCGGGTTGAATTGCGGTACCGGAAGTTCTGATCAGTCAGACATGGTGGCGATCAACCGCACGCGGGTGGCCGAAGCGATGAGCGTGGCAGGGGATCATCTGATTTCGGTTCATCAGATACATTCGACCGATGTTATTTCATTTTCGAAACCCAAAGCCAAAAAACCCAAGGCTGATGCGATGGTCACCGCCACGCCGGGTCTGGCGCTGTCCGTCCTGTCGGCAGATTGCCAGCCGGTTTTGTTTTTTGACCCAAATGCCCGCGTAATCGGTGCGGCACATGCGGGTTGGCGCGGTGCGCTTGATGGCGTGCTGGAAGCTACACTGGACGCGATGGAGCGCTTGGGCGCACAGCGCGCGACGACAACAGCCGTGATCGGCCCATCGATCAGCCAGGCTGCGTACGAAGTTGGCCCCGAGTTTCTGGATGAGTTCCTGGCCGACGATCCTGAGAACAGTCGATTTTTTGCCAACGGCATCAAAGACCGCATGCAATTTGACTTGCCGGGCTTTGGCCTGCACCGACTGCGCCAGGCAGGCATTGGCCATGCAGAATGGACAAGACATTGCACCTATTCCGATGCTGACCGGTTCTATTCCTACCGGCGTAGTGTGCATTCAAAACAGGCGGACTACGGACGTCTGATTGCAGCCATCACATTGTGAATTTGGGCAGGACCATGGCAGAGACTGCCCGGTGTTCGTCAAATTGGTTACCGAACCCAACCCTATGGAGTGCTGATCGCCAAGCGGGCTTCATTTTTTTTCGCTATTTTTCAAAGCATTAAGCGAAACCACATGCGCGACCGACACGCGCGACGCCTGTTCAGAAAAAAACTCGAGATTTCGCAGATCGGTCAAATCCTTGCCCCAATGCCCGGTCATGTTGTGGTCAATCGAGGCGCAACAAGACGCCATCATGCAATTGAGCAGGAGCGAAAAAATGAAAACGAACACACGGTTTATCAAGTCGGTGACCACAACGGCAGCAGCAACTGATGTGTGCCTGCCATGGAACCGGGGCGCACGTCGTGCCGCATTTATCGCCAAGCGCGCCGCGCAACTGGCAAAAACGAAAACAGCCTGAAGGCATCCCGGATTACTCGGGCTAACGGCCTTTTCAGGCTCAGGGATTACCTGTGACCCGAGTACGAGTGAAGACCCGTCTCCGTTGATTCGGAGGCGGGTTTTTTGACGCGATCTTCATTTGGTGAAATATGGCGGCCTGCATTGGGCGCGTGGAAACAAAGCAGAGTTTCTTCTCAAATTGTTTCCATTTCGCGCCTGAATGTTGTGAAAACTTTGACAGTCTTCCCGGAATTGGCCGAATTTGTGTTTAACGCAAGACACTGAAGTACCCCAATAT
>Ga0316205_10003540_pt1 | contig 14649 bp, 11 predicted proteins | sample 3monthpyrite_MG_FD_204941 | JGI IMG/M metagenome (GOLD analysis project Ga0316205, IMG submission 204941) | Microbial mat bacterial communities from mineral coupon in-situ incubated in ocean water Damariscotta River, Maine, United States -... | ecosystem: Environmental > Aquatic > Marine >... | reverse complement strand
CGTAAATCATTCATCTTTATTCTCCAGTAGTAAAAACAAAGTGGAGATAAAGTTTGGTTGATTACAAGTCGAAATGCAGAGGTGTACTGTGGGTTTTAAGCTAGCGCGAAGCGGTTTAGTTCAACAGCGTGATAAACCGGACCCTTCGGTCCGTATATCACTTTTTATATTAATCGTTAATTTTCTATTTTCTTCGTTAGATCAATAACTTACCACTATTCTCACCTAAACAAAATAGATAAAAACAGGAAATGTATTCCTTATAGCATGCGTCTCTTTTTTGTAATATATTCATTTTCCCTTTTTACAACAACAACTTAACTACCAATGTGGGTGACATTATGGAGTGATATACAGACCCCTTTGTACTTCAGCAAGGGACTAAAACAGTTACTAGCCCTCTGGACTGGCTCTAAATTTAAATTTGGCAGGGATGCCAATGTCTGCTTTAGATCATTTTTTCTTAGGAATATCCACTGTCTGCAATGTGGTGTTAAGCGACCACTTCACTTTTCAAGCCCTGGCACGACAGGTTTATCATCATATATAGTCGCTTTGATCAGGTAAGCGAACCTTTTGAACGTTTGAATTAACTTGATGCGCGGCTCTTTACGCGGTCAATGTTAAATTAATTGTTATAAATTTATTTTCGCACATCCTTAATGTACATAGCTTTGCCATCTTTCCTCATTTCGAGATCAAACAATTCGCTGGCTTTTATTAAATCACCAAGCTTTTTATATCCGTAGTTAATGGATGAAAAAGAGCTGTTGTTAGATATGTAATGACCAACCCTACTCATATCCGCCCAGCCATCATCATCAGATGTCTGTTCAACTGCAGTTCTAAGTAACCTAACCAGGGAGGCGTCTTCTCTTAGTTCTTGCTTACTTTTCTTTATTGGATTTTGAGGGCTGTCAGTTTTTATTTCATCTTCAGAAGCAAGGTTTTCTGTGTAAATAAATGGTGAACAGGCATCGACAAATGGTTTCGGTGTTTTCTTTTCGCCAAAGCCATAAACAGGCAATCCGCTTTCAAGTATTCTTAGTACCAAAGGAGTGAAATCGCTATCACTTGTCATTAATGCGAAGGCATCAATATTTTTACTATATAACAAATCCATTGCATCAATAATCATTGCGGAATCTGTAGCATTTTTTCCTTTTGTATAGGCAAACTGTTGCATAGGTCGTATGGCATGAGGGTGCAATCTATTTATCCAGCCTGATAAAGATGGATTGTTCCAGTCTCCATGTGCATGTCGAACGTTTACCATGCCATATTTTGCTAGTTCTTCTAACACACCTTCTATTGAATTATGACTGACATTATCGCAGTCAATTAGAAGCGCTATCCGTTTTCTTTCTGACACGAAGTTCTCCTAAATTTATAACGTTTTAATAGGCGTCGGCCATTTTTTGGCCGGTCCGAGTCCGCGCGCTTTTAGCACACGACTTTATTTATTTGTTTGTTATGTTTCTTTTGAAAACCCATATATACGGTAAGTATATATAGTATATAAAGTATTAACTACAGCGTATATGACATTGAATGCTGTATTTATAAAATATTTCAATGTACTTGATTCTTCTACTGTTAATAACATTATAATTACAGGCACATATAAACAGGCTGTAATTATAGCGTAACCAAAAAACAAAGTAGACATATACTCACTTGTAGATTCCCAGCTATTTCTCATTGCATCAAGTGGTTTTTGTTGATTAAGGATTAGTTCAAATTCAGTAAATGAATATCTAATGATAAATATTATCCCTGGTATGATGAAAAACATTAACCCGCCTATAACAATAATGCCTATGAAGAACGTGATAATCAGGTATGGCAGCCAATAACGTAATCCTATGGCATAAAGCTCTTTAATAGTATATCTAGTTCCTTCAATTACTGAAGCTATATAGAAAACTACAGCAACTTTATATATCGGGTAAAGTAAAATTGACAAACTTATTGGTAATAATCCAACAGCTATGCTGTTTTCCTCACTCGTTAAGGTATATTGATATATGGATGTAATAATTTCTAGTGGAACTACTATTGGCAATATAATTAGTGATAAGGAAATAAGGTGGTTTTTAAAAAAAGACCAGCTATCCGTTAAAGCTGAACTAAACATTGATTCTCCACTTTTTAACATAATTTTGAGTTAAGACACTAAACCACTAAACCAGACACCCACTGTAACAAAAAACCGGGATTCAATCTAAGTTTTGCTTTTACGGGCTGTCTTTAGGATGGGTGTCTTACTTACTTTACTTACTAAAAAAAATATAAAGAGGATGAATTTGCACGTTTACGTTACTCTCCCTATTTAAAATCATTTAGTTTAAAATCATTTAGTTTATAAAAACATAAGTAGCAAGAATATGATGCGTGTACTTGCTTTATAGTTACTTTAGACTATTTATTTGAACATAGGGCATATTATTTATATGGCTTATTCCCATTTATTCCTATTAACCAAAGACACTAACAAAAATCAAAATTAATCCGACTGATCCCATAATGGCATGCAGCACGACTACGGGCATGGATGGGCCGCTGCCCTTTTCATGTAAGACGAATACCATCAAACCGCCGATGATAGCTAACGTCAGAAAAAAGGCAGCGGCGTTATTCAATTTGATTGAAGAATCTGCTGCTATCTGCAGGCAGAGTGCAATGAAACCGGATATGGCCAGTGCGGCATGTATCAGTCCGAGGGCGGGTAAACGTTTGCGTTGACGGATGCCAACGGAGGCCAGATAAAATCCCAGGGTTACAGCAACACTGAGAAGCAGCGTTGCTGCGAGTGAATAGTTCATAATTATTCAGGTCCTACTACCCGAGTATAAAAAATAATATAAATAAAAAAGATAAAAAGATCTTACTGTTCATTTGCTTTTGTATGTTTTTTCGCGATCAACACGTAAAGTGATGGCACAACAAACAGGGTGAACAGGGTTCCGATCGCCATGCCACCAACCAGTACCAATCCTATCGAGTTACGTGCAGCAGCACCTGCACCTGTGACCAGCACCAACGGAAAATGCCCGGCAATGGTAGCGAGTGTTGTCATTAGTACCGGGCGTAAACGTATCATTGCTGCTTGATGCACAGCTTCGAGTTTATCAACACCATCTAGTTGAAGCTTGTTGGCAAACTCAACAATCAGAATACCGTTCTTGGCAATAAGCCCAACCAGTGTTACCAGCCCTACCTGAGCATAGATATTCATTGTTGTTGTCCAGCCATTCGTCCAGTACGGCATGTTGGGATCTGGCATCTTCAACACGGTGAAGACTAACGCGCCAAACATGGCCAATGGAACCGAACCAGCCAGAATAACTAACGGATCGCGGAAGGCATTAAACTGAACGGCCAGTACAAGAAATATCATCAAGATCGCCATCGAAAAAGCCGGCAGGAACTTATTTCCCTCGGTACGCAACTGGCGGGATTCCCCCGTATAGTCGAAGCTATAACCTGGCGGTAGAATTTCGGCAGCTTGTTTTTCCAGAAAGCTTAAGGCTTCATCCAGTGTGCGCGTACTTACTCCGGATAACTTGACTGCGTTGAGTTGCTGAAATCGATTAAGCGAACGCGCCACGACTGAATGTTCAATATGAGCAATCGACGAAAGTGGCACCATCTGGCCGTCCGGTCCGGCGATATGAATCTCGCCCAGCTGCTCACTGTTTAACCTGGCCGCACGTTTAATAACGGGTATCACTTTATAGCTACGTCCATCCATATTAAAACGGTTAACAAAGTTTCCACTGGTGGCGGCGGCAAGGTCAGCGCCAACCTGCGACAGGTTCAGTCCCAAATCAGCGACTTTATCTCGATCCAAAACAATTGTGTCCTGTGGTTGATCCAGTTTCAGGTCGATGACCGGGGGAAACGCAAACAGTCCACTTTCCATGGCTTTCTGTTGCAATATATTAGCAAACTCAAGCAGTTGCTCTGCATCCGCAGTTGAAGTAATAACAAACTCAACCGGGAAATTACTGCCACCGGGTAATGCGGGTGGCGTGGTAATAAACATCTGCAGACCAGGTATTTGAGAGACCTTCGCCTGCACTCCTGGCACCATTTCGGTAACTGTTCGGCTTCGTTCACCCCAGGGTTTTACCACTATCCCACTAAAACCGTCGGCACCGATTGTTGCTCCGATGGAGGGTGGGAATAACAGCTGGAAGGTTAATGCGGCCTCGGGGACATCAAGCATGACTTTTTCAGCGGCTTCGGCGTAGACCGCATTCTGATCTACGGTGGCATTGGATGCTGTGTTGATAATGCCGAACAGGACGCTTTGGTCCTCCGTTGGCGCCAGTTCATTGGGAGAAAACATAAACATCGGAATCGTACTAAGACTGATCACCGCCCATACCAGATAAACGGCTGGTCTGGCATTAAGCGTTGCCCCCAACAAGCGTCCGTACACTTGCTGAAGCTGGTCGAAACGTTGATTTAACCAGCCACTCAAACCACGCTCTTCTTCTTTAGCACTGGGCAATAATCTCGCGGCCATGGCTGGGGATAATGTCAGCGCAACCACACCGGATATGGCAACGGCCCCCGCCAATGAAAAAGCAAACTCACGGAATAATGCGCCCGTTAATCCGCCCTGTAGCCCGATTGGAATATAAACCGCGACAAGCGTTAGGGTCATGGCAATAATAGGTGATACCAGTTCCCGCGCACCCAACGTAGCAGCCTCACGTGGTGTGCGCCCTTCCCTCAGATGACGCTCGACATTTTCGACCACGACTATGGCATCATCAACTACCAGCCCAACTGACAGTACAATTGCTAATAGCGTCAACAGGTTCAGCGTAAAACCAAACATCTGCATCAAAAAAATACCGCCGATCAGTGAGACCGGAATCGCCATCACGGGCACCAGTACCGAGCGCACCGAGCCAAGGAATAAGAAGATCACCACAATAACAATCAGCAGCGTTTCTACGAGTGTTCCGGTGACCTCATCAATAGCGTCACTGACATATTGTGAAGCGTCATAACCGATACTGGCATCCAGACCCGCTGGCATTTCCTGTTTTAACTTATCCAGTTCGACACGCACGCCATCAATGACGTCGATTATATTGGCATTGGGCTGAGGGAAAACACCGATGAATACCGCCGTATCACCTGAATAGCGCACCATAGTATCGTAGTCTTCCGCACCCAATTCTACATCGGCTACATCCTCAAGCCTGATGATGCTGCCGTTACGCTTATAAACGACCAGTCGCCGGAAATCCTCAGCATTATGCAGATCAGTATTAGCTGCCAGATAGGTTTGTACTAATGCGCCTTTGGTACTACCAATAGCCGCAAGATAGTTATTTGCTGCCAGCGCCTGACTGATCTGAGAAGGTGTGACATGCAAAGCTGCCATTCGGTCGGGTTTAAGCCAGACACGCATCGCGAAAGTACGTGCCCCAAAAATTTCTATTCGCTGAACACCGGCACCCGCGGACAGGGTTGGCTGAACGACACGTGTCAAATAGTCGGTAATTTGCTCTGGCGATAGAATATCGGACCAGAAGCTAAGATAGGCAGCAGCAAACTCGGAGTCAGCAGACTGCACACTAATCGTTGGCAATTGCGCTTCAACAGGTAAATCATTACGCACCTGATCAACCTTAGCCGAAATATCGGCCAGCGCTCGGGTGGAATCATGGTTGAGTTTCAGGCGAGCATTAATAATCGAAATACCCTGCAAACTTTTTGATTCAATGTAATCTATACCTTCAGCGGCAGCAATGGCTCGCTCAAGCGGTGTGGTAATAAAACCACGAACCAGTTCGGCACTGGCCCCGACGTATACCGTAGTTATCTGTACCGTTGCATTTTCACTCAGCGGATATTGCCGGACACTCAACGAGTTCCAGGCACTTAAACCGGCAATGATAATCAATAAATTGATTACCAGAGCCAACACGGGGCGCTGGATAAATAAATCCGTAAAACTGGGTTTAACTGATGACATCAGGAGTCCTTCGGATTGGGCTCAAGACTGGCTTTGGGAGCCAGGGTATTATCAATGACCACTTGTAATCCTGAGCGCAACTTAAACACCCCGCTGGTAACTACGGTTTCGCCATTTTTTAATCCATCAGTCACGTCAACATAATCACCACGTGCCTGCCCCAGAATAACAAATTGCTGACGCAACACTTTCTGTGTTTCGCCGGTTTCCGCATTTTTCTTCTCATCGATAACAAAAACCGAGTTACCAAACGGCGCATAAAGTACAGCCGTTGCCGGAATCGGCAATACATTTAGCGTGTCAGGTAATATCAACTCGACATTAACAAACATACCCGTGCGAAGTTTCTCATCCGGGTTTTCGACCACCGCACGCACTTGTACGTTACGGGTCAGCGAATCAACTTCCAGGTTAACCGCTGTAATCTCGCCATTAAAAACATCATCGGGTGTGGCATCAGATTTCACCCGCACTTTCATATCTCGTGCTATCTGCAACATTTTTTGCTGTGGAACAGAAAAATCCACATACACCCGATTTAACATCTGTAATGCGACAATCGGATCACCGATAGAAAGGATCTGCCCCTGGTTTACCTGGCGAATACCCAGACGTCCAGCAAATGCTGCACGAATTGTTTTCTTATCAAGTGAAGCTTTGATTACCTCAACCTGAGCTTCGGTTTCTTTTACCTGGGTCGTTGCTCGATCAACTGCATCTTCAGAAACCAGATTTTTAGCGATCAGGCTACGCACTCGTTTCAGATCCGCTCTGGCCTGGGCGGCTGAGGCTTTGTTTGAAGCGAGTTGTGCATTTTCACTACTGGTATCCAGTTGCACCAGAACTTGCCCCTCTATAACACTGTCATCCGAATCGAACTTGATTTTAGTAACTCGACCGCCAGCTTCAGCGCTGACAAGCACGCCCTGTACGGGAGATACCGAGGCCGTCGCAGGAATAAATTGCTCCCACTGATCATCGCTGGCAGTAGATGCGGTGACGGTTTCAGGTGGAAACGCCATCTTCGAGGCAGCTTCTCCCATCGTAGCGAACTGCCCGAGCTTCACAAAAACAAGTGCGCCAACCAATAACGTAACCGCAATGCCTGCAATAAGTATTTTTTTCAACATATAGAATTATCCAAAACTTAAAGAAGTCCCAATTAAAGAAACCTCAGCCACTAATATTTAAAAAACAGCAGATCGTTATCCTTGATTATATCTGTAGTAGGACAACTGGAATAATGTATGGATCTGTAGCATAAGCATAACAACCTTCTGCTTTGAACAACACCCAAAGCCCATGTACTGGATTGCCTGGCACTGGATTGCCGATATGCCTGGACACATATTCAGCACAATATCACACACGTTATACCCGATAACTTAAAAAAACAGTAGAAATTAAAATTCAGCTCGTAACTTGTTATCACCAGGTTACCGGTTCAGTAGTATGGTGCAGCGACTTGTAATGTCGATCACCTCCTAACCTCGCCTACACTGGCTCGCCGACATTGGCACGCAACATTGGAAGGACGATGCAAAACATGGCTTAAAAGCACTACGAAGGATATCACATCAATTTCGAATAACATGACTCTTTACTTATCTCAAAATTAGTTATTATATTTAAAGAACATACACATCATATGACACCCTAAAAAATGCATCCATTCAAGTAAATGAATCAATTTCATTCAAAAATTTCATGTTATTTATGACCTAAAGTTTTTGGTATTATTCATTAAGTTAAAGTCTTCTGATCTATTGTATATTTCAGTGAAAGGTGGCCCCTACTCCCCTAACACATTACAAGAACAGATGGCTTTAATGCTACGTGATTGAACAGGTATTGAAAAAGCCAGGGATACTCTGATCAAGTAGTAGTAGGCGCGCGTTAATTACTAACATAATTCATAAACAAAAAAAATCAGTTAAGATCGCTCAAAAAACTGCTGGCCATGTCAATCCCTCTACAGCTATCATTTACGAGGAGCCTCCTGAAGAAGAGATTTCAGAGGCATTAAAGCAAGTTTCAAAATAAATATTAAAGTCATTTATCTGATGTAAATAAATGATAAATATAAGATCAGCTCATGCCTGCTTAAACAGGTAAGCAGACTTTTGGCTCCCCTCTTAGAAAAAGAGGGAAGGCAGGTAAGACCAGAGGCTTTCAGGTTCGTAGTGATCAATATGTAGGAGTAGGGGGGAGGTTTAAAAAGACTCAGAATGCACCCTTCTCACATCAGAGTAAAACAACTTAATGATTTTAAATCCCCCTCAGTAACTTAATCGATTTTTACGATTAAGCTGATAGATATTAAATATATCTGCATTCCCTTTTACTAAGGGGGAGGCTTAACTTCCGTTCTGTGGTGTTTTAAGACACTAAACTCTAGGCTAAATTGTCAGATTAAGTCTAGATCCGTTTTGAAATATGTAAGATTAGACTTGAGCTAATACATATTCATTTTTTTTAATTTATAATCAGTTATGCCATCGATCTGGTGATTAGCATCTAAAAATTGCCTGGCTTCATCCATATTCTTGAATAAACACGGTTTGCACTTATCAGTTGCGACATAAGCCGGTTTTTTTAATCCTTTATCAATAAACGTTTGTCCTGGACAGTTTTCTTCGTAGAAAGCGAGTGATCGGGTTGCTGTCTCTTTTGAAATGCTGAAACGCGCAACCAGTGCTGGCCTTCCAATTTTAGAATTTACTAATGTATTTGCTTCTATATAGAGAAGTCTTATTAATTCATTTAACATCGCCAGGATCCCCAACATAGGTAAAACCAGCCCACCAAAATGGATGCGAATCACCACTAGTTCTCGCCCGCGTTAATGCATCTATCTGTGCCAGGTAAAACGCTTCATAACGAGAATATTTTTTTCCTAACCAATTTTGATAAAAAGATTGAATTGTCTTTTGATGAGGTTTCAACGGTATGGTCCACAATGTGCTAATAAGCGAATGAGATCCACTAACAATGAACCCCTGTCGCAATCCCACGAAACTGTTCTGTAGCCATGACATTGTGTTTGCTCCTCCAGGTAACATGCTAAAAGTATATAACGAAATTGGATCACCGTCTTCGAATTGAATAGAACCATTAAAGTATGTTATTTTCGGTATTTTATATTTACCTGGTGGTAATACGTGTCCACCCAAACCAGATTCACATCCAAACAAGACGACAAGTTCTGTTTCGGATAATTTAATATCGGAAATTTCATATCCAGTTAGAAGCCCATCAATCCCTTCAATACAGGCTGGCTCTTTTTCACGATTTTGTTTACTATTATCATTCTTCACAGTGCATCGCCGATTTGCTCCTGAGAGTACAATCATATTGCGCATGTCATTACTCATGGCTAAATTCAAAACCGGATGTAAAAAACTCTTGCCACCTACAGTAATCGTTTTCAATGTTGGAGTGGATATTTGTGAGTTCAAAAATATACCATGAGTAGCAATTAGTAGTGATGTCGGTGAGCGCATTTCAGCGAATAGTTTTTCTTGTGCATTTTCTCTTAAATAAACATCTACGCCAATTTCCATTGACTCTAGATCTTTTGCAACATTGCCGATTAGAGACGAGGTTCCTTTTAGACGCGGCCAGTCTGAAGGTATTACACTCTGTACCTGTCCTGTATGATATTTTAATTTACCAAACATAGGATCGCCGACCAGTATATGATTTTTGTTTGTTTGTTTCGGTGTCTTCTTACGATATCGGAATAAATCACGTGGTGATTCCAAATATACAATTTCGTAGTCTTCTATTAAATACGATTGGTTGCTATTTTTATTTTTGACTGGTAAAGCTTCAAAGAGAACATTCGAAATGGGGCCGACTGGTGAAACGTAAATACGATTGATATTGTTTTTTTCTTTCTTAACAAATTTATCGTCAAGTATAGGTTTAATTAACCTTTGATAGACTTTCTTCGCATGTTTATTTAGCCTATTTTCATTCAGTGAAAAATGAATCGGATTAATTTGATGCTTATATTCGGTATACCAGTCCAAAATCAATTTATCTATCTCGATCATGTTTCCAAGATCGATTATAGCCACATATGGGTTCCCACCAATAGCAACAAATGCACCATAATGATTAAAATCTCGTTCGCTTGTCACTTTGTCTGATGATAAAGACACTATCTTTTCATCTATACTTTTGGGAATTACAAAATAATCCACTATCATTGAATCAGATGGAACCTGTTTTAGTAGATTTGATATTGACAAATGACTTAACTGAATAACTCGATCCAGAGCTGAGTCTAAACCTAACTCCTGTTCTTGAAGGATTTTTTTATCAATTAGTTCTACAAGCCGTCTAAATCGTTCTTTCTTTTTTGAATTGAACCTTGAAGAAAACGAACCGGGCACCCCCGTGAAATCATTCTGCTTTGAAACATTATCTAGCAATGGCGTTATACTATCCCCAAAATCCGTTGCAAAGTCCTGACTCAGAATATGATGCGAAATTTCCCTTTTTGTTTTGTGCAATGCGTTTAATTTCTTGGAACTTTGTAAAGCCCATGTCTTGTTGAGTGAACGTTGAATATCAGACACCAGCGACTTAGTCATGACTGACACTGCCCAAGCGGCATTCGCGCTATTCTCTGGGCGTTTCAATGATTCCGTAAAAATCAAGTCCCTGAACATAAAAAATAAAGACAACGTACTTTCCTTTTCTCCTACTATATTAAGTGTTGAGTCTCTAAACTCACTGTTTAAAAATTGTTGTGAATAGTTTGCGTTTTGTGTCATTGACTTTGCGCTTAATTGTCGATCAAACTGCGATCCATAAATGATTATTGATGTAATCTCTTCCGTAAGTGTTTTGGCGTTGGAATGCCACATAGACTTGTAACCATTTGACAAATAGTCTTCTTTGTAATTAAACGTGTTTTGATATAAATTCACTAAACCCAGCTTGAATTTTGCCAATGCACAGATATGTTCCTTTTCGAAACGATCCTGACAATACGAGGAATTTACTATAGCCATAAATTTCGGCTCGGCAGACTGATATTTTTTTTCTGAAAACGAGATATCAGCCATATCGCTCAACAATGATATATATTCCGAATGTTCAAATTTTTCGGTTTGCCATTGGGATGTATAAATAGTTTCGACTTTACCATAATAAAACAGTGCATCTTCGCTTAAACCTAACGATTTTTTATTGCTAGCAATCAGTTTCAATACTTCGATTTTTTCGTATGCCATTTTGTTCAAGGTATCTAATATCCGTAAAGCATTTTCAGCTGCTTTATTCGATTCGTCTAGATTTCCTACGCCAATATTTGATTTAGCCAGCCCCATATAAGCATTGACGAGTTGTGTTTCTGATTTTGGTATATGTTCGAGATATTCGATAGTGCTATGAAATGCATTAACTGACTTATGGTAGTCCTGTACAGCATATGAAAAATAGGCAACATAATATTGTGCTTTTGCGATTAAATGTATTTGTTCTGTTGCCGACTTTGCGTATAACAAGGCTTGTTCTGCCGACTCAAGGGCTATTTCTAACTCACCTCGACTTTTCACTTCAGATAAAGCTAAATAGATTTCTGCCATCGTTTTTTTATCAAAAAGATCTAAAACACTCGTTATTCCAATTACTTTCGATAAGTAAATCTCTGCCTCACCTAGACGATTCATTTGCATGGTTTTTTCTGCTAATGCAAGATACGCATTGGCTATCATATCCTGATTTCCATCTGGCCTTTTCTCAAACCACTTTAGTGCCTGTTTGAATTCATTAATGGCGAGCAGATGGTCTTTTTCATATGCGCCTTTTAGTAGGTGTAACATGCCTTGCAGTGAATCGATTTCAGCAAACATGTTGGGATACGCTTTTTCCATTGAAACCTGAGCCCCGGATTTTTCCACGATTTCGGAAATGAGTGTCTCTGCATCGCTTATTCTTTCCTCACTTAGTAACCGATTGGCAATATTGATTTTCTTCCTTAATTGTTCTTTGAGTGCAAGTTGTACAGTGGTTTTTTCCAATGACTCATCAGCATCTGCAATTGGAATTAATAAAGCGCTAGACAGGAGCAGCAGTATGAAAATAATAAAACTACATATGCTATCACTAACAAAGCTAGATTTTTTATTGTTCAATTTCATTTTGTTCTTTATTTGCAAAGAAGAACGTCAGCACCCCTGCAACCAAAAACATACCTGCTGGTGCAATTTCATTGAAATGGTTTATAAAATTATCAATATGATCACTTTCTGAAGTAGCAAATGAAAAAGCACGCCACATTAAGATAATATTCCAAAGAAGTGAAAACGAAACAGCAACCCAAAATACATTTTTTGAAACTAACCGTATTTCCATCGTTTTAAAAGAGAAATATCCTCCAGCTATGATACTAAGTGGTGGTGCATAAGCAGCAAATACACTTTTCAGCATGATAATGACCTGGTCATCAAATATACGTCCACTCGCTTCACTCGAAAAAATCATTGCAATGTTAAATGTAATACCGACTAAATAGATAACAGTGATATAAATTTGTGCTAATGATGACGTTACTTTCATTCTGATCTCCCCACTAAAACGTTCATGATGTCACTAACGTAATTTTCTGCAACTTTTCGTGTTTCATTACCAATTTCACTACGCCACCCTGTATGACTGCGTCGTTCCCGAACGATGAACTTGACTCGAAAGGTTACTTTTTTGTCGGCTTTTAATGATTCATCTGAAATTAACAACGCGATTTCCCCATATATTCTTTTCGGGAGCCCCTCTAAAGAGCTGTATGTGGTGACAATACTGGGCTGATTATCGATGCTTAATGACAACAAGCCAGATGGAAATCGCTGGTTGAGCACATTGAGTTTATGGAGAGTAAAAGACGATAATTTGTTCCAACGTCCTTCACGATATGAGGATGGAAATTCTTGCAAGGAAGGCATCATAATATTGAAACGCCCCATCATTTCAATAGAATCGAGTAATGACACCGTATGAAAGGGTGGCGCAGATTCGTTCTCAGAAAATTCAATTTCGTCACATCGACAAAGGTAACCAACCTGACCGGTCGCGGGTAAAAGTCCAACGTTCTTGATAAATACGGATTCTTTTGATGGGAATGAATAATGAAAATGGATCGCTCGGATGACTCCCTCTCGTTCCGTTACCACAATATTCTTTTCTATTTTAACTTCAAAGTCGTTCTTCTCTGAGTAGGCAGGAATAGCACTCAGACAAAAAACGCTGATTAAAAATAGTCTTACAGCTTTTTCTAACTTAACAAATGCTACTTTTCGTATCTGATTTACCATTTTAATTTAATACCTCATTTCCTTTGACTAATCATACTTCTAAGTGTTTGATAACGTTTTTCTGCCTCTTTTTTCTGTTCAACAGTAAGTTCTGCTTCAGCCATAACCAACGTTCTTTTCGCGGCCACGTAGTCATTCTCCAATGCAAGCCTAAACCAAGCATATGCTTCGACGAAATCTAGAGGAACCCCCATTCCCTTAGCATAACAAACACCTAAATTGTACTGGGCTTGGTCTGCATCCTGCATAGCTGACTTTCGTAACCATTGTGTTGCTAATACATGGTTTACAAGCACGCCTCGGCCCTTTAGATATCTCATTCCAAGTTCATATTGAGCGGGGGAATATCCCTGTTTGGCTGATTTTTCCAACCAAGTTTTGGCTTCCTCAGGATATAAATTTATATCTGTATTTAACCCAATCGAATACTGTCCGGTTGGATTGCCCTGTTGAGCTGACTTCATATACCATTTCCACGCTTCGGATACATTCTTTCCTACGCCTAAACCATTTGCATACATATTTCCCACTAAAAGTTGTGCGGATGAATCACCGTGCTGGGCTATTGGGAATAACTCTTTAAAAGCGGTATCATAGTCTTCTCTATTCCATGCATCGAATCCTTCTTCCATTCCTGCTAATACAGTGTTTGATAGCATGAGTAAACAAAGTAACAATAATACTTTTCTCATAGTCTTGTCTCCTAATGTATTAAGTTTCAGTCAGCAGCACTATGCCCTTGAAGTAAATTACATAAATTTGTACTGCCACCTTAAGATTAACTTTTATACCTGCTATCAGTAGTGGGATCAGAGAGGAATTAATACCAATTTTCAAAACTGCTTATCATGATTCTACTCCTTGAATTTCAATTATCACAAGTCGTCCCTTATATCTTATAACGACTTATAGTTTGACCGCTTCATTAAATTTTTTAATTTACCTTTCAAAAGATTAGGTGGAATATGCTTCTGTGGTTACGAATATTGAAACGACAAACATTCAATGTTCATAACATGACATACGAGTCTGCAGAAGTAACTCAGTTTCAAAACGCATACTCAGAGACTGTCGTTGCACCGACTATCGATAAGACCTGCGAGAAACGAGTTCAATACACCCCACTATTGATATTACACCGAGGAGATCGCTGATGAAAGCAGCAATAGGGGGTACTTTATTTGTAGCTACGGCTTCAGTGTTAAATTGCACCCAAAACTGACCCACTAACCCCAACTATTTGCACCGAAAATTGACCCACGTGTAATCCTCTCTTGCTAACCCTTTAGCAGGAGATAACAGGAGTGATAGACGTGGCATTATTAA
>Ga0316205_10003539_pt1 | contig 14652 bp, 13 predicted proteins | sample 3monthpyrite_MG_FD_204941 | JGI IMG/M metagenome (GOLD analysis project Ga0316205, IMG submission 204941) | Microbial mat bacterial communities from mineral coupon in-situ incubated in ocean water Damariscotta River, Maine, United States -... | ecosystem: Environmental > Aquatic > Marine >... | reverse complement strand
ATACAAACGATTCAAATTTAAAAGAAAAACTTTTAAAAATTTTAAAGGCTCAAAAAACATTGCTAAAACAAATTGTTGCTGAAGGAATTGAAAATGGCTCGTGGAATAAAGATATAAACATAAATGATTTTGCTACAATTTATATGGGAATTCCTGTAATTCTAAATATTGAAATGGTACTAAACAAAGAAAGCTTTAATCACGAAGAATTTTGTAAAAAAATGTTTTCGCTTTTAGAGCGTATTTTAAAATCATAAAAATTTGAATAAAAATGTAAGTGAGTAAATACTTACTAATTAAGATTACTAATATATGAATAACAGAATTTTAACAATAGGTTTAAGCCTACTCTTTTTAATATCTTTCAGCATAAATGCTCAGGAAGCAAAAAGTGTGCAAGAATTATTTGAAGCTTTAAAAACGCATCCACAAACTAAAGGTGATATGTTGGAGTTAGAAAAAGCGACTACTGGGAAACAATTAGCATTTAGCAATTTATTTCCAACAATTACGGCTTATAGCAGTTTAGATAATTACTCTGCACCAACAGGAATGTTACCAATTCCTCCAAATGAATTACTACCAATGGTTCAAGATCAAAACATATCGCAACCTTTTAGCGATCAAATTTTTAGAGCCGGAGTAAGTATTTCAATGCCTGTATTTATTAAATCTATTTATACAACTGCAAACAAAGCAAAACACTTACAAAAATCTGCCCAAGCCAAGCAACAAATAAATTTACAGAAAAATCAAGCTATTATTGTAAGTTCAAATGCTAATTTATTATATCTAGATGCTTTAACAAAAGCATTGGAAAGCAAAAAACAGTCGCTTTTAAAAACAAAAGAAATAATTGATTTAAAAGTTAAAAATGGTAGATCTCCTGGTTCTAGTTTATTAATTATAAATAATGGTATTCATCAAGTTGAAGCTACAAAAAATGAAATTGCTATCAATAGAGAACAAGCAATTTCAGCAATTGAAACACTCACAGGAATTAGAGTAAACAATGCACTTCAAATGCTTGAAACTAAAGAAATTTCTAGCGATTCATTAAAATCATTGGAGCCATTACAACAAAAAGTTTTGGCTGATAAATTAGCTTTTAGAGCTGAAAAAGAAAAACTACTTCCTTCAATAATACTTAGAGGAAATTATACTTACAGTTCAGCCGATGCTTACAATAATGATGTATCAATTAATACTGATTTTTCAACAATTGGATTGGTAGTGAGTATGCCAATTTTTAATAAAAATCAATACACTCAAATTAAGAAAAGTAAATTGGCTTATAATACTACTGTAAATGAATTAAAAAAGTTAGAATTATCATTAAAATCTCAAGCAATTCAACTTAAAAATAGTTTACAATTATTATATAAATCAGAAAAACTTTACCAACAAAACATTCAAGATAAAGAGGAAATTCTAAGCATTTCAAAAGCTAGTTATCAATCTGGCAGAATCTCAATTGAAGATTATTTGAAATATGAAGATGATTTAGTGTTGGAAAAATCAAAACTATACAAAGCACAAGCTGAAAAATGGCAAACACTTATGAAGTTAGCAGTAATTTATGGAAATAACATTGAAAATTTAGTAAAATGAAAACATTAAAAAATAAAATAATAAGTATAGCAGTAGTAATAGTTATTGTTATTTTGGGAGTTTTAGCAATTGTAAATGCCAAACTTAGAGATGCTGCTTTGCCAATAGCAAAAAAATATCCAATTGTAGTTTCAACAATAAACCCAGTGTTAAAACCTGTTGAATTAACTTTACCGTATTTAGCACAAACTGAAAATGATAAAGACGTTAAACTATCATCAAAAGTAGCAGCACGTGTTAATTTTATAAAACCAAGTGGTACAAAAGTTAAAAAAGGGACTATAATTGCTCAATTAGATAATACTTCTATTCAAACTAATTCAGTAAGTGTAAAATCGCAAATTAAAGCAACACAAACTTCACTTAAAAATTTAGAAGAAACACATCAAAGAACCAAAGAATTGCTAGCTATAAAAGGAGCTTCAATAGAACAATTTCAGACTGAAGAAAGCAATATTGAAGCTATAAAAGCAAAGCTTGAAGCGCTGTATCAAAATCAGATTGATGTTAGCAATACACTAACTTATGCAACAATAACTGCTCCTGTTAATGGAGTTATTTCAAAAACTTTTGTAAATAATGGAGATTTATGTTTACCTGGTAAGCCTGTAGCAAGTATTAGTGCAACTGACGGTTTTTATTTGTTACTTAGAATTCCAACTGATTTAGAAATTTATGGGGTTAATTTTAATGAAGTTAACTACCCTGCTGTACCTTTAAACAGCACCTTTAACAATTTAGCTGAATATAAAGTTTATGTAGATTCAAAAGGTTTTACAACTGGAGATAGATTAGAAGTGAATGTAATTGTTTTTAAAGGTGAAGCTCTAAAATTACCTTTTGATGCTATTTTGAATAGAAATGGTGAAAACTTAGTGTTTATAAAAGAAAATGATACTGCAAAAGCAGTTTCAGTTACAATTATTCAAACGGGTGAAAATGGGCTTGTAGTTAGTAATAAAGAACTATCTGGAAAAGAAATTGTTGTTGCAAAACAAGATATTTTACTAAAATTATTAAGCGGGTCAGTTATAACAACTCAAAAAAAATAAACTATGTTCGATTATTTTTATAAACGGCCTTATGCCTTATTTGCACTTTTAGCAGCATTTGTAATTATGGGTGTGGTTGCATTAGTTACACTACCCAAAAACCTATTTCCTGATGCTAATCCACCACAAGTAATTGTAATTACAAGTGTACCTGGAGCAACAGCGCAAGTAGCTGCAAATACAGTATCAAAACCTATTGAACAAGAAATTTCAAGATTGGGGTTAATCACAAATGTGAGCTCCGTAAATATGGCTAATTTCTCAATAGTAAAAGCCGATTTTGGATATGAAAAAGGGTTAAATGAAGCTGCTGTTGATGTAGCAAATGCGCTCTCAATTGCCAAAGGAAAATTACCCGCAAATGTTAATCCAGCTATTTATACAGCTGGTGATTTCACATTACCTGTAGATTTAATTTCATTATCTCCTAAAACAGATGATTTAAGTCCTGCTGATATTCGAAAAATAGCTGATAGTTTTATCAAACCACAATTATTAAGCAATTCTGACATTGGAAATGTTGAAGTTTTTGGAGGTTATGAAAGTGCTATTAATATTGAAATAGATCCTTTTAAAGCTAAAAGGTATGGTATTAATTTTGAAACTATTACTAAAGCAATTCAAGCTATAAATAGAGATATGCCTGTTGGCTTTGTTAAAGGAGAAAACAGCTTTTACACCATTACATTTTATGGTGAAAAGAATGAAGTAGAAAAAATTAAAAACCTTCATATTTTACCAAATGTAAGACTTAGAGATATTGCAGATGTTCAATGGAGTTATAAAAAACGAACAAGCGGTTATATTGGTAACGCTAAACCAGCAATTGCTTTAGCTATTCAGCGAGCTCCTAAAGGAAGTGTTCTTGATGTTAGTAAAGCAGCTAGAGCTGAAATGGAAAAATTGATAATTCAATATCCTAATATCAATTTTGAAATAGCAGATACTCAAAGAGATTTAGTAGAATTAGCAAACTCTAATATGTTAGATGCTTTAAAAGAAGCTATCATTTTTACGCTATTTGTAGTGATGTTTTTCCTAGGTAATTTTAGAGCTATTTTTACAGCTGCAATATCAATTCCAATTGTATTTTTTGCAACTATGGCGATTATTTGGTTGACTGGTGGCGAATTAAATATAGTAATTTATACAGCACTAATTTTAGCATTAGGAATGCTTACAGATGATGCAGTAGTAGTGTTAGAAAATGTAGAACGACATCTTCATGAGCTCAATGAAGACTTGCAAACTGCCATTGTAAATGGAACAAAAGAGGTAATTGCACCTATTTTTGCAGGAACCATGGCAACGGCAGCTGTAGTAATTCCATTAATGTTTATTGGTGGGTTTCCAGAGAAAATATTTAAACCCTTAATTTTAACGTTAACAATTGCGTTATTTCTATCCTTTTTTGTTTCAATAACCTTTATTCCTCAGTTATTAAAATTCCTTTATAGGAATGGTTACAAAAAGACAAAAGTAGAATTATGGTCAGATAAAATGTATGATAATTCTGTTGGTAAATTGGTTAAACCTTACATAGGTGTACTTAAATATTCAAATGGGAAAAATAAAATTGTAAGACGATTAGTGCTAACATTTGGTGTGGTCGCAGTTTTATTATTAAGTGTAGGTAATATTATGCCAACCATTGGGAAAGACGCAATGCCTCCTATGGATACAGGAATTATAAAAGCTCAAGTTGCTTTTAGTGCAAATGAAACAGTAGATAGTGCCGAAGAAAAAATTGCACCTTTCTTAACTTGGATTCACAAACAAGAATGGTTAGACAGAAGCTCTGTTGCTTTTGGGACTGAAGCTGGTGTATTAAGTTTAGGTAATGGTAATTTACCTTCAGAAGCAACTATTACTTTAAATTGTGTAAATCGTTTCGATAGAGATTTATCTATGTGGGAAATTGAAGATCTTATCCGTGATAAACTATCAGAATTAGAAGGCGTAAAACGAAATGATGTATTCGATTTTGGTGCAACGGCAGTTTCATCTGTAAAAGCTCCATTAAATGTAAGAATAAAATCTCCTTTTGTTGATGGTTTAACCGATAAAACACATCAAGTTAGTGATGCTATTTCAACAATAAAAGGGTTAACATCTGTATCAACCAGTTGGGACAAAGATGTTAGTGAAATTGTATTAGACATTGATGAAAACAAAGCATTAAGTTACGGTATTACACCGCTACAAATAGCTTCTCAAATACCAGTTAAAGGTCAGGTAGTTGGTTTGAATGCTAATTTACAATCAATGAGCACGCAATATGTTCGCTTGTATTTAAAAGGAAAATTTAGTGAAAATGAACAAACACTTCGTTTACTTCCTATTCAAACCAAATTTGGTGAAATTCCACTAGAATCTTTAGCTAAAATTTCAAAACAACTAACATTCGCAAAAATTGAACGTGATAAAATGTTGTACAGTGTAGATGTGAATGGTTATCGTTCAAAACGACCAATTACACAGTTGACTGATGATGCAAATGAGGCACTTGCAAATATTAAAGATTTAAAGAATGATATTATTACTCAAGAAGGAGATATTCTGGTTATTGATGATAGTTTTGAAAGAATGATGAAGGCTATTGCATTGGGTATTCTATTGTTATTTTTAACACTAGTAGCGATATACAAATCGGTTCGATTGTCATTTATTATGATATTGGTATTACCATTATCTTTAATTGGAGCAGCTTGGGGAATGTTATTGTTTAATAAACCTAGCTGTATGCCTAGTATGTTAGGAATATTAGTTCTCTTTAGTATCATTATAAAAAATGCGGTTTTATTAATAGATTTTTATCAACAGCATCGTTCAAGTGGCGTAGCTCCATATGAAAGTGCAATTGAGAGTGTAAAAGTTCGATTTCGACCAGTTTTAATGACAGCTTTTGGTACTATTGCGGGTATGATTCCTATTGCATTAGAACATGCTGTTGGATTAGAACGATTAAGTCCGCTAGCTGATGTTGCCATTGGTGGATTACTTATTGGTACATTATTAACGCTTATTTATGTACCAATGTATGCTTATATCTCAGACACGAAATCATAAAGTACTATTTTAAACTTTTTAACCCCAAAATTTCCCATCTCTTGTTATCTAATTTAGATAGCAAGAGATTTTTTTTGAAAATTATTCTTATTTCCAACGCCTTTTATTACCTAATAATGAGCAGTTAAGATAATAATTTTGGTTATTTCAAAAAAAGAATATACATTTGTTAACCATTTGGTTAAACCTTTTAGTTAAATAGATGAATAAATCAAAAGACTCAACAACAGAATCTAACATTTTGAATGCTGCAAAACAAATTTTTCAGCACAAAGGAATGGTTGGAGCTAGAATGCAAGAAATTGCTGATGAAGCAGGTATAAATAAAGCATTGCTTCATTATTACTTTAGAAGTAAACAATTGCTTTTTGAAGCTGTATTTAAAAAAGCATTTTCTATGCTTGCACCTCAGCTTAATGAGGTAATGAATTCTGATACTTCAATTTGTGAGAAAATTAAAAACTTTAGTAACAACTATATTTCATTCGTAATAAAACACCCCTATTTACCAAATTTTATTATTCAAGAATTGAATAGAAACCCTGATTTTGTAAAAAATATATTGACTGAAAAAGATTTTCCTAACATCTCTAAATTCAAGCAACAAGTAAACGATAAAGTTTCTGAAGGAGTTTTAAGACCCATAAAAGCAGAACAATTATTTATAAATATTTTAGCTTTAAATATTTTTCCTTTTATAAGCGCACCTTTATTAAAAGGGTTTTTAGACGCAGATGATAGCTCATATAAACAGTTAATGGAAGAAAGAAAAACTGAAGTCGCTGACTTTATTATTAATTCTATAAAATTGAAATAAATGAAAAAAATAAGCACATTTTTAATTCTATTTATTGCGCTTAGTTCTTATAGCCAAGAAAAACTTAGTTTAGAAGAATGCTATAATTCAGTTTATAAAAATTATCCTTTAGTAAAACAAAAAGAACTATTTGCTAAACAAAATGAATTAGATGCTGAAATTATTAAAACGGGAAAACTTCCTACATTAGACTTTTCTGCTCAAGCAACCTATCAGTCTGATGTTGTTGAATTACCAATTTCAATTCCAAACATTGAAATTGAGTCTCCTAATAAAGACCAATACAAAGCTGCCGTTTCGGTTAATCAATTAATTTATGGTGGTGGTTTAATTGATGCAAATTTAGATGCCAAATCTGCAACTTTAAAAACACGTCAAAAACAAGTTGAAGTGAGCTTATATCAACTTAAAGAACAGGTAAATAATCTATATTTCTCCATATTAATATTACAAGAAAAGAAAGCATTGTTAACGGCTAAAAAAACACAGCTTGAAGCAACATTAAAAGAAGTTAAAGCAGGCATTAAATTTGGAATGTTATTACCAACTTCAGATAGCGTTTTGGAGGCGGAACTCATTAAAATACAACAACAATTTACTGAAATTGATTTCACTAAAAATACTTTAATTGAAACTCTTTCAAGATTAATTGGTCAAAATATTTCAACAACAATTATTTTAACTAATCCTGAAATTTCCTCAAGTTTAAAAACTGAAATTAACAGGCCAGAATTAGATTTATTTCAACTTCAAAAAGAACAAATTGAAGCTTCAGAGCAATTAATTTTAAAGAAAAATTCACCCAAATTAGTAGGGTTTGCAACTGGAGGATATGGAAATCCAGGATTAAATATGTTAGATAATTCTTTTCAAACCTATTATATGGCAGGTTTAAAATTAAACTGGACTATTTTTGATTGGAATTCTTCAAAAAAAGAACGAAAGTCTTTACAGGTTAATAAAGAAATAATAGAAAGTCAACAAGAAATATTCAATCTAAACACCAATATTGAATTAAATAATCATCTTTCTGAAATGAATAAAATTTCAAATTTTATTGAAGATGATAAAAGTATTATTGATTTAAGAAAAAAGGTGCTAAAATCGGCTAAATCTCAATTAAAAAACGGGGTAATAACCTCATCAGCATATATAACAGAATTAACAAATTTATTTGAAGCTGAAACTAATTTGAGCACACACAAAATACAATTACTGTTAGCAAAATCAAACTATAAACTAACTAAAGGAAATTAAATGAAAACAACTAAAATCATATTCGGATTATTACTTATTGTAAGTGCATTTTTTTCTTGCACAAATAACAATGATAAAGCTGATGGTTATGGAAATTTTGAAGCTACTGAAACAATAATTTCAGCAGAAAGCAATGGGAAAATAATTCAGTTTACTGCTAATGAAGGTGAAGCTTTAAAAAAAGGAGAAGTAATTGGTGTAATTGATACTGTTCAATTATCGTTAAAAAAAGAACAGTTAACAGTTTCAAAAGATATTATTTATTCAAAATCGAAAGGAGTTTTATCTCAAATAAGTGTTTTAAAAGCGCAATTAAAAATTGCTAAAATTTCTAAACTTAGAATTGAAAATCTAATAAAGGAAAACGCCGGAACTCAAAAACAATTAGATGATGTTGATGGAAAAATTGATGTCATAAATAATCAAATTAAAAGTGTAGAAATACAAAATGCACCTGTTGTAAATGAATTAAAAAATATTGATGTACAATTAAAGCAGGTTGAAGATCAAATACAAAAAAGTGTAATAACAAACCCTATTAATGGTACTGTTTTAGTTAAATATGCTGAAGCTAATGAAATTACTTCTTTTGGAAAACCTTTGTATAAAATTGCTGATTTAAACACTTTAGAATTGCGTGTTTATGTTAGTGAAACACAACTTTCAAGTATTAAAATTAACCAAGAAGTTACTGTTAAAGTTGATGCTGGTGAAACAATGAAAAACTATAAAGGTACTATTTCATGGGTTGCTTCTGAAGCCGAATTTACACCTAAAATAATACAAACAAAAGAAGAACGTATAAACTTAGTCTATGCAGTTAAAATAACTGTTAAAAATGATGGAGGTCTAAAAATTGGAATGCCTGCTGAAATGTGGATTTCAACAACTAATTAAACTAACTAATAATTAAATAATAATGAAAAAAGTAACAACTCTGGTTTTAACAATTGCAACATTTGTATTTATAATTTCATGTGGAGATTCTACAAGAAAAAAACAAGAAGAACCTAAACCACAGAACACGGAAGAGGTTGAACATAAGAATAGCCAAGTTCTACAATTAAACAATGGTAAACTATGGTCTGCCAACATTGAAACAACACAAGGAATTATAAATATGCAAAAACTATTAACTTCCTTCACTGACAAAGAAAATTTAGAAGCTTATGCAACGCTAAAACAAAATTTAGAAGACGAATTTGGTACAATTATAACTGAATGTTCTATGGAAGGTGAATCGCACAACCAACTGCATAATTTCTTAATTCCAATAACAAAAACATTTGATGGTTTCGAATCAAAGGATATTGAAATTTGTAAAACTAATTTCGAAAATTTGAATAAGCATTTATCTACTTATGCTAACTTTTTTGAATAACTAAAATTTAAGTAAATATTGAGTATCTCTGTACAACATATTAGTAAATCATTTAAAGATGTAACAGCACTTAAAAATATATCTTTTGATGTTAAAGAAGGTGAGTTATTTGGCTTAATTGGACCAGATGGCGCAGGTAAAACTACACTTTTTAGGATTTTAACTACACTTTTGTTTGCAGATGAAGGTAACGCAATTGTTGCTGATTTTGATGTGGTTAACAACTATAAAGATATTAGAAATCATGTTGGGTATATGCCTGGTAAATTTTCGTTGTATCAGGATTTAACAGTAGAAGAAAACCTTACTTTTTTTGCTACTATATTTGGAACAACCATTGAAAAAAACTACGAATTAATTGAAGATATTTATATACAAATTGAACCCTTTAAAAACCGTAGAGCTGGGAAACTATCAGGTGGAATGAAACAAAAATTAGCCTTGTGCTGTGCGTTAATTCACAAACCAAAAGTATTATTTTTAGATGAACCAACTACTGGTGTAGATCCTGTTTCTCGTAAAGAATTTTGGGAAATGTTGAAGAGGCTTCAACAAAAAGGAATTACCATTTTAGTTTCAACACCATATATGGATGAAGCTGCTTTATGTGATAGAATTGCATTAATTCAAAATGGAAAAATTTTAGAAGTTGATACACCGCAAGCAATTGTAAAGTACTACCCAAATAAAATATACAATGTTAAAGCCGATAATATGTATAAACTTATTAAGTGCTTAAATGAGTATAAGCACGCTTATAGCGTATATCCATTCGGTGAGTTTGTGCATTATACTGATAAAAGAAATGATTTCAACCCTGAAGAATTGCATCTGTTTTTAGAAGAAATGAATGCTGTTAATATTATAATTCAACCTACTGAAACTACCATTGAAGATACCTTTATGGAATTAGCAAAATGAAAAGTAAAAACGTAATACAAGTTGAAGATCTTACCAAAAAATTTGGTGATTTTACCGCTGTTGATTCCATTTCTTTTAAGGTAAATCAGGGTGAAATTTTTGGATTTCTAGGAGCAAATGGCGCTGGAAAAACAACTGCTATGAAAATGCTGATTGGAATTTCTAAACCTAGTTCTGGAATCGCTAATGTTGCTGGTTTTGATGTGTACACCAACCCTGAAGATATCAAAAAAAATATTGGCTATATGAGTCAGAAATTTGCATTGTATGATGATTTAACTGTGAAGGAAAACATTACTTTTTTTGGTGGAATTTATGGCTTATCTCGTAAACAAATAAAAGAAAAGAGAAAGCAATTAGTTGATGAATTAGGATTGCAAAAAATTGTGAATGAATTAGTGGGATCATTGCCTTTAGGATGGAAGCAAAAACTAGCTTTTTCAGTAGCCTTATTACACGAACCAAAAGTCATTTTTTTAGATGAACCTACTGGTGGTGTTGACCCAATTACAAGAAGACAATTTTGGGAAATGATTTATAAAACCGCAAATAACGGAACTACCGTTTTTGTAACAACACATTATATGGATGAAGCCGAGTATTGTGACAGGGTTTCTATTATGGTAGATGGGAAAATTGAGGCTTTAGACACCCCAAAAAAACTGAAACAACAATTTAATGCAGAAAACATGAACGATGTTTTCTTAAAATTAGCTAGAGGATAAAACGAGTAGAATAATGAAACGATTTATAGGATTTATAAAAAAGGAATTTTACCACATTTTTAGAGATACCCGTTCTTTATTTATTCTCTTTGGAATGCCTATTGCCCAAGTAATGCTCTTTGGATTTGCCATTACCAACGAAATCAACAATGTTAATATTGCTGTTTTCGATAAATCAAAAGATGCAACAACACAAGAAATTATCAATAAAATAACGACTTCAACATATTTCAGTAATAAACAATTTTTAACAAATGAAGCTGAAATTGAATCGGTGTTTAAAAAGGGTAAAATTAAAGCTATTTTAGTTTTTGAAAAGGATTTTAGCACTAAATTAATTAAAGAAAACAATGCCACCGTACAAATAATTACGGATGCAACAGACCCAAATACAGCAAACACAGTAAATAATTATGTAAGTTCTATTCTGCAAAAATATCAGCAAGAAACCAACAAAAATATCAAACCTCCATTCCAAATTGTTCCAGAATCTCGAATGGTTTACAATGCTGAGTTAAAAAGTGTTTTTATGTTTGTTCCTGGAGTAATGACCATTATTTTAATGCTAGTTTCAGCTATGATGACCTCCATATCTATTACTCGTGAAAAGGAATTAGGTACAATGGAAATTTTACTAGTATCACCTATACAACCATTTCAAGTTATTATCGGTAAAGTTGTACCCTATATATTTTTATCTGTAATAAATGCCATTGTTATTGTACTGCTCAGTATTTTTATATTTAAAATGCCTGTTCAGGGAAGTTTATTTTTATTAGGTGTTGAAAGTGTTTTATTCATTATTAACGCTTTATCCTTAGGGATTTTAATTTCTACTATTTCCAAAACACAACAAACTGCAATGATGGTTTCATTAATGGGGTTAATGCTTCCTGTTATTTTATTATCAGGTTTTATTTTCCCAATTAGCAGTATGCCTGTTGCACTGCAAGTAATTAGCAATGTAATACCTGCTAAATGGTTCATTATTATAATAAAGGGAATTATGCTAAAAGGTGTAGGATTAACTATTCTATGGAAAGAAACATTAATTTTAGTTGGAATGACTGTGTTTTTTATTGTTTTGAGTATTAAAAAATATAAAATCAGATTGGAATAATGAAAACTATAGGATATATCATTCAAAAAGAATTCAAGCAAATCTTTAGAAATAAAGCAATGCTTCCGCTAATTTTTGTGTTGCCTTTAATACAATTAATTATTCTTTCAAATGCTGCAACATTTGAAATTCAACATATTAAGTTTTCATATATAGACCATGACAACACATCCTTTTCAAGAGCATTAATTGATAAGTTTGATGCGTCTACTTATTTCAATATCGTTACCGACTTCCCCTCAAAAAAGGCTGCAAATCTAGCCATGTTAAAAGGAGAAGTTGACGTTATATTAGAAATTCCATCTCATTTTGAACGAGACCTTTTAAAAGATCAGAAAACCAACTTAGCTGTAATTATTAATGCTATAGATGGAGCTGCTGCAGGGGTTGAAAATGTGTACATAAACCAAATTGTGCAAAGCTTCAACAAAAATGCACAAGCTAACTTAATGCAACCTTCCAATTCAATAACTAAACCAGTAAACATTACAAGTATCCCTTCCTTTTGGTACAATAAAACGTTAAATTATAAGACTTTTATGGTTCCTGGCATCTTAGTTTTATTAGTAACTATGATCACTTTATTTTTATCTGGGATGAATATTGTTCGTGAAAAAGAAATTGGAACTTTAGAGCAAATGAATGTTACCCCTATCAAAAAATATCAATTTATTATCGGTAAATTATTTCCTTTCTTAGTTCTTGGCATATTGTTATTAAGTGTAGGGCTAATTATTGCAAAAATAATATTTAATGTTCCAATGGTTGGTAGTTTGGTATTGATGTACTTCTACACCGTTATTTACATTTTGGTGATTTTAGGAATGGGACTTTTCATCTCAAATTTTACAGATACACAACAACAAGCTATGTTTATCGCTTGGTTTTTTGTGGTCATATTTATATTAATGAGTGGGCTATTCACCCCTATTGAAAGTATGCCACAATGGGCACAATATTTAACAGAATTCAACCCTATTAAGTTTTATGTAGAAGTCATGAGAATGGTAATGCTCAAAGGGGCATCAATTATAGATATTACTCCTTTATTTATAAAAACTGGTGTCTACGCAATTATAATGAATGGGTTGGCCGTTTGGAGTTATAAAAAAACAAGTTAAAATATATTACTAATGAAAAAAACACTAAAATACTTTGTCGCAATTGCTCTAACATCTTTTGCTTTATTAACCCTCTTTTTAAGTAGTTCCATTATTTTTGATTGGTTTGGGATTAGAGCCAAAGAAGGAAACTATGTGTTAATTATAGTTTGGGCAAATTTGATAAGTAGTATTCTTTACATTTTTGCTGCTTACGGATTTATAAGCTTAAAAAAATGGACCGTTAAACTTCTCACAAGTTCTTTAGCGCTCCTAATTATAGCTGCTATTGGATTTTTTATTCATATAAATAGTGGTGGTCTCTATGAAACTAAAACAATTGGAGCTCTAATATTTAGATTTACTATAACGCTGATTTTTACCTTTTTGGCATACTTAACAACTATAAAATGGGTCAAATAATTAAATTATTCTCTGTAGTTGCAATACTACTTACAATGTCATCTTTTAATAAAAGTACAATAGAAGAAACCTATTCATTAACAATACATGTGAAAGATTTGAGAAATTCAAAGGGCGTAGTTCAATTTGCATTATATAATACTGAAGGTTCTATTCCTGATGAAAAATATAAAAGATACTATAAAAAAGGTATAGAGTCAATTAACAAGAATACCTCAACCATCACTTTTAACAATTTACCAAAGGGAAAATATGCCATAAATATTCTTCATGATGAAAATGAAAATGGTAAAGTAGACAAAGGATTTATGCTTCCAAAAGAAGGTATTGGGTTTTCGAACTATGAATCTATAGGGATGAGGAATCGTCCTAAATTCTCAAAAGCTAGTTTTGAATTAAATGAAACTTCTGTAAAAACTATAAAGGTTATTTACTTTTAATTAGAGTTGATTTCAATTGCTTAAAAATACTTTTTTATTAACCACCAATTCTTCTTATAAACTCATCTTTATAGTTTTGACCAATTGGAATTCTAACATCATCAATAAGTATTCTGTTTCGTTGAACAGAACTGATATATTTTAATGAAACTATGTACGATCTATGTACACGTATAAATGAATCATTCGGTAATTTTTCTTCAATATTTTTAAAATTACTCAAGGTTAAAATTGGCTTATGCGAGGTAGTAACTATTTTTATATAATCTTTTAAACCTTCAAAATACTTAATATCGTCAAAATTTAACTTAATGTTCTCGTACTCAGATTTTACAAAAATAAAATTTGGTGAATCTGTAGTTTGAACTTTTGGTTTTGTCTCCTCGTTTTTTAATAGAAAAAGCTCTTGGGCTCTATTTACGGCTTTTAAAAATCGGTGAAAAGGAATTGGTTTTACTAAATAATCTACAGCATTTAAATTAAACCCTTCAACAGCATAATGTGAATATGCTGTAGTAAAAATAAATAACGGCTTAGCATCCAATGATTTTACAAACTCAATTCCAGAAAAATCAGGCATTTCAATATCTGTAAAAATTAAATCAACTTCATTTGTTTGCAGAATTGTAGATGCTTCAATTGCATTTGAGCAAGAAGCAACTAGCTTTAAAGCAGGAACTTTAGAAACAAAATCTTCTAATAATTCAACTGCTAATGGCTCATCATCTATTATTAA
>Ga0316205_10003538_pt1 | contig 14652 bp, 16 predicted proteins | sample 3monthpyrite_MG_FD_204941 | JGI IMG/M metagenome (GOLD analysis project Ga0316205, IMG submission 204941) | Microbial mat bacterial communities from mineral coupon in-situ incubated in ocean water Damariscotta River, Maine, United States -... | ecosystem: Environmental > Aquatic > Marine >... | reverse complement strand
GGTATCTGATCATTAGCATCCTTATGATTCTGTTTATTTTAATATACGAACCGGAGAACTTTTTGGCCTTAGCAAAGGCCAAACCTTTGTTTTGGCTTCTTGTCATGCTGCTGTACCCATTTTTATCTGCTTTCATACAAGAGATCCTTTTTCGAAACTACTTCTTTTACCGGTATGAAACTCTTTTCAAAGGGCACCTGCTTCTCTTCATGTTTGTCAACGCCCTGCTTTTCTCTTATGTGCACATCATATTTGACAACTGGATTGCGGTCATCTTCACCTTCTTCGGCGGACTGCTATTTGCGCAGACCTATTTGAAGACACGATCAACTCTGCTTACTGCTATAGAGCATTCTCTCTACGGAAACACCCTCTATACACTTGGACTGGGACACTACTTTTTTCACAGTGCAAACCTTTAGGGCTTTTATCCGGCCTGCCGTAGTATGATTTGTGTTATACTCATATTACAATGAAATCGTTTATTGAGGAAGAATGATGCAAGTTCAATGGGACCAGATTATCAGTTATTATTTTCTGTACTCTCTTGGCGGCTTGGCCATTCTTATGAGTGTCATCCATATGCTCTACAGAAGACGTTCCCCCATCTCGATGACGGCATGGTTGCTTCTAATGATCATTGCTCCTTACTTTTTTGTACTCTTTTATGTTTTGTTCGGCATACGAAAACGTGTTTTGAACAAAGAAAAGTCCACCTTGTCCATAGAAGTCAAAAACGAACATCCCCCAATACATCCTATTGATGCCTTGTTACGCAACAATGCTCTTCCTCCTTCCACTCAAGACAATGATATATGTTTGTATGCCGACGGGACTGATGCATACCAAGCGCTCTATAACGCATTTAAGGGTGCAAAACACTCCATCTCTATCAGTACCTATGCTTTAAAAAACGATGCCGTCACCCAAGAACTCTTTGACCTGCTAATCCAACAAGCACAGGCGGGTATCGATGTCCGCATCCTCACCGATGCTTTTGGGTCAAGGGGAATCTACTTTTGGCAATTCCCTCTGAAAAGACTGAAGGACGCCGGTGTGAAGGTGAGCTTTTTTATGCCACTTTTTACGCTTCCTTTGCACTATCGCTTCAACCTTCGTTACCACCGAAAGATCTATCTTATCGACAATGCTATTCTCTTTAGCGGCGGTATGAATCTCTCAAAAGAATATATGGGACCAACCCCTGTTAAAGAACGCTGGGTTGACCTTTTATACCGATGTGAAGGTTCTCTTGTACACTATTATGTAGATATCTTTGAATCAGACTGGGCATTTTCACAGCATACCACAGTCAGAAAGAGCTCAACACCTACACCAATTAAGAAGGGAGAAGCCAAACTTCAAGCCATCCCTTCCGGAGCAGACATCAGCAATGATGCCTTGCTTGAAGTGATTATCTATGCCATACATCTGGCGACTAAGCGCATATGGATAGTCACACCTTACTTTCTGCCCGATGAGTCCATACTCCAGGCACTCCAGATCGCGAAACACAGAGGTGTCGATGTAAGACTAATCTCCCCAAAATCGTCTGATCACTTTATCGCAGACTTGGGACGCAGTAGTTATCTACGTGAACTGCAGGAGTCCAATATTACAGTCTCTTTATATGAAGAATCAATGCTGCACGCAAAAGCTATCCTCTTTGACGATGATACTGCCATCTTTGGTTCGCTCAATCTCGATGAGCGCAGTCTTCTGCTCAACTATGAGATCGTTACGATAGCCTATTCAAAAGAGCAGATCGATCATATCGATGAATGGATGAAAGCTCTTTTAGAGCACTGTACATCTGAGATTATGCCTGCAGGTAAGCTCCGACGCATCTTTGAGAATCTGATGCGAATCTTCGTACCGCAGTTATAGATATGTTTACTCCCCAACAAGACCCTCATCTTTATCAGCATCAGAAAAAAACCTTGACACAGACATTTTCTATGCTTTGCTGGAACGTACACAAGGAAAATATGCACCCACGTTTTCATCTTCAACTTCAGCAACTGCTCCTTAAGCATCCCAGTGACTTTCTTCTTTTTCAAGAATACAAGATGCCAAAACACCTGCCGCATGGACTCAAAGACTTCTCCTATGCCATGGCAGCCAACATGGAGACAAAACGTCATATATACGGTCTGCTCACGGCATCATCCTTCAGTTTTGAATCTAGGTATATCGAGCTGACTCATGCCAAAGAGCTTCTTTTCAGTACAAAAAAAAGCATGCTGCTCACTTCGCATCCTTTTGCAGACGGAGATACCGTGCATATCGTCAATATGCACGGTATCAACTTTGTCTCTTTCAAAGTCTTTAGCCAGGAACTCGTCAAGATCAAGACTGTGCTTCAGAGCTGTGAAGACAAGATGATCGTCAGCGGTGATTTTAACAACTGGAGCAAAAGACGCATTCAGGCCCTCGAGGAGTTCCGACAGAGTCTCTCTTTGGAAAAGGCCCTTGTCCAGGAAGAGCATCATATCAAACGCGTCTTTTCCAAGCCCATTGACCATATCTTCTACCGGGGTCTGAAACTTACTAGAGCCGAAGCAATCGATACCAAGAAAGTATCAGATCACAATCCTATCCATGCCGTGTTCGAGAGACTTTAGCCATATTAAACATCATATATATTTTTCCCTCTTCTTCAAAGTATCTTTACGCTAAAATCCGGGTTCTATTTCAGGGTTTGTCTCCCGCATAAAAGAGGTCAGATGCATTTTCACCGCGTTCATATCGAAGTGACCAATATCTGCGGGCTGGCCTGTAGTTTCTGTCCGCCTAAACTCCAGCCATCAAAGACGATGACTCTGCCATTTTTCACAAAGATACTGACACAACTTCAGGGCTACACCAACGAGCTTGCCTTTCACGTGATGGGCGATCCCTTGACACTCTCAAACCTTGATGAATATCTGGACGAAAGCCGAAAAAAAGGATTTGAAGTCACCTTGACCACAAGCGGTTACTACCTCAAAAAGACATCTTTCGAAACACTTTTTCATCCTGCAGTACGGCAGGTGAACATCTCTTTGAACAGTTACAACAAGAACAGTCTGAATCTCACCTTCGATGATTACATGGACGCCGTATTAGAACTTTGTGCCCAAAAGCTTGAGCATCATCCCAAGCCTTTTATCAACCTTAGACTCTGGAACTTTGACGAGTTATGCAGTGAAGCGGAGTTTAATACCATGCTTTTTAAACGCCTGGAAGATGCCTTCAAGATCAAACTCGATACCGACGAACTTTATGCTACACGTCCAAAATCGATCCGTCTTGGTTCCAAAGTGCTCTTGCATTTTGACTCTTATTTCCAGTGGCCTTCCTTGGACTCAGATCATGACACCCAAGGGACCTGCTACGGCCTTAAATCACACATTGGAGTACTTGCAGACGGCAGCGTAGTACCTTGTTGTCTGGACGGGGAGGGTGTAATCAATCTTGGAAACCTGCATGATACATCTTTAAAAGAGGTCTTAGACTCTGAACGGGCAAGAGGTATGATTGAAGGGTTTAAAGAGGGAAAAGCCGTCGAAGAGCTCTGTAGAAAATGTTCCTATAAAGATAGGTTCAGCGAGGAAGCTCTCTTAAAAGACAAAGAACTCTGATCCTTCCTTACTTATTTTGAGGCTTCCGTCCGCTGTCCATGACCATAAGATGGAAGTGTGATTCCGATGATATCGTTTAGGCCTTTTCCCAACGTTGTGCAACCATGTCCCAGTCAATGTTTTGCATAAATGCATCAATATACTTGGCTGCCTTGACGCCGTAATCCATGTGGTAAGAGTGTTCATACATGTCCATAACAAGCAGAGGAGTTCCCGTCGCTACCGAGTCGGTATGATCACCTGCGATCTGATTGATAAGTACCTGTTCCTCTTTCACATACGAAAGCATCACCCATCCCGAACCTCCACTGAGACTTTTGGCTGTCTTGATAAAATCAGCCTGCCATGCTTCTACAGAACCAAAGCTTTGCGTCAGTATCGTACCTATCTCCGTGTTGATTTTTCCATCTCCGCCCAGGTTGTCAAAATAGAGCTCGTGCAGCAGTTTAGAATTCAGTGCGATCAACTCCTCTTTTTTCAAAGCCCCCAGTTCGATAGGGTGTGCGCTTTCCGGCAAGGCTGCTACCTGTTTTTGGATCAGGTTCAGCTTCTTGACTGCACCGGCATAATTGTTATCATGATGCGATACGATGACATTTTCAGAAATCCCCTTAAGCGTTTTAGGATCAAACGTCAAAGGCTTGATATCGTGTGTCGATCCGTATGACTTTTTCAATACTTTTAATGGTCTGCTTGGTGTCTCTTTGGCATTAAGCAGACTTGTTGCACTTAGTGCTGCACCCACCAAAATCGCTTCTCTTCTGTTCATAAATGTCCTTATATCTATAAATAGCTTTTGCTGAAAGCTTGATTATGAAAAGTGTAACATATACCCTATAGTTATTGCCACAAGAATCTGCTCAAATGATCTGGCATGGATTATAAGTAACACCATGAGGCGATGAAGACCACACAGCGCCTATGCTTTCCATACTTCTTCCGTGATCTCGACACTGTGCTCATCATCAAGCAAACTGAGTTCTGCGTCGCTTATATTACATTGCAGGTGCATCGTCCTTTGGGCCAAGGCTTCTATGTCGCCTTTGATCTTCAGGTTGATGACGCGGAGGTTTTTAAAACGTTTGAGTGTCTTTTCCGACTGTTTCCACCAGGCAAGAGCACTGCCTTCTTGATAGGTATAGATGATCACTTCTTGCGAACGTCCACAAGCCTTTCGTATCCGTTTCTCATCAGGCTGTCCAAGGTCTATCCAGAGTTTTATCTCACCGTCAAGCGCCTTTGTCCACAGATCCGGTTCATCATCTTGGGCAATGCCCTTGCTGAAAAGCAGGTCTTCATCTGCATTCAAAATAAATGCTGTCAAACGTACCATCAGACGAAGGTCATTTTCGGAAGGGTGTTTGGCCAGTGTAAAGTTATGTTCCGCATAATAATGCCTGTCCATATCTGCGATGTTGAGTGATGCCTTGTATATCGTTGCATTTGCAGCCATATTCTTCCTTCTTAGTTATAGTTCTTAAACACCAGGTTTTTTAAGGCCCGTTCACTCTCTTTACTCGGGAAACTTTCCATATTGTCCAGGCGTTTGATGAACATAAAGGAAGGTGCTTCTGCTTTATAAAGGTCTAAAATAAACTGTGAGTCCAAACTCGGACTGTTCAGACACGAAAGTACAGTACATTCATCAGAAGCAAGTTCATCCATACGCCGGATGATCTTTTGATAGTCTTTACTCGCTGCAAAACTTCCTTTTTGAAAACTAGGAGGATCGATGATGATAAGATCATACGGACCCGCTTTTTTAATACGCGAAAACGATTTTAAGATGTTGTAAGGCATATAACGTGTCCCTCTGACTTGTACATCATTAAGCCTATGGTTGTCACGACCCGTCTCAAGGACTCTCTTGCTCATATCGACATTCACGACACTGCTCGCCCCGCCTTTGAGTGCGACTACGGAGAATGCACAGGTATAAGAGAAGAGGTTCAAAACCCGTTTACCCTGCGCATTCTCGCGGACAAACTCACGTCCTATCTTCATGTCGGCAAAAAAACCGTTGTTTTGATTGTTAAGAAGATCAAGCTTATACAAAATTCCATTTTCACGTGCATAAAGTCTCTCACGCAAGCTGCCAAAGATGACTTCGCTGGGTGACTTTGGCAGATAACGCCTTTGCAGGACTATAGCCTCATATGCACCTGTTTGAGACAAGCGTTCAAAAAGAGCGTAAAGCTGTTTTTCCAAGGCTTCATCTATCTCGCTAAAATAGGCAATACTCAGTACCGTATCGATAGAATCGACCGTAAGAAACTCCCACCCCTCATAACAGCCGCCTCGGCCATGAAAAAGACGGGTGAACTCCTCTGTCTTTGCTTGTATCTTTGTTAAAAGTTCTGTCTGTAAGTCTTCAAGTGTATACATAAAGCGTATTGTACAAAAAAGAGCTTATGCTTTAGACTGAGCATCAATCCCATCGTCTTGTATTCTACGCTTAAGTACTGCTGCCAAATCTTCTGGGTTTATCGGCTTAGAAAGATAGTCATCAAAACCCTGACGCAGGTACTCTTCCCTGTCTTCGTGTAAAGCATTGGCCGTTATCGCTATGATATAGGCTTCAGGATCTTTACCCTTGATAGTCTGCATCGCTTCTATGCCATTCATATTAGGCATGTTAATGTCCATCAGAACAAGGGAAAAACGGTCATTATAAGTTTCAACTGCTTCATTTCCATCATTAACCACCTCTGCCGAAAGGTTAAGATCTTCCAAGAGAAGTCGTATAAGCATCTGGTTCGTCATATTATCCTCTGCGACCAAGACCTTTTCTCCCTCAAAACGGATCTCTTCGAAAAGAGCTTCATCAGCCGTTTCCTCGCACAGATCCGCGTCAATACAAAAAGAAAATGTGCTTCCTTTGCCAAGCTCACTTGATACGCGAAGCTCATCCTTTAGAAGTAGTGATAGCTGATAAGATATTGCCAGACCCAGACCACTCCCACCATACTTACGTGTTGTCGAGTCGTCCACTTGCTGAAAACTCTCAAAGATGATCTTCTGATGATCTTCATCTATACCTATACCCTCATCTATCACTTCAAAAATGATCTTGGGCGCTTGATACCTGCATATTAAACTGACCTTTTTCCCCGCAGGAGTAAACTTCACGGCATTAGATAGAAGGTTGTTCAAAACCTGATTAACACGTAATATATCAGTCATTATACATAAAGGGGTCTGCGGATCGATCTCATATCCCAAGATCACACCTTTCTCTTCGTATAGAGGCAAAAAAAGTCTTACCAGTTGTTCCAACTCTTTTTTCAGATCGCATGGAAGATGTTCCAATTTTAATCTTCCGCTTGAGATCTTGCTAAAATCAAGAATATCGTCGATCACGCCAAGCAGCAGATGAGAGGAGTCATCAATGATCCCAAGTTTTTGCTGTTTGTCCGCATCCGTCTCTTTTTTTCTCAGCAGAGAGATATATCCTAAAATAGCATTCAATGGCGTCCTGATCTCATGTGACATCGTCGATAAGAATATACTCTTGGCCTTACTCGCCTCTTCTGCCAGACTTGCCTTTTCCTTCAGCTCTTGGACAAGAGCATCATTTTTAAATCCCAAACGAAGTGCCTCATCATAGTCGGAATTGATCTTTAAGGCCGTAGCAGAGACAACCAGAAGATAAAACAACAAGGCAACAGAGATAAAAAGAGAATAAGGGGAGGTCTCAAGAGTAAAGACGACAATAAAGGGGATGATCATCACCAGTACAAAGGCCTCATAAACCTTAAACAAAGGAGCAAGAGAACCCGTTGCTCCGGCAGAGAGTCCTGCAATAAAAAAAAGCACTATTAGTTTCAGCTCATCCGACTCCGGAAAGATATAAACACTGCTGACACCCCAGAGAACACCGGATACCAAGGTGCCTAAAAAGAGAAGGTTTGCATGCCTTTGCGCTCTAAGCGCTCTGTTCTGATCCGACCTGAAGTAAAAAAAACTTGCAAAACGTAACAAAGAGACTAACAAGGTCAATCCGTACCAGATTACAAGACGCTCCGCAGGTACGACATCTTTCAATATCATGACGAGCATAAAGCCCAAAAAGAGTGTCACAAAGACTCCCTTAGGCAATTCACCATACAAAAATGATAGTTTTTTCAAGTATATCCTGCGTTCGAGAGCTGTTTCATCCATGCGGTATTCTAGCACAATTCAAACCATAGAAGCTGCATTTAAAACTCACCCTCAACCGTAGTCAGACCCAATGTCGTCCAGTCAAGCATACCACCGCGATAATAATAGATCTTTTCTACCGGAAAACCTTGGCGGACCATTGTCTTGATCGCGATCGGCGACTGAGGACAGACGGGGCCGTTGCAGAACGCATAGACTTTCAGAGCATCTTCGCAGTCCCACTTACTACCGGATCTTTGACATCCCAATTCATTCAGACGAAGCTCTATCTCAGTATAGGGGATATTGATCGCTTTGGGGATCGTCTCACTTTAAAAGAAGTCTTCCGTACGCATATCGACCACTACAGCATCCTTGTCGTTCAAAGCGTAAAGCATCTCCGTCTCCGTCACTGCTGTAACACCTTTTACAGGGACAAAAGGCTAAAAAAAACCCTTATTCTTGGCACACGAGGTCATGACTCGCTTTATAACGATAGCATCCGAGCCCTTACCGACGGTATATGACTTTTGATCTTGCGTAAAGAGGCCAAGATATTCAGTCTGAACAGAAGAGGCTTCAGCATACAAGGCCCCTATCAACAGAACGATAACAATAGTACGATGGAACAATGTCATAGTCATTCCTTTTGATATGGTCTAAAGACTTAATATATGTTCTGAAAAAACCGTTAAATCTCATAGACTTGTTTATGTTCCGAATCCGACGAATTCTTTTGCCTGATGCTGCACGGAATGTTTAGGACAAAACTAGCGCCCTGAGCGACTTTAGTGTCAAGATGAATCGTTCCGCCAAGATGCTGCGTTACAAGATTATAGGTGATATTAAGTCCCAAGCCTGTTCCTCCGTTGTTGCGCTTTGTCGTGACAAATGGTTCGAAGATTTTAGACGCGACTTCTTTGCTGACACCCTTTCCATTATCTACACAAGAGATGATCGCATGAGAATTGGCTATCTCTGTTTTCAATATGATTTTGGCATCTTCTCCCTCCTCAAATGCATGAAAGACAGCGTTTTGTAAAAGGTTTATAATGATCTGAGAGATAGCTCCGGGATAAGAGTGCATCCTAATCGGTTCTTTACTCAACTGAAACTCCAATGTGACATCATGATGTCTAAGCTCACTGTTAAACGTCGATACGATCTCTTCAAGGTAGCTGTTCAGTTCAAACTCACCCAGTTTTTCACTGCTCTGATCAACCGAGATCTTTTTGAAGTTTTTTACCAATAAGGCTGCTCTGTCAAGGTTTTTCATCAGTATCTCATCAGCATCTTTGATATCGACAACAAATTCATCTAACTCGACTTTACTCAAACTATTTGCTTTTATCGATTTCTCAAGTTCTTCTATCTTATGTTTGAAGATCGAGGCTGCCGTGATAGAAATACCAAGCGGCGTATTGACCTCATGCGCCACGCCTGCGACAAGCCCGCCAAGAGCAGACATCTTTTCAGCTTCGACTAATTGGTTCTGAGCGATCTTTAAGTTTTCCAGATTGACTTCCAATGAGTCCCTGTATTTTCTTTCACTACCGACAAAATAGTAAAACAGCGTAAATATAATAAAAGAGACAGCTGAGATGTTGATCGTAAAGAATAAGATACTGATATATTCAGGTACCTCAACAAGATTGAGGGATTGGATCGGTTTATCAAGAAGACCGCTCAAAGCGACCAAGACCAGGTACAGAACAAACCAGACGATGATCGATCTATTCTGTTTAAAGGTAAAAGCACCCAATATAGCGATAATAGACCAGATGATCTGCGCTCCGCTTGAGACAAACCCGCCCAAAGATAGTTGAAACAAAAACGGCAACATAAGACTGAGAAATATCTGAAGACCTTGCGCGCGTTGAAAATCTTTTGTAATGTAGAGATACAAAAAGTTAAAAAATGTGACAACCCCATAACCTATAGGGATCATTGCCTGAAAAGGAAGACCTGAATATAGAGCTATACTTCCCCATGCAAGTCCGCCCAGACTCATGAGTACACCGATATAGATCAGGAAACTATGCTGTCTTTTTTCTTCCGCCGTATCCCCAGGTTTATCTGCGATAGACGATAGAGCAATTATAAACTTTTTTCTCCACATGCCCTGCCTTTATAATACCAAATATCACATTATCTGTACCATTGTATAGATTAGATTCTAAGTTTTGTCTTAGTCCTTCTCGCTATCTTCCAGAGACACCACTACTATCTTTGAACACATAAACATACAGCCACAGAAATATCTATCCTCATCTGCAAGTCTGTGAAAAAGAGATGCCGCAATATTTAAGACCCTGTTAATCAAAGATGATTACAATGCTTAAAAAAGGAGTCCCAACCATGAAAAACATTACATCAATAGTACTTATGGTGAGCCTTTCTATTGCACTGCAGGCACAGACAAAGGCCATCAGTTTTGAATCCTACTTGAGCAATTTTGATTATCAAGAACGCCTGGAGATGAAAATCAACAGTGTGGAGCTCAGCGTTATGCTTGAAGAAGGGACGGCTCAGCTCATAGATATCCGTTTTAAAGAAGAGTATGAGGCCTGGCACATGGGTGCTGCGATCAACATCCCCTTAAACGAACTTCCAAAACGCCTTGGTGAACTTGACAAGAAAAAACTTATCGTAACCGCCTGTCCGCATAAAGACAGAGCGATCATGGCCCGCACTTTTTTACGCCTAAACGGATACGAAAGCCGTTATCTTACCGATGGACTCATTGGACTTGCCGAATACTGGCGCGGGGACAGTGCAAAAGAGTTTATCCAAGAGTATAAGAGACACGCCAAATAAAAAATCCCAAGTGTGAAATAAAAACTCTTTTTTTGACTGAGGATAAAGTCAAAATTTAAACGAGAAACATAAGATTAATTTATGTAAAAATATTTTATTTATTTATATATTTTTTATTTATAATATGGTGTAAAGGATGCTCAATGAAGATGTTTTTTGTATTGTTGTCTATTGTCTGCTCTTTGGTGGCGATAGATGCGAAGGATGCTGCTTTTGTTCTTGGTTTTAACGAGGACTATAAAACAGCCTTGGCTCAGGCAAAGGAAGAGAACAAGCTTATGATGCTTGTGATTATCCAAGACCCCTGTCCTTATTGCGAAAGACTGATCGACAACACACTCTCTAACCCTCAAGTGACAAAGGTTCTTGAAGACGATTTTGTGTCTGTCATAGTGAATCAGCACTCGCAGTTGCCTTCGGCATTTCAAAGCAATGCCATACCAATGACATTTTTCATCGATCCAAAGAACGAAGAGGGGATATGGGAAAGTATGGGGTATATTTCTGCCGAACAGTTTCTAGATGACCTAAACGAGGCTAAGTTCATCCATACTAAAAAATAAACAGACTCCTCTTGTCCTTTGAATTATTTTAAAACAGGAGAATACCATGATTAAAATAGTTACGATCTCTATCGCTCTGCTACTCGTCATTTCTGCTTACGCGCAAAAAGAAGACGGCGAGGAACTTTTTGATGAGGCCTCATGTTTACAGTGTCACAATGTCGAAGATTTTAAAGACAAGGATATACGCAAAGCAAAGTCATTTATGCAGATGAAAGACAAGGTCTTTGCCTGTCAGATCGCAAATGATGCACATTGGTTTGATGATGACGTCCATGACGTAGCACTCTATCTCAATCATGAGTACTATCATTTTAAGAAAAAAGAAGACTAGCTTTATTTTGCTTCTGTTTTCTTGCCTGTATTGACCTTATCTATCTTAGATGAGAAATAACAATTCAGCTATAATGGCACGAACTAAACCAAAGGTCACCATCCATGTCAAAACACCCTTCTCTATACCAGCAATTTCGCTCTTTTTGTTATCAAAACGGAGTTTCTTCAAAAAACAGTCCGAAGGACATTGAAGAGGCTATCGAATACTTTGCCGTATTTGGCGGTATGGGATGGACAGTTGACATGTCGGTACCTTTGGACGAACTTATCGAAGAGAAGGTCTTGAAGAACTACCGTTATATCCATGGCGACATTACCAAGGTCACGCAGAGCAATAAGGTCTACCACTCTCTTTTGACGGCGATCGCCACAGGGGACAGGCGTGAACATTCCGCTTTTAAGAAGGCTCAGGTCGGCAGATCTCAGGGGGAAGAGTCTATAGACTTTCTTGTGGACAACGACCTATTGGATCGTGACAAGCCACAGGCTAAACCTCTGGATGAGAAAGAAGAGGTCTCTGACAGGCTCCTTTTCACTCTGCCTTTTATGCGTTTCTGGTTTGCCTCTGTCTCGCCTTATTACAAGGGGATCAAAGAGGGAGACTACAAAGAGTTCAAGACAGCACTTGCCAACAGAGAGCAGGGCTTTTCAAACTTCATCTATGAACGTCTTGTGATGGAGCTTGTGAAGCAAAGTTTCAAGGATGATCCTATCATCAAGATCGGCTCGTACTGGGATCAGACTCATGAGATTGATATCCTGGCAAAGACCAAGTCCGGAAAGGTCATCGCAGGCGCGTGGAAGTTCTCCAAGTCCAAGGCAAAGAAGTCTGATCTTACCAAACTCAAGGAGAGCTGTACAGCTGCAGACCTCAAAGCGGACATCTATCTGCTTTTCTCAAAAAGCGGCTTTTCCAATGAGCTCAAAAATGAAAAAGGCGAAGGCCTGAAACTCTTTACACTTAAAAACCTGGGCACCCTTATCCAAGACCTTCGTCCGAGTGATCTCATTGACAACCAGAACAAAAAGTACTAAAGTATCTAAAGAGATCCTACTCTAAAGGACAAATATCATGAAAAACATTCTACTTATTTTACTCTTTACGGGCTCACTCTTTGCAGCAGAGATCGATGCGTATGCCAAAGATATGAACTTTTACAGAGACTACGATCTCGCCCTCGTTGAGGCTAAAAAAGCCGACAAACCTATTATGCTCGTGATCGTTGCAGACTACTGTCCCTGGTGTAGAAAGCTTGAACGCCGCACCCTTGCCTCCGATGAGATAAAAACACGTCTGAATGAAGTCGTTTCTGTTATTATGGATCAGAAATATGATGCAGACAGGTTTCCAAAGATGTTCTTGACTCCGCGTAAACCGACCGTCTTTTTCATCAACCCTAACACAGGCGAACATTTCTACGAGAGTATAGGTTATGTCAAAAAAGATGAATTTTCAGATACCCTTGATGAAGTAAAAAAAGAGTTCAAAAAATGAAAGCACTTATTCTTGCATTTTTCAGCCTCTGTATCATCTCTTCTGTTTACGCCAGCGGACCCTTTACCCTGAGTGATATAGAACGTATCTATATCTTTGTCAAGAATGACTCTGAACTCTTTGATGATAAGGATGTTGAAAAACTAAAAGAGAGACTTTCAAGGCTTGTGCAGACCCTTGGCCTCAAAGCTGAAGGCAGAGACGCACCGACCTTGATGCTCAAGATCGAATCCATCAGCGATAAGAATAAGCACTATCTGTATGTAAAACTTGCCCTTGGCGAAGACATCATCACCAAGCGAAAAAGCGGCACAAAAGTCTTTGCTCTAACCTACGACGCCTCAGATTTTATCGAGAGTGAAGAACCAAAAAAAGACCTGCTTGAAAGTGTAGAGTTCCTAACAGATGAGTTTATCTCGCACTTCAAAGATGATAATGAGTAGTCGTACAATGGAAAGAAGCTGATGACACCCGTACAGCAAAAAGCAATAAAAGAAAAACTTATCGAAGATCTAAATGCTTTGAGTAAGGAGATAGAAGAACTTCAGGAAATGGTCAAACCCATTGCGCCCGAATGCGCTATAGACGATGTTGCACGTACAGACCTGATGAACGAGCAAGAGATAAGTATACGTACCTTGCATGATGCTCAGATCAGACGGAACAAACTTGAGTATGCCCTTCGAAAAGTAGACAAACAGGACTACGGTCTCTGTCTTGAGTGTGAGGATGAGATCCCTTTTGAAAGACTGATCATCCTGCCTGAAGCAACACACTGCATTGAATGCGCATCTAACCTGTAAACCATCTACTTAGCCATTAAAATCCTCGACCTCTTTTCTTAAGGGAATCGAATCTCCTGCGCCCTTACGTGTCACACACAAAGCAGAAGCTTTGATCCCCATTTTCAGACATTGTTCTATTTGACTTCCACTTATCAGTTCGGCCAAAAAATACCCGATAAAAGTATCCCCGGCCCCGGTCGTATCGATCGCTTCTACTTTTAAAGCCGGCACAGAAATGACCTCTTCATCATCCCCGTAAATCAGACCCTCCGTTCCCAGTGTCAATACCGTTTTGCTCTGCGGATACAGTTTTTGCATATACGCTACTATAGTCTCGGGATCATTCTGCTGTGTAAGCGCTTCACCTTCGACTTCATTGATGATAAAGATATCCACAAGATCAAGGGGGTAATCTTTGACACCATCATTCATAGGAGCCGGATTAAAGACAAGAAGCATATCTTTCTCTTTAGCCTTTTGCATGATCTTATTTACATTATTGATCTCATTTTGCACAAGAAGACAGTCACCCCGCTCACCCATAGCAAGGACGCTTTTGATGTCCTTATCGGTGATGGTCTCATTAGCACCCCCGTGGATGATAATAGCATTCTCACCTTCGGTATTGACCTGTATAAGAGCATGGCCTGTCGGCGTGTCTGTGGTTTCGATCAGAGAAGTATCTACTCCGATTTGGTGCAGTCTATCTTTGAGCCATGCCCCTTCTGTTCCTATCTTTCCGGCATGAAGTACACTGGCTCCTGCTTTGGCAAGAGAAATGGACTGATTTGCCCCTTTTCCTCCTGAGTAGATACGATAAGACATGCTTCTGAGTGTTTCGCCCGGACGCACAAAATGCTCTACTTCATACACATGGTCGATGTTTATGGAAC
>Ga0316205_10003537_pt1 | contig 14655 bp, 23 predicted proteins | sample 3monthpyrite_MG_FD_204941 | JGI IMG/M metagenome (GOLD analysis project Ga0316205, IMG submission 204941) | Microbial mat bacterial communities from mineral coupon in-situ incubated in ocean water Damariscotta River, Maine, United States -... | ecosystem: Environmental > Aquatic > Marine >... | reverse complement strand
CTAATTTCTAATTGACTATGTAGGGGAAGTGTAAATGGGCACTATTGAACTAATCAAGCGCCACGAAGGATACAGGAGCAAGCCGTATAAATGCACAGCAGGTAAGGTCACAATTGGATTCGGGCGGAATATTGAAGACAATGGAATCCGACCGGACGAGGCCGAGTTAATGCTATTGAATGACATTAATGAATGTGAAGCGGTTTTATGCGATAGAATTGTAAACTGGACGGAACACAATGAGGTGCGCCAAGGTGTGCTAATTAACATGATGTATAACTTAGGCTGGCCACGGCTTTCTAAATTCAAAAAGATGCTGGCAGCGTTTGAGAGCAAGGATTACAAACTCGCATCTATTGAAATGCTTGATAGTAAATGGGCTGTACAGGTTGGCAGGCGTGCCACTGAATTATCCGATATCATGAAGGCTGGAACCCATGAATGACCTAATCCACCAACTACAGCGGGCGCGCATTGTGCCCCTGCTAGGCTTTGCGTTTATATGCTGGCTAGCTTATGACTTTCACGGAATGTACGTTGAGGGGTTTGCACAGTGGCAAGAATGGCAGCACGCGGGAGCATTCGCCTATATGGGTGCATTAGTGGCAGCTATTAAAGTAATGTATGATCATATCGCGCAACCTATTGAGCGTGATCATGATTGATAAAAAGGATATAGAGAATGTTTGAATTCATCCTAACTATCTCAATACTGGGCAACGCTTGGCAGTGGATAATCAACGAAAAGCAAAGCGACACAATCGCAATAATAAAACAGGTGAATAAAGATAATGCCGTTACTGTTAACAATTTTAAAACCAGTCTTGACGAGTGCGGTAATAAGCTTGCTAACTGGCAAAGCCAAGAGCACGCTTGGCAAGTTGAGCGCGAACTTGACAGAGAAAGGCTTGATGAGTTGGAGCGCGATATTACTAATGGTAATTGGGGTGACTGCAGGAGTCGTGTTAACTTGGAATTTTAAACCCGCTCAGGTTGATGTGGTGGAAAAAATTGTAGATCGTGAAGTGATTAAAGAAGTTATGCGCCCCCATAATTGCCAAACGGTTGAGCTATTAGCAGGCATTAAAAAGGGCGAATCATTAACCAAACTGATTCACCCTTATGCCGAGTTAAAAGCCGCTTATGTGGCGTGTCTTAACTCACTGTAAGTTAGCCAGATGCTCCCTGAATTCTGCTTGCTGGGCTTTGGCTTGCTCAAGGGTTAAGTTGTATTCATCGTTATGCGTCCACATCGTGATAATGATAATAGACAGCAGGCCACAACTAGAAAATATACGCTTACTATCCATGCGCCACCTTCCCATCGTACAATTCGATAAGTTGATTCGCAGTGTCGAGCGCCATTTCCAGCTCTTTGATGCGGCGAATATAAATCTTTTCTTTTTCTTGTGCGTCCATAATTTGCACGCTCAATATCTTTAACTCCTTTATTGAGTCTGCCATTAATTCTTGCGCGCGTAATATCTTATTTTGCATTAGCTTTCTTTCCTTGGTTTTATTTTTATTTTACTGCTACTACTTTGATATTTTACAGGCAACTTCTTAGCATTATAAGCGCCTGATTTAATTCGTTTTGATCCGAGCTGCTACCCGAAAAACTTAGATAGACATCATAAATCGCCCCATAACCCTCAATTTCAGGGCGGTGCATTCTTTCCTCAATGCGTAAAAATGCGCGGTCTTTGTCCCCGTGGTAGTCGCAATAGGCGTAATATTTGCCATCTTTTAAAGTGGATACCTCACGGCATAATAGTGATATATCCCCGAAACAGGCCGGAATCATACAAGCGGCCTTGCTCATGGCTTCGCGGGCTGTTTGCCCTTGTGCGGTTGTTTCTGCCCCATTGGGCCATACTTGGTGCGCAATATATACGCCGTTGTTTTTGGTTAGTCTCATAATGTTTGTCCTTTGTTTACCTTATTTACATTATTATAGTCGAGCCGATAGCGCAACTATAAATATCAAATAAATTTATTTTTAAATAGTGTTGACTTAAACACTGTAGTGCTTATAATGCATCTATCAACTAAACAAAAGGACGGACAAGAAATGAAATTAATCGACATACTATCAGAATCAATTGATTACTTAGCCAGCAAAAAAGTTCCATTCATTGTTAAAAATGACCACTTGAAAAACACTATTAGCATTATCGGAGTAAGCATTCAGGTTAAACAAGGCAAAACCTGTAATCTTTACTACGCCAACAATAAAAGAATCTCAAAAAAAATGGCTAATCTGATGATTCGCTACAATATAGCGAATATTGGCAAGCCTTGTTTTCAACAAGTAATTTAATAAACCAGCCCCGAAAGGGGCGCAACAAAGGACAAAGCAATGAAAGACACCATCCCGCCAAACTGGACGCGCTTTTACAGTGAAGTCCCGTATAAGTACATATATGTCCATGACGACTATGACGTCGCACCAGATAGCGATACTGACCACCTAATGGTGCAGGCTGATAGTGATTATGAAGCGGTTTTATTGATAGAGGAATTGGAGGCGGGATTATGAAAATAAAACTATTCGGACTGATCTGGAATATTGAGCCTACCCATTGGATGCCGTTACCGGAGCCGCCGAAATGAACGTATCAGAGTTAAGCGATGTTGAAATAGAGCGTGCAATGGCTTGGTTATATTGCAAGCGTCATACTTATATCTATAAAGATAACGGTGGGAGAATTGATTTTGGGCTTAGGCGCTTTGAGGGGTGGCGAGACTACCTAACAGATTACAATCTCACAATGCCGCTGGCGGTTGAGCACGAGCTGGAAATAGAGTTCATGCCAATGACTAGGGTTAGTGAGGGTTACGACGGTATAACTAAAAGCAACAAAAACCCACTACGCGCCATATGCGAGGTGTTAATCATGATTGCAATGGAGAAGAAGGGATGAAATACAAAGGAAAGCAAGGCAATAGCCATTTGTTTGAGTGTGAGGGTGAGGCGCTGGAATTAAGGCCATCTATTTTCGGTGGTAACTTGTATGTTTATGACGCTAATAGAGATGTTATTTTAATTGGTAGTGACTTTAAAATTAATTGTGAAGATACGCCATACAAAGACATTCAAACAGCCGTATCTATGATGCAGATATTAATTGAAGAGGGAGAGGTGTGATGGAGCAAATAGCGATAGCTTTGACGGGCGGCATAGCAATCTGGCTTAGTCAGCAGCACCGAGAGAGCTGGAAAAAGTACGCTTCAATACTTGGTCTAATTGGCCAGCCTTTTTGGTTTTACGCCACATACAAGGCCGAACAGTGGGGGATATTTGGGCTTACGTTCTTTTATACTTATAGCTGGGCGGTGGGATTTAAAAATAATTGGATTAAGAAAGGGGAGGCGTGATGAAAAGAAAATGTGCAGATTGCAAAAGAGTATTTGTAACCTCCAAGGCTGACAAAAAAATTCTACTTAAAGCCTTAAAATATATTGGTATTGAAGCGCTTTGTTGTGGTAATTGCCTTTCGTTTTATATTGATGTTGAAAATGATATTCGAACTCAACACTATAGAGGCTATTAAATAACCCACCTACAACCGCCTAGCGCGGTTTTTTTGTGTCTGAAATAAAAGACCCGCGCAATTTGAGGGCGGCCGCGCATACTCGCAATCCATTAACCTTGGCGGGTTCTAGTTAGCGCCTGAGCTATCACCCAGTAGTTTATAGTCCTTACGACTTCCAACGCTGCAACCAACGAGAGTACACGCTATAGACGGCGTTTAAGGTATCCGTCAAAACCAGTCAGATAATAATAGCAAAAACCCCTTTAAATATAAATTAAGTTGAGATACTATAGCGTTTCTATTAACTAACTAGGAACCAAGGAATATCTTTCCTTGTGATCTGAGAATGAAGGTTATAGAAGTCTAATACCCGCCATCATGCGCTTTTACTGTCCTTTTAGCGTGTGGTGGCGGTTTTTTTGTGTATGGCCTCAACGTAAACCCGCAGCCGAGTGTTTGCAGCCGTCCGACCTTGCTCTTCAAATACCTTTCCATAGCTTTCATAAGCCCCGCCGCGTAAATGACTGGGCAGCTGATTTATTTGCTGGCGAACCCATTGCTTATCGTGTGGATGTATATTCAATGAATGCCTCCCATGCGGCCTCGTAGCCTAGCGCAATACAGCCAAAATACCCTAGCTGGTTGATAGTATTTAAATACTCTATTTGCTCGTCACTGATTTTACAAAGTGTATGATCTTTGCGTTTTAACTCGCAATAAAACCCGCCCATTACAATATCACTCGCGCCAGTGGTCATACCCTCAGCTTTTTCCCGCCTCACTTGCTGCGGGGTCTTCTTGCCTTCATTACGTATATGGGTAGCAATGCGCCCCCATGTATCCGGAAATTCACGGCGCACCTTATTAAAGAAAGTAATTTGCTCACTCGCTTCACTTGGGCACTTTTTATCCCTGTGTTTTGTGTCGCCATACACCGGTACATCATGTTTCAGGTTCATTGTCTGGCTCTCTGTTATAATCGTAAATCGTCCAATATTTAGTGCCTTTACGGCGCATATAAGTAATGGTCTTAGGCGAACACCCTTTGTCTAAATGCTCAATAAATGTATCAACGTCCGGCGCTATTTTTCCATTAAAATAAATCTTACTGAACTTTTCATATTCACTGCGGAATTTTGCAACGGTGCTGTTAGGTTGATACCAAATATCAAACTTGGCATAGTCCGTCACATAGCTGGCTTTTAATGTAATGTTACCGGCTTTGCTTTCCCACTTTTGAATAACCAGAGCCTTCACTGGGTCGGTTGCCATTTGATACGGGTCGGCTTTCATTTTATGGAAATCTAGCCGTAATTTTTCGTTCGGATCAACTAATTCGGCCTTACACTCTTTGCAGTATCGCGCGGCTATATCGTTTTCATACTCGCACTCATGGCACGCCTTGAACGCCCATCTATTCTCGCACCGGTCAGCCACACCATTTTTCATGGCATACCCAAAACACCTGCGGCCAAAATGCGCGGGATAATCTTGCCCGTCATCCGTTTTGACTCTATTCCCTTCAAGGTCGGAAAAATAACCATATTCATCTATTGGCAGATCATCCGGATTAGGACGCGCTGAGAACGGATTGACGGCCAAGCATTGCTCACAAGGCACTTCCATTAACGTGGCTTTTTTGCCATGTCTTGCCTGTATGATAGGTGTGAATAAATCCGATTCCAATTGGTGGCGCTCTATGTTTTCGGCGTAATCTAAAATTAAGCAATCCTTTTTATGGTCATGCAATCGCATACCGCGTCCAATGATTTGCTGCAATAAGCTGGCGGATTCAGTGGATCGCAATATGGCAATGCAATCAACATGGGGCGCGTCAAAGCCCGTTGTTAATACAGACACATTCACCAAGTACTTAAACCGGCGCGCTTTAAAATCACTGATAATATTTTCGCGCTCTTTACTGCCAGTGGTGCCGGTTACTAACCTTGTTAGTTCAGGCGGTAATGACTCCACACATTCTTGCGCGTGTGCCGTGGTAGCAGCAAAAATCATAACACCCATTCGACCGGCGCTATGGGCAACGACATCCGCGATAATTTCAGCTGTTTTACGTCCCTTGCCTTCGAAAGCTTGTTCGTATTCGGCGCGCGTATGGCGTTTAATTCCGCTTGTGTCATAGCTGGCCGCGTGATTTGGGTCAGCATGTGGCTGCGTTAAGAAACCGCGTGCAATCAATTCATGTGCGGTTATGCGATAAACCAGAGAATGAAAAAACGGGTTTTTTGTTTGATCCTCAGGAACTGGCTTTTTGTCTTCATCATACTGGAAAATGTAACCATCGTTTAATCTGTAGGGCGTGGCCGTCATTCCCACTACGCGCAATTGCGGGTTCGCCTGTTTCATTGATTCGATGATCTTCTTAACGCTTGGCGTGATGCGGTGCGCCTCATCGTAAATGACCGCCGCAAATTCATTGCCAAACTTTTTAAGGTGGTTTTTGATTGTGTCGGGCGTGCCAAATATCACATCATGGCGTAGGCTTTTCCCTAAGCCACCACCAAAGAAAGAGCAGTCATAACCATAGTCTTTGTATTTTTGGCCGTTCTGTTCTACCAATTCTTTTGTCGGTGCCATGCAAAGGATCTTTTTATTACTGACTTGGTGAACCGCGCGCGCGATATTTGCCACTATAAGGGATTTACCCGCGCCTGTGGTCAATTCTAATAGGCATGGCTCTATACTTGTTTTAATCCAGTCAAGCGCCGCATTAACGGCGTCCTGCTGGTAGTCTCTTAATTGGTACATTGTTATCCTTGATCAAAAATATCTATTTGCCCACTAGTGGAATTATCATCAATCCTTCTTTTTTCCCAGTACATCTTGTCCGCCCAGTTCGCACCGCTATCAGAAAAGCCAAGCCCTTTTAGTTTTAGGTCGTTATTTAAAATACAGATTGCTATAGCTTTGTATGATGGTGCGCGACCTGTCTTTTCAAGGAGCGCAGGAACTGAGTCTGGTATGCCGTCAGAGTAGCATCTCGCTTCCCATAGATTTACATACCTCGTAATCCTTTCCTTTGTTGTCCCACCACCATCTAATTGCTCTTTCTGCTGCCATATCGGCTTTTTGTCTTTGCTCATCTGTTAGTACCCCCCATGCCTGCCTAACCAAATCCTCTGGAAGCCCTAGGGCTTTAGCGGCAGCGCAATGCCCTATGAATGCCTTATGGTTTATATCAATGTTTGTTAGTGAGTTTTCACAACTAAAAACCCACTCCCTAACAACTTGCATCATATACTTACCATAAAGCCTGTGATTTCCTGTGAACTCTATGGCTTTTTTTAAATCCGCTTTCCTGTTTTCTGATTTACTCCACATTCCCGCGCCTATCTCCTCCCACTTGGAGATAGGGTGGTAAATGCGGGTACAATTACGCTTCAACTTCGGCCTCGGCATTCCAACTATCACTAAAATCTTTATTTAGGAATAAAGCTGCCAAGCCAGTTACTTGCTTAAGCCTTAGAAGCTCATCCGGACTCATGCCTATGTGCTTGCATATCCATCTATCTCCTTTGCCCATCTCCACAAGCTCAGCCACAATTGAGCTCATAAGCTCAATATTGTGCGCGCCCCTTGCGCGGTTGTGACGAATGGTAGAGGCCATTCTGTCGTGCATATCCTTTTTAAGAACAACCACCGGAAGCATATTGTTTTCTCGCTCCCTAATTCGATCGGAGTTCATTAAAGTGCAATACCGGTGGAACCCATCAACCACTACATACTGATCATTTTCCTCGTCTCGAACCACGACCACTGGTTGGGTGTATCCATCCTCCCAAATAGACGTTTCAAGTAGTGCCATCTCAGGCGGGGCAACACTGTTTGGGTTGTAATCATTCGCCTTAACTTTTTCGATAGGCACCGACAGCACATCATATACAGGGCTTTTAAAACCTTCATCTTTGGCTTTATAAGAACCATCTTCTTGATGAATTTCTTTTCCAGTCAAAGGCGGGTTGAACACACAAATAAGAATGGTTTTTTCGTGGGCCTCAAAAATATGAGGGTCGTTATTATCGAGGACATAGGTCACATCCTCCTTGATTTCATGCTCTTCATTAGTCAGGGTATTAGTTAGCGTTGCGCGCCCGCTCACACAATAACAGCTTTCAAGGTGGTGCTTGTAATGCTGGAATTCTTTCGTTCCAGCCTCAATAACTGTCTTTGTCATTGTGTAACCCATTTTATCCTCATCCAATAAAATTCGGTTGCTAACGCCAGCGTGAAATTTAACCTTTCGGTCACTGCTCATTGTTTTAATGTCTATTACTTTCATTTCTATGCCTTTTAGATTGATTTGTATTTCTTTTGTATTGCTTTCTGTCTTTTTGCTTGCTCATGGGTAGGAGCTAAGCCAAGGTATTTACAGGTATGGTCATTTTTTAAAATAGTTATGGCGAATCGCTTCCAAGAAGTCACCATGCTATTATGTGATTTTAAGCAATCAAGCTCGTCAGGCGGATTCCTGATTACTATTCTCCTGAGATTATTTCCACCATGGGCTGACACCCCATTTACCTTAAATTTAACGCCGTTATTCTTCATATCATCAATTACACTCTCAGGAAGTCCGCGCCCAACTCTCCCCCAATACTTTATAGACTGAGCAAAGCGCGACTTAAAATTTTCTGCGCTCTCCTCTGGAAGTGTATCCAACAGAAATTTAACAAAGCTTTTCCAAGTGTGTCCTTTTGGAAGATCGAAACTTGAATAGGACAACTGCTTTCCATACGTTGCAATGAAGTTGGCCCCGTGAACCCTTGCGCAAAGCCTTGACCATATTTGAGGGTCTATGACCCTGTAGAGGTTTAGACTTGATTTAGCCTCACTCATAAATGGGCTTGCCACACGCATAGACCCAATTGGAACCCCAGCTTGATAGAATACGTCATAAAGCTTATTGTAATCCCATTCAAACTTAGCATTTGCAGTCCAAACATCATTTCCCATCCAGTCGTATATTGGGTAGACGTTGTATACATTTTCAGTGTTCTTCTTAGTCCATTGGTTTCCGTCAAGCATCTGCTTTTTGTCATTCATGATGGCTCTAAAGCGGTTAAGCGATTCGCTTGTCCTAATACCGATTAGGTTTGCTGTTTTTTCGCCATCTGCATACCATTCCGCAAACCCGTCCCAGAAGTCATCGTAATGCATATTTTCTTGGAACCAGTCTTCAAACGGGTGGTTATCCCAATGAACTACATACTCCATATCTGGCCTAGGCCTAACCCATCTAGCTTCATCCCCAACGCCCCAGCATTGCCAGTCTGTATCGTACGCAGAAACCGTACACGGAAGCGTAACGGGCATACAGCACCAATAGACATCAAGTAGATCAATATTGTCATCAATAATGCGCTTCATGAACTCCATTGATAGTTCATAGTTTGCCTCATTATCCATTATTTGGATCCCAAGCTTTTTTGTTATGTTGTTTTTTCGCATATAGTCGATGACTAAATTAAGCATAACCCCCGAATCCTTCCCCCCCGAAAACGACAAATAAACCTTTTCAAAGTTCTTAAATACATAATCAATGCGCTCATTGGCGGCTTCATACACATTCTTTGTTTTATCGTAAACTCTTACACTCATGACAACTTCCAATATTCACTAGACTTCTTACGGAACGGCTCAAGATCAACGCCTTCTAATTCAGGTACTTTTTTATAGTCAATTGAACCTTTACGCTCCACTTTTGTTAATTTATGGCCGTTAATTTCTGATTGCTTTTCGCCACATCGTTCAATTATTTCAGCCAGCAAATCTTTTTTGATCAGATCAATTTCTTTCGCTTGCTCGCTTAATTCAGAATAGCGAGTCACCAATTCTGTGATGGTTTTATCATCTTGAATGGCGTGCGTTTCTTCTAAATACCGTTTCGCGTTTGGCAGTTCACGCTCAATAAGATACGACTCATAGAACGCTTGAAGCTTTGGCAGGTTTTCAAAAATCCATTGCTCGCTAGCCTTTTCCGTTTCGATTGAATCGCCATTCGGTGCCCACTGGTAAAACTCACAAAAATCCCGACCGGTACAAAACAGCTCTATCTGAACTTGCGCTTTATAATGCGCTTGCTCTTCCAGTGTTTTGAATGTGGGTTTTTCTTTGTCGCGCTGACCGTATGGGCATTTAATTTCAATTAAGCCATTATCACCTAGCAACCCGTCCGGACTTGCACCAAGCCATTCGTGCTCAGGGTGAACATGAAAACCCGTTTCTTCCACCGGTACTTCACTGTGGAACATTTCAAATTGTTGGGTGGCGGATTGTTCGCAAGCTGTACCCCATTCAGTGGCCACATTGCCTTTAAATTCATTGGGCAGCCCATGAAATTCTCGCACCATATCGCGCATAACTTCGGCGGGTTTTTTATATGGGTTCATACCAAGGATTGCGCCCACTTGTGAGCCGGTGATTCGACCGGCGCGTTGTTTAAACCATTCAGGTGATCTTTGTTCTATCATTGTTTTATCCTTTTATTTAATCTTTAACACATCGCACAATGGATGCGCCTTTGTGTTTGGTGTTATACGCTTTCACTTGGTGGATTAGAAAACGCCGCCCATAGATACTTCCTGCCCTTTTCTGTTAGCTCGTAATCTTCATCTATTAACCCATGCCGTGTGATTATCTGTGTAGACGTGTGCCCATGATATTGATTGCAAGCTGTCTTCAAAAGCCCTTGATCTACTACCGTTCGTTTTTCCATGCCGCCAAAATCAGCATTTCCATGAACACGCTCTATTTCTTCGTCACTGATAATTTCTTTCGCACTTGTACTCATTCGTTGCCCCTGCGTATAACAAATAATTAAAAGGGACGGTCAAGCCGCCCGTTAATGTTGCGGTTATCACGCCCCTGTCATAGCGGGCGCGGGTTTATTTAAAACGGTACATCATCGCCATCATCGGCACCGCTCACAGGTGCAGCTTGAGCGATTGGCGCGCCTTTAGGAGCAACCGCTGATACCCAGTTACCGGTGTTTCCGTTCATGCCCCAAACTTCAAGCTTAAGCATCATTGGCTTGTTTGATAGTGACGACATTAAAAGCATGTCGTTTGGTACTTGACCGCTTGCGACCAATTTACCGCCCGCATTAAAGTCAATTGTGGCCAACATTTTTTTCGCTTTTTCTGCTTTGTTTGCATCTTGATCAAAAACTTTAATGTTTTGAAATACTTTGCGGTTTTTGTATTCAGCAGGTTCAAGCACGACCCAAGTTAGCTTCACTTTTTCCTCACCTTGGTATTCGTCGATTTTGCCATCCTCAACAAAAGCGAGTACCTCAGTGCCTTTAGGGATTGGCGCGATATCGTTATCAATTGAGCCTGTAACGGGTTCTGATTGGTTAAAAAATGACATGGTTTAGTTTCCTTGTGTGGTTGGTGTTTTGGTTTGGCCTTGAAGGTGCGGCACAAACTGAATTAACGGGTTTTGATTTGGTAGTACTTCTAAATCATCAGTAATGCCAAAGCGGTTTTTTGATACGTTGGAGGCACTGGCATACGTCACTAAAAGGCGCGTGCCATCTGACATGGCTTTTTTGCGTTGGCCATCGCCAGTGGTAAAGGTTTGCAGCTTTAGAAATCCAACTAAATCTGAATCATCTAAATACGGCGCTACACTCTTTTTGTTCAGGCGCATATTGTAACGGGTGTACGGATCTTGGTCGGGTAGCTCTATGGTCTCAGTGTCAGCATGAGCAATGAACACGACATTGATACCCTTATCCACCAGTAAACCACATGCCTTGCGCACACGTTGATGAAGTCCGGCTACTGCTAAAAACCCAGCTCCATAACCACCACACGCTGAAGCTATTGTCTTTGGCTTTTTGGGGTCACTATCAATAACAGATTGAATAAATAAACGCTCTAAAGCAGTTACTGAATCAATCACCACTGTTTTATAGTCGTGCTCTTCTTTAATTAAAGAACCTAGTTGACCCCATAAATCCGATTCACTGTGAATAACAGGAAAGGCATCTGGGCGCATATCATGTGGAATGGCTTGTAAGCCATCTTCGGCACGAATAAATACAGGCTTGGGGAATGTGGCGGCTAACGTGGTTTTACCCATACCGCTGTCACCGGTAATGGTGCAGACAATCGGCCTGTCTGCGGGTTTTTGAATCAAGTCTAACATTTTGTTTCTACCTCATTGGGTTTGCGTGAGAGCGAATTTGCTCAGTGCGGGAGCTAGATTAATTTAATTAATTTTAAAAGTAAACCCCTTTTTAAATTTAATTTTAAGTGTTATATTTCACGGCGTATTCAATAAAGGAAGTAATAAAATGACAACACTTGCACAAGAAATCAAAACTCAGCAAGCCAAAAACCTAATGAAGCTTATAGACTATTTCGGCAGCCAAACACGAACAGCCGCCTATTTAGACACCTCACCACAAGTGATTCAGGGGTGGTTATTGCGTGGACGCATATCAGCAAAAATGGCCATTAAAGCCGAGCTGGTAACAGGGCGTTATTTGACCAAAGAGCAGTTACGTCCGGACGTAATGACGTGGGAGTCCAACTAATGCTATATGAGGAATTTCACGAGGCAGGCCATAAAATATTTGGGCTGCATGGCGTCACCAAGGATGGGTTTTGTGAGTGCGGGAACCCTAAATGTCAGGCGCTTCATAAGCATCCGCGCATAAGCCACTGGCAAAACACACCGGTTTGGAGTGATGAGCAGTTTGAATTCATGATTGAATCCGGCCAGTTTGAAAACGGGTATGGCATTCTATTAAATGGCCTACTAGTTGTGGATATAGATGAGCGCAACGGCGGCCACATTGCTTATGATAAATTATTAGAATTAGTGCCAGAAATAGCGGGCGCGGGCTTGATCGTTAAAACCGGTAGTGGGGGCGAATCGAAGCACCTGTACTTCAGCGTTGATCAATCCATACCATTAGTGACGCATCACAAGGCATTTGAAGGCATTGATTTTAAATCCGGTTCTGGTTTCTGCGTGGGCAGTGGATCAAAGCATATCAGTGGGAACCGGTACGAGCTTTTATTCGGTTCGCCTTATGATATTGAACCGGCACCGGCGGCATTGATCGAGTTATTGAAAAAACCAGAGCGCCACCGTGCGCTAGTAGATGGCCAAGCGGTGGACGTTGCGGATTCAGATTTACGGGATATGCTGGCCTACATTTCACCTAATTGTGATTATGAAACATGGTACAGAGTAGGCATGGCCATTCACCATGCCACACAAGGCAGTGGATATGCCCTTTGGGACGATTGGAGCGCAGGCGGGCAGGATTATCCTAGCGCGCATGAAACTGATAAAAAATGGCAGAGCTTCGGCAAATCAGCCAACCCAGTTGGATTGGGAACATTGATTCATTACGCCCGTGAAGGGGGGTATGTGGATGACTCTGTAGAATTTACGCCAACCGTGGATTATTCGGGCGGTGATGAAATCGTTGATTTATTACGCCCGCCGGCGTTTGTTGGTGAGCTATGCCAATGGATAAACAGTCAATGCCTTTACCCTCGCGAATCTCTATCAGTGGCAGCGGCTTTGGTGGCCGTGTCCAACCTTGGGGGTATGCGTTACCGCGATGAACTAGACGGTATGACGCCAAATATGATGGCGTTTTGCGTGGCTGGTTCCGGTACAGGTAAAGAGGCAGTAGGCAAGGCGTTTGCCGAAATTATGAAGGTGGCCGGCTTATCCCCTGCTTTGTATGGCGCGTTCAAATCCGAACAGGAGCTATACCGAAATTTGTTACGGCACCAGCCCGCGTACTATTCAGTGGATGAATTAGGTATTCAGTTAAGCAAGATCAAAAACGCCATGAGCAGGGGCGGCGCATCCTATCTTGAAGGCTTGCTTGGTGCGGTGATGTCAGTGTATTCGAAGGCGGATTCATTCTTACCCATCACCGGTGATCTCAAGGAAGAAATCCGAACCATATTGGCCAAGGAATACGCGGCGCAAACAAAACTATTAGACGAGGGCAAAGGTAGTGAGGCACGACTAAAAACCGTGGAGCGCCAGTTATCAACGATTGACCAAGGGATTGATGCGCCTTACCTGTCATTGATTGGCTACACCACACCGGCCACGTTTGACCAGCTGTTTGATTTTGAACAAGCGACCAATGGTTTTTTATCGCGTGCCATGATCTTTAAAGAGCTAGAAACAAATCCCAAGCGTAAAAAAGGCTTTAAAAAAGCCCCTATGTCGGAACACATGCAAGCGACCTTGCAAAACCTGTATTCAATGGGACGCTTTTCGGTTCAGCCTGAAAACCGCTTAGAATTTACCGGTGAAAAAACCACCATTCCCACAGATCCAGAGGCGGCGGCATTGCTTGATGATGCTTACCAGTATTTTTGGGACATAGCGGAATCACACAAGGGTGATACTGGATTAGAAGCCATTCCCCGCCGTGGTTATGAGATGGCATCCAAAGTAAGTTTGATTTTAGCTTTGCCAAGTGGATTGCGTACCGCAGAGCATGTGAGATGGGCGGTTGCATTGGCTAAACGGGATATAGGCGCAAAGCTGGCACTGGCGCAAACGAACAGCGCCTCAAATGATGATGAGCGACTAGCGGCTAGAATTGTTTCACTTGTGTCGGTTGATCATCCAGAAACACTGGCGGTTTTAACCAACCGGTGCCGAGGGTTTGAAAAAAAGCATGTGGAAGCGGTTTTGGCCAAGCTGATCGAATCCGGACACATTGAAAAAGAAGAGCGGCCACACGGAAAGGCCAAAGGGAAAACTAAGGATTGGTACTGGGGAAAATAACTAAAGGGCTTCGGCCCTTTTTTTATACTTGCAATATACTTAATAAAACGGCTATATTGTCTGTAAGCCGCATGTTTACTGGGTTTAAGGGTGTTTTACTTATTATAGTTATCCTTAATTAATCAAAACCCCGATAACTATGCAGCCTTAGTCTCGCAAGGGCTACAGCGTTTTTTATTCGATACTTACACACTTAATACAATCCCCTAGACACTATATGCAAATATGGTGGTTTTCTGCTGTGTGTCTCTACTAAGTGTGTAAGTATATATTTATATATACAATTATCTATATATAAAAAAAGAAGACAGTCTCTATACCT
>Ga0316205_10003536_pt1 | contig 14656 bp, 12 predicted proteins | sample 3monthpyrite_MG_FD_204941 | JGI IMG/M metagenome (GOLD analysis project Ga0316205, IMG submission 204941) | Microbial mat bacterial communities from mineral coupon in-situ incubated in ocean water Damariscotta River, Maine, United States -... | ecosystem: Environmental > Aquatic > Marine >... | reverse complement strand
TGGCTTGAATGATAAATTAAAAGATCCTGATTCTGAAGACAGCATACAACCTGAATTTGCAAAAAATTTACACCGCTCTCAACAACAAGAAATTTTAGTTATGGTAGGCATTTGTACTCATTTAGGATGTTCACCAAAAGTCTATTCTAAAATTGTTCCTCAAGCCTTTGATGGCGAATGGCAAGGTGGTTTTTTCTGTCCATGTCATGGTTCAAAATTTGATATTTCAGGTCGTGTATATGCAGGTTCACCTGCTGGAACTAACATGGTTATTCCTCCTTATGTTTTTGTAGATGAAAATAATATCATTATTGGTACAGATACACTTGAAGGAGAAGCATAATGGGTAAAGCAGTTAATTCATCAAAAAGTTCTTCAGGTTTAATGGGTTGGATAGATGCACGTCTTCCAGTTACAAAGGCCTATAAAGAACATTTATCTGAATATTACGCACCAAGTAATTTTAACTTTTGGTATTTTTTTGGTTCATTATCATTATTGGTATTGGTTAATCAATTATTAACAGGTATTTGGCTAACCATGCATTATAAACCAGATGCAGAACAAGCCTTTGGCTTAGTTGAATACATCATGCGTGATGTGCCATGGGGTTGGTTGATTCGTTACTTACATACCACTGGAGCCTCAGCATTTTTCATTGTTGTTTATTTACACATGTTTAGAGGTTTAATGTATGGATCATACAAAAAGCCAAGAGAACTTGTGTGGTTAATAGGTATGTTCATCTATCTGGCATTAATGGCTGAAGCCTTTATGGGATATGTATTGCCATGGGGTAACATGTCTTTTTGGGGTGCTAAGGTGATTACTCAACTTTTTGGAACAATACCAGGAATTGGAGATACCTTACTTGAAGGCATTAGAGGGGATTACAATATTTCTGATGCAACTTTAAACAGATTTTTTGCATTGCATGTTGTTGCACTACCAATTGTATTATTGCTATTAGTTGTATTACATATATTGGCACTGCATACTGTTGGATCAAATAACCCAGATGGTATTGATATTAAAAAAGACAAAGATGAAAACGGTATCCCTAAAGATGGCATTCCATTTCATCCATACTACACAGTGAAGGATATATTCGGGGTTGGTATGTTCCTGTTGGCATTCTTGTTTATCGTTTTTGTAAAACCTGATATGGGTGGATTATTTATTGAGCATGATAACTATGTTATTGCCGATCCTGGTTCAACACCTGAACACATTAAACCAGTATGGTATTTCACTCCTTTCTTTGCTATATTAAAAGTGATTCCTAATCCATTTGGAGGCATGATTGTTATGTTCTCGGCAATTATTGCTTTGTTCTTATTACCATGGCTGGACAGAAGTGAAGTCAAATCGATACGTTACAGATTATTACCTTTCAAATTAGCACTTGCTGCCTTCGTTACATCTTTTATTCTTTTGGGTTACCTAGGTATGGTGGCTTGGGGGCCATTTGAAGAAGTGCTGGCAAAAGTATTAACGGCTGTATATTTCCTTTATTTTGTCTTCTTATTTGTTTATTCGAAAAATGAAAAACATAAACCAATTCCAGAGAGGTTGACACACTAATGAAAAATTTAATCTTACTATTAATGGTATCTGTTAACGCACTGGCAGCTGGTGGTGGTCAACATTTTGATCCTGCTGGAACGAACATTCGTTCAAAAGAATCATTGCGCAATGGTGCGAAGTTTTACATGAATTATTGTTCGGCATGTCACTCTTTGCAATACCAACGCTACAATCGTATGGCTGAAGATTTGGAAATGTCAAAAGATGAGGTGATGGAAAATTTGATTTTTACTGATTCTAAATTTACAGATCACATGACAACAACAATGGACCGCGATCAAGCAAAAGGAAATGAATGGTTTTATAGTGCCTACCCAAAAGATTTGACATTGGTTGCTAAATCTAGAGGTGTTGATTGGTTAAGTGCCTACTTGAAAAGTTTCTATCAAGATGATAGTCGCCCCTCAGGGTGGAACAATACAGTTTTTGAAGGTGCATCTATGCCTCATGTAATGTGGGAGTTACAAGGTATACAAAAAGCTGAATTTGAATCTCATGAAAGTGAAAATGGATTGGTTACGAAAGAGTTCAAAGGATTTACTCAGTTAACAGAAGGCTCGATGAGTAATGAAGAATTTGATGAAACAATACGTGATATAGTTAACTTTCTTGATTATACCGCAGAACCTGCTCAGCTAATTCGCATGGCGTATGCTCCTTGGGTTATGCTTTTCTTAGTCGTATTTACCTTTTTAGCTTATTTATTAAAGAAAAATTACTTTAAAGATATTCATTAAATATCAATAAGTTACAAGATTTAAAAGGTGCTTTGGAGTCATTTCTAAAGCGCCTTTTTTTGCTTTTTGTAAGGGAAAACTGGTATAATGCGCAACTTTGTCCAATTTAGGGCATGTAACCATTTATAAAGGAGATTAATGTAGTGATTATTCCAGCCAGAGGGCGTTCAATAATTTCTGTCTATTCTGTTTCAGATTCATATGACTCACACAGAATTAGATTTTTACTGAAGACTAAAAATATCAGCAGTGTCGATATTATAGAGGTAGATCCTTTAAGTCCTCCAGAAGATTTAATACATATCAACCCTTATCATTCAACACCAACAGTGGTTGATAGAGATTTGGCATTGTATGGTAATAATGTTATTACTGAATATCTTGATGAAAGGTATCCTCATCCACCATTGATGCCACCAGATCCTGTAACAAGAGCAAAATTAAGATTGTATTCTTATAGAATAGAAAAAGATTGGCTTAGCTATATTCCTGCACTGGAAAATGGAACATCTGAAGAAAAAAACGCTGCCATTGAAGAGTTAACAGCAAAACTACATGCATCAGTAGAATTGTTTTCAGAAACGAAGTTTTTTCTGAGTGATGAAATGACATTGGTTGATACATGTTTAGCACCATTTCTTTGGAGACTAGAACATTATGGATTGGATTGGGAAGAACTACCAAAGCCAATCAGGGCATATGCACACATGATTTTTAGAAAAGATTCATTCAAACAAAGTGTATCAGAACAAGAACGTGAAATGCGTTTTGATTTTTAATTAGTAATATTCTATGAACTCATCAAAACCATACATTATACGCGCCCTACATGAATGGATAAGTGACAACGATTGCACGCCATTAATTTTGGTGAGTTCGGATCAAGAAGAAGTTCAAATTCCTGCTGGAATTGCCAAGGATGGAAAAGTGGTTCTTAACATTTCATATGGTGCAACCAAGCACTTAGAGATGATAGAAGAAGGCATTTTGTTTGATGCCCGATTTTCAGGAGTCAGTCAAAATATTTATGTTCCCATGGAAAGCATATTGGCCATTTATGCCCGAGAAAACGGACAAGGAATGATGTTTGGAGAGAACAATGAATTGCCAGAACCTCCAAAAACAACAAAAAAAGATGATTCTGATAAGAAAAAAGACAATCAGAATAAATCAGATAATAAAACTAAAAACAAAAGTTTCTTAAAAGTAGTAAAATAAGTTGTTATTACATTTATAAGATAGGAATATGTCTGAAAAAGAGTACAAAAGTTTTAAAGAGTTTTATCCATTCTATTTGAATGAACACAGAAACCCAACATGTAGATTGCTACATGTAATAGGAACAACATTGGTGTTGTTATTATTAATCTATTCCTTGTATACATCTCAGTATGTATTGTTATGGTTCTTACCTGTAATTGGATATGGGTTTGCTTGGTTTGGGCATTTTTTATTTGAAAAAAACAGGCCGGCAACTTTTACCTATCCACTGTACAGTTTTATGGGTGATTGGGTCATGTGGTGGCAAGTGATCACATTTAAATTAAAGGTTAACTAATGGTGTTTACGACTTTTTCAATAATCTTATCATTGGTGTTTTCATTTTCGTATTGTTGAGGTTTAGGTAAATATCGCAACCACAATAACCAAATAACCAATGCGTCAAGAATGATTAGTGCCTGCCACAAGTATAAATGAAACCAGTCGAACCAGTTTTTATCCCATTGCAAAAGATAGTACAATGAAATAATCCTGATAACATTAAGTATTTGAATGCCAAAAAAACCCAAAACAAAACCATAGATTTTATATTTAAATTTTGAAGGAAAGGCAAATATTGCTGCAAACAGTATAATCACGGCTTCAACCCCATTGCAGCCCGCTGCAATTTTTACAGCATTAGAAGTATTGCTTTTACTCGAGATAATGACGCCATTTGCTATAACATCTGAATCAAATAGTTGCATTATAAATGTACTGACAAGAGCTAATAGACCAGTAAAGGGTGTAATAATTAAGTCATTAATGGGTTGATAAAGCTCTAAAGCAAATAAAGCAAGAGTTAATACTAAGAAAATTACAGTAAAACGAATCATTTAAAAATAGAATAATATAAATATAGTAGATAAGATATTTTATAGAATCCTGAACTTTATGCTAATAAATAAGGATAAATAGCATATTTTATTACATTTAACGAAATCATTTACAAATTTTAACGAAACCATAACAGAAATGTTAGTACAATGGGAACCAAGTTAAGTTAGATACAGGTGCTTGGAACCCAAGATTACGAACAAATAAAATAGCATCTACTTTAACCCAAGATTTGTGCAAGCTTGTCTTGGGTTTTTTTTTACTTAAATTTGCCATATTGCGATTTTGATGTAAGAGACCAAAACGTGATATATGTAATATTTAGACACTAAAAAGGGTCTTAAAAAAACTTTACCAACATGGAAAAAAAATGAAAATATTAGTAATTGAAGACAATACCGATATCGCTGCAAATATTGTCGATTATTTTGAAGATAAAGGACATATTGTAGACTATGCAGCTGATGGAATAACCGGTTTACACTTTGCTGTGACCAATGATTTTGACGTTATCATTTTAGATTTAATGCTTCCAGGCATGGATGGGCTTGATGTCTGTAAAAAATTAAGAAAAGACGCCAATAAAAATACCCCGGTTTTAATGTTGACTGCAAGAGACAGATTAGAACAAAAATTAAAAGGATTTGAATATGGGGCAGACGATTACATGGTTAAACCTTTTGCTTTACAAGAGCTCGAGGCACGGGTGGCGGTTCTATCAAACCGAAGAAGTAATAATGCAGAAAAAGTATTAATTGTGGATGATTTAGAATATGATACCAATACTTTAATTGTTAAAAGAGCAGGAAAAACTTTGGAAATGAATCCAACGGGATTGAAATTATTAAAACGATTAATGGAAGCGTCTCCCTGGGTTGTACCTCGTCATGAACTGGAATTAAAAGTTTGGGGTGAAGAAATGCCAGACAGTGATTCTTTGCGTGTCCATATTCATGGACTAAGAACCATTATTGACAAACCATTTGACAAAGCTTTAATCCATACAAGGCATGGCATTGGCTATCGTATAGCAGATTTGGATGAAGTTTCGCAATAGAATAAAATACAGAATTATTATTGCATTCTTAGCGCTCAGTACATTATTGAGTGCTTTGTTTGCAACAACATCATTGATAATTCGTCAAAACTTAAGCACCAATTTAATCGGAGAAACCATTAAGAGTGATTTGGATGATTATATGGATAAATTCTCCAAAGACCCAAAAGGTACCAAGGGTGAGCCTATCGGTTCGAATGTAAGGGCCATGTTGGTTACTCCAGAAAATTTACCTTTGTCTCTGCCACTTAGCTATGCTGATTTAGAAGATGGCGTGCATAATTTGACTGAAGATGGTAAACAACTTAAAGTTGCAGTTAATAAAAGGCACATAGTCGATGGTAAAGAAGTTTGGGGTTTTGTCATATTTGATGTCACTATTCCAAAACATGAAAACAGATTGGTTTATTCGTCTTTGGCGGGTGTGTTTGTATTATTTTCTATTATCGCATATTTTTTAGCCATATGGGCATCCAAAAAAATTCTTAAACCACTGAGCTTATTGACTTCTATGGTAAAAGAGCAGAGTAAAAACCCTCAGCAGTTGTCTAATTATTTTTCAGACGATGAAGTAGGACAATTGGCTCAAACACTTGATGACTATTCTGCACAGTTAACAGAGTTTGTTAACCGTGACAAAGAATTCAACGCAGACGTTAGTCATGAACTTAGAACACCTTTAGCTATTATTACCAGTACAACTGAATTGATAATGGCTCAAGATGACATTAGTGATAAAACTAAACTGAGACTGACTAGAATTGAAAGGGCAGTGAAACAATCAGCAGAACTAACAGAAACTTTATTGTTATTAGCTAGAAAAGAACAAAAAACCGATAAAGACATAAAGCGAACGCAAGTAGGGCAATTGATTAAAGGCATCGTCGATAATTTTTCAGCAACCATTAAATTAAAAAACTTAAATGTGAAAATCATCGAAGATGATTGGTTGCAAGTTAAAGCCCCATCAGCAGTTGTTTCTGTTGCATTGAGTAATCTCATCGGAAATGCGATTAAATATACACCACAAGGCACGATTAAGATTATACTACAAGAAGACCGAGTTGTGGTGGTAGATGAAGGGACTGGTGTTAGCAAAGAAGAGTTACCAAAACTGTTTGATAGGCACTACAGAGGTGATGCAGTGACAGTAAAAGGCTCAGGATTGGGCTTAGCAATAGTCAAAAGACTTTGCGAATTGTATAATTGGAAAGTCATAATACATAAAAACGACACCAGCGGATTAACAGCTGAATTAATTTTTAGACTTTAAAAAACATAAATCACCTATACATATAAGTATACAAAAAAAATTCACCAAACATTTTAAAAGGCACAATGAAAATCACTCAAATACTGATCACTTTTTTATTATTAATTGCACACACTGGTGTAAATAGTCAAATAATAAATACACCAAAACCACCATCAATAAATGCCAACAGTTATATTCTCATGGATTTTAATTCAGAAACATTATTGGCAGAACATGATGTAAATAAATTGGTAGAACCAGCCAGCATTACAAAAATGATGACCGCTTTTGTGGTATTTTCAGAATTAAAGTCAGGAAATTTAAAAGAAAGTGATTTGGTTACTGTCAGTGAAAAAGCCTGGAGAACAGGCGGTTCTAAAATGTTTATTGAGGTTAATAAAAAAATAACTATCGCAGATTTACTAAAGGGCATGATTATTCAATCAGGAAATGATGCTTGTGTGGCGTTATCTGAACACATTGCAGGAACAGAGGAAACGTTTGCTGACTTGATGAATCAACATGCCAAAAAAATTGGCATGACTCATTCCTATTTTAAAAACTCAACTGGTTTGCCAGCTGATGGCCATCAAATAACTGCATTAGATGCAGCAAAATTAGCTAAAGCCATTATTGTGAACTTCCCTAAGTATTTTGAGTTGTTTTCAGAAAAAGAATTTACTTTTAATGAAATCACTCAACACAATCGAAATACCCTATTATGGCGAGATCCACATGTTGATGGATTTAAGACCGGTCACACAGAGGCTGCTGGATATTGCTTGGTTTCTACAGCAAAAAGAAATGGCATGAGATTGATATCTGTTGTTATGGGAACAGAATCTCAAAAAGCCAGAGCTGATGAAACCCAAAAACTATTCAATTATGGTTTTCGTTTTTTTGAAACCAATTTAATTTATAAGGCTGCAGAAAAACGCGTCAACTTAGAAGTTTGGAAAGGCGAAGATGAAGATGTGGATTTAGGACTTGTTAATGATTTGTTTGTTACCATACCAAGAGGTCAATATAAAAATTTACAAGCTAAAGTAGACATACCTAATTATATAACAGCCCCAATTCTTCGTGGACAACAGGTAGGCATGTTAAATATAATATTAGAAAACGAAAACGTCATATCGAAACCATTGGTGGCTTTAAAAAACATTGAGTCAGGTGGGTGGTGGACACGCACTACTGATAGCATGGGTTTGTGGTTTAAATCATTTGGAGACGACGATGAAGAATAAAAACACACCTAAAGATTTGACGAGTATTATTGCTAACCAAAAAGAAAAACCAGAAGGTTTAACATTTCCCTGTGAATATCCAGTTAAAGCCATGGGAGCAAACACCAATAAATTTCTTCAAGAAATGCTATTTATTGCACAAAAACATTGCCCAGATACACAAGATTCGCATGTGCGAACCAATCAGAGTAAAACAGGCAAGTACCAATCAGTAACAATCACGGTACAAGTAGAATCTCGATCACATCTTGAAGGATTGTATCTAGAGATGAAAAGTCACAAAGATGTTAAATGGACATTGTAAAAAAAGCACCAATAAAACTTAAATATTTGGGGTTTAGTGATTACAAATCTGTATGGCATGCCATGCAGAGATTTACGGACGAACGCGATAAATCTACCATCGATGAATTGTGGATGGTCGAACATCCACCAGTTTTCACCCAAGGACAAGCTGGCAAAGCAGAACACATTCTTAATGCGGGCGACATTCCGATTATTCAGGTTGATAGGGGAGGTCAAGTCACATACCATGGTCCAGGTCAGATTGTTATCTATCCATTGATTGATTTAAAGCGTCATAAAATTGGTATTAAAGCATTGGTGAATGGAATAGAAGAAGCGTTAATTCAAACATTGAAGTTTTATGGTGTCATAGCGAAAAGACGTGATAAAGCACCAGGTGTCTATGTTGATGATAAAAAAATAGCCTCTTTGGGATTAAGAGTGCGTAAAGGCTGTACTTTTCATGGACTGGCATTTAACATTCAAATGGATTTAGAACCATTTTCCCGCATCAACCCATGTGGATATGCTGGATTAGAAGTCACACAATTAAGCCAGTTGAATACATCAGTTACATTTGATGATGTTCAATCAATATTGGTTCGACAGTTGTGCAAAATCTTAAATTTTTCAGAATAATCTTATAAGGCAAAAACATAACAGATTCGATATGACAGATCAAATACCATTAATTATTGCAGGTAAAAAACAATTAGGTGAAGACAAAACCAAACGCAATCGCGCCGGTTTTGATACCAATGCACCCACATTAAGAAAACCCGATTGGATTCGTGTTCGATTACCTGTTGGTAATGCCGTAGCAAAGTTAAAAAAGAAAATCAGCAGCAATGCACTAGTTACTGTTTGTGAAGAAGCCTCATGCCCCAATATACATGAGTGTTACAACAAGGGAACAGCTACATTTATGATTCTTGGAGAAGTGTGTACTCGGCGTTGCTCATTTTGTGACGTAGCGCATGGAAGACCTTTGCCAGTAGATGTTAACGAACCTGCAAACTTGGCTAAAACCATTTCAGAAATGGGTTTAAGTTATGTGGTCATCACATCAGTTGATAGAGATGACTTGAAAGATGGTGGTGCACAACATTATGTTGATTGTTTAAAAGCTGTCAGAGCAGCCAATCCTGGTATTAAGTTAGAAATTCTTACACCAGATTATCGAGGAAAAGGCAGAATGGATGTGGCATTAGATATTTTAGCTAAAGAATTGCCTGACGTATTCAATCATAATTTAGAAACGGTTCCACACCACTATAAAAGTGTGCGACCTGGAGCTGATTATCAATGGTCATTAACCTTACTTAAACGCTTTAAAGAAAATCACCCAGAAGTTCTTACTAAATCTGGCATAATGGTTGGTTTGGGTGAAACATACGAGCAAGTCCAAGAAACATTAAGGGATTTAGCAAATCACAAAGTTGACATGATTACCATTGGTCAATATTTACAACCCACCAAACATCACCATCCTGTAATGTACTATTGGACTCCTCAAGAATTCAAGGAGATTGAAGAGTACGGTTATTCTTTGGGTTTTACTCATGTCGCTAGTGGTCCCTTGGTTAGGTCATCATATTTTGCTGATCAATCCGCTGAAGAAGCAGGTCTTGATGAGATTTCCAAAATTATAAGCGACTGAACAATAATCTTTGTTATCGTTTGAATTTACAATTTTTATCAACTATTTGATAGTTAATAAAGTGAATTAGTCACTGTGTATATTGAAATATATCAATGTTAGTTTTATTTATTGATAACATTGCCTTATTGTTTAATATGTTTTATTCTTATTATAGCTAATATAAGGGGGTGTTAGTGTCTTAAAATGGGGTCTTCATAAAATAAGTGTCTTCATACCCTCAATCAATTAGTTAAAACTTAATAATAAACTAAACAAAAGAGAGTCGGTATGAGATACAGCTTTGTTTCTAAAATTGCTATATCAGCACTAATTTTAGTCTTTTCAAATTTAGCTTCTGCACAACCCACTGCAACTGATGTTGCATTAGACATTGTTACCAACCCAACCAGTTTTACCCCAGGAACATCTGAGCTTAATGCATATAGTTTTACTGTTTCAAAAAGTAATTCAGCTGATAGTGATGTGTTGGATGTTGGAATAAATGCCAGTTTTTCACCAGCAGCTAATTTAACAGGTATTACTTGGACTTGTACTGTTCCAACTGGCACATCAAACTGTGATAATGCCAGTGGAACAGGTTCAATTTCTGCCACTGTTGATTTGAATGGTTCTGATGGTGTTCTATTTACAATTACTAATGTAACTTATGGCTCCAATATTTTCTCAAATTTAAGCTTTAGTGCTACGATGACCAGTGATGGTCAGAATAATAACGATACAACCAGTAATAATGACTCTGACAGTGTAAATATCACTCGTGCTTCCGAAACTGATATTGGTATATCTGTTTCTGATTCATCTTCTACATATACACCAGGAGCAACATCGGTTGTTTATACAGCAGTTGTTTCAAACTCTGGGCCCAGTGATGCACAGGGAGTTACTTTTGCGGATGTTGTTCCAACAGGAATGACAATTACCAGTTGGAGTTGTGGTGCGGATGCAGGCAGCAATTGTTCTTCAAATGGTGCTTCTAATGCTAATGTTGATCCAAGTCTAACTCTTCAGAATGGTGACTCTGCTACAGTTGCTGTAACAGTCGATTATGCCAGTTCATCAACATCAGACCCTCTGGTGTATTCTGTTTCAGCATCTGTCACTGATACCAATGCAACTGATTCAACACCTGCAAGTGCCAGTGACTCGGATGTCAGGAGCCCTTCATCAAGTTTGGCAATATCTGTTGATACTGCAACACCAAGCACCACAAAATATACACCAGGCAATGCTGAAACATATACAGTTATAGTAACAAACAATGGACCAAGTGATGTGTCTGGTGTGACTGTGGTTGATAACAATCTCACTGAGTTTCAAAGTATCAATTGGAGCTGTAGTGCTTCAACTGGTAGTTCTTGTACAACAGCTTCAGCTAATACGAGAGTTAATACCAGTGCTAATATAGCAAGTGGTGGAACGGCAACTTATACTGTTAATGTTACTTATCAATCAGGAGCTACTGCAAATCCACTTGTATATTTAGTGACTGCAACTAACCCTATGGGGGTCGCAGGAACCAGTCCAGTAAGTCAATCGAAGTCACTTGAATTAGAAAGAATATCGGATTTGGTTGTATCCTTGACTGATTCTGCCACAAAGTACACTCCGGGATTAAGCGGAATATTTACAGCTGTAATAACAAATAATGGCCCTTCAGATGTTTCCGGTGTATCAGTTATTGATAATGCTCCTGAAGAATTTAGGTCAGTCAGTTGGACTTGTTTAGCAAGTAGTATGAATAGTGCTTGTGGAGCTGCTTTGGGCAATTTAGCATTGGATACAACTGTTGATTTGAAATCGGGAGAGAATGCAACTTTCACCATAACTGCAAATTTTGACTCAGCCGCTGTAACAAACCCATTAGTTTATACAGTAACAGCAACAAATCCAGTTGATATTTCAGGAAACTCACCAGCCAATGCCAGTGATAGTGATGATGTGTTGGATAGACAGGTGAATTTATCTATTACGAAAGTTGGAAAAACTGGAACCCTGGTTCCCAATGAACCATTTACATACACACTAACTGTATCAAATGCGGGACCGAGTGATCTTGGAGCTGCTGTTAATGAACTTGGAATCCCAATTGAGCAAGGCGTAATACTAGTAGATAATCTTGATACTACATTAGCCCAACACTCTACAGAGTGTACTAATGAAGTATCTCAACCATGTTGGGAGTATTGTTCTGGAGATAATGGGGTGCCTAATTCTGATATCACTCCAGATAACTGTCCAGCTGGTGCAGAGGTTTCAACTGATTTTGGTTATGGGGTGAACATACCTGTTAGACTTGCCAGTGGCAGCAGCACAGAAGTATGGATTCATGCAAGGACGACTGATAACTCTGGTTCTGATTGTGATCTAGCAACAGTTGCTACCCGTGAATTATGTAACGATGCCAGTATTTCTATCAGTTCGGGAGAGGCTTTTACAACAAGAAATATTGGTACAAATCCTTTAACAGACTTCATATCTAATGAAATCATTGTAGGAACTGATCTTGTCATTACAAAAACAGATGACAATTCGACAGTGGCTCCTGGCACTGAAAATAGTTATACTGTAACAGTCAGAAATGATGGGTTTACAAATGTTCAGGGTATTTCTGTATCAGATTTAGTCCCTATTTATCCTATGAATCCAGCAGGATTTGTTGATGGATCGGTTTCTTGGAGTTGTCAGACAAGTGATGAAGGTGCATGTTGTAATACACAAAGTACAATTTGTGGTTTTGATTCTCCTACTAATCCAATTATAAGCAACAATTTAAATACTTCGATTGACCTAGATTCCCAGACAGAAGTCATATTTACAATTACAGGTGATATTGATTCGCGAGCCAGTGGTGTTTTAACAAACTCAGCCTCAGCATCATTACCAAATGGTGTGATTGAGGCTGATCCATCCAATAATACATCCACAGATACAACCAACTTAGGAAAAGTTTCAGATATTAGTGTGACTAAGTCATTGATACTGGTAGCAGTAAATTCCCAAAATTCTAATGTTACTGATTTGACTTATGAAATAAGAGTTAAAAACCTCGGTCCATCAAATGACTCTTCGGTGGATGTTATTGATTTGCTGGGTGATAATAATTTAGATCTAACTACTGCCAGTTGGACATGTTCTGTTATAGGAACAGGTGGTTGTGATAATAATGGGCCGGTGATAGGCGCGGCAGTCAACTCTGAAGTTTCCTTAGCTGTTGATTCTGAAGCTGTATATAACGTTCAGGTTAGTACAAATACTGGCTCACAAGGCAAAGTAATAAACACAGTGACTACGACATCATCAAGTTTTGATCCTGTTAGTTTAAATAACTCAGCCAGCGTTGAATACTCTTTAACAGGAAGTTCTCAAATTATTATCAGTAATGATGATTCAAAATTAAATACAACTCCAGGTCTAGCCACAAGCTACACAATCAAGGTATCCAACGAAGGTCCAGATGATGTTTTTGGTGCCAATGTCATAAATAATTTCCCTGCAGAATTAACAGACATTGAGTGGATGTGCTCAGCAGTGTCTCCAATTCCCGGTGATTTGACTTTGTTTCAAAGATCAGATCAAAGTGCTGCAGGTAATTTACTCCAAATCAGTCCAGATGACAGTCATGTGTATATTACATCCCCAACAACATTAGGAACTGACAGTAAATTATATGTATTTAAAAGAAACACAATAATTGGAGCTGCATTTGGTGAAATATCTCATGTTGAAACTATAACTCAAGGGGTTGATGGAGTTTTAGGAATTGAAAACCCTGTTTCAATTGCAATAAGTTCTTCTGGTGCCGATTTATATGTACTATCGGATATAGCCAGTGGCTCAACAAATATGCCAGCAATTGCAATATTTAAAAGAAATACAAACTTTCAATCAGCTGATTTTGGCAAACTCACATTCCAGGGAGTGATGGAAACTAATGTTCCTCTATCTCCTGAAGACTTGCTTTTAAGTGCCGATCAAAAGCATATTTATGTTAGTGGTAACGGCCAAATCCAAAGATATGCAAGAGATTCGGGTAGTGGATTATTAACTTATGAAGCAATGTTTGCTCATACAAACTCTGGGCAAATAAGTCAAAGTATTAATGGTACTGAAATTTATGTTGCCGAATCAAGCGGAGATACCATAACAGCTTACAGCAGAGAAACAGATGATAGTTTGTCAGAGTTTGGTGATTTAACAATTTTGAATAGTATTCAGAATATTGATATTTCGATTGTGAAAGACCTTATTGTCAGCAGAGATAACTTGCATTTATATGCAGCTGCTAATGGAAGCAATAAATTAATTAAAATTGACAGAAATCTCAATTCGGGAGAGATTTCTATGAGCGTATCCTATGATGACTCAGCCTTGTCATTTAATCCCAATGAAACTTTGGTTGGATTAGGTTCTTTATCAATATCTGAGGATGGTGAGCATATATTTGTAGGAAACTCTGCTGAAAGTGCGATATTTTCACTTAAAAGAAATTCTCAGGGGTTTCTTAGTAAAAAAGATAAGGTCTCTATAGCTGGATTACAAGCCGTAAGTGATGTCGAAATCACGAGTGATGGCAAGCATGTTATGACAACAGCAGCAGGAATCGGAGGCAAAACTTTAACTGCATTCTCAAGACGACAACCAGATCCGATTTTTTCTTTTGTAGAAGCTGAATTTGATGGCGTTGATGATACAAATGATAGCGGAGGAACTGTTGATGGCTTGCTCGGC